>Ga0222717_10001156_pt1 | contig 21925 bp, 19 predicted proteins | sample C33_18DmetaG_FD_165053 | JGI IMG/M metagenome (GOLD analysis project Ga0222717, IMG submission 165053) | Estuarine water microbial communities from San Francisco Bay, California, United States - C33_18D | ecosystem: Environmental > Aquatic > Marine > Unclassified | place: USA: California... | reverse complement strand
GAACCTGCTGCAATAATACACTTTTTAAATGTTACTTTTGTTGTCTCATTAGCTCGTTTTACTAAAACTTGATTAGCTGATAAAAAAGAAGCAAGTCCTTGCATCGTTTCAACTTTTCTCACTTTAGCTAGTTGTTTAATTCCACTATTTAACTGTGAAACAATTTTATTTTTATGGTTCCTTACCGCATCTAGGTCTATTTGGGGTTTTGAGAAACTTACACCAATTTTTGAAAGATGTTTTGTTTCATCTATAACCTTAGAAATATGAAGAAGTGCTTTTGAAGGAATACAACCTCGGTTCAAACAGACCCCACCAAGTTCATCGTCTCTATCAATAAGTAGAACTTTTTGACCTAGGTCAGAAGCTCTAAATGCAGCTGCATAACCACCTGGCCCAGATCCAATTACTACAACGTCTATATGTTTTTCTTTAGTCATTTAACTCTTTTTATTTTGTAAAATTATCTACATTCAGTAAAACTTGATTAATACGAGATGTAAAGGTCGCAGCGGCAGCTCCATCAATTACTCTATGATCATAAGAGACTGAGAAGGGCATTAAATATTTTGGTTCAAAACCTTTACTTTTTTTATCAAAAACAGGAGACCACTCACTTCTAGAAACCCCCATAATCGCTACTTCCGGGGGATTAACAATTGGGGAAAAAGCCGTTCCTCCAATACCACCTAAACTTGATATTGTAAAACAACTTCCCTTTAGATCTTCAGGTTTTAACTTTTTATTCCTTGCCTTTGAACTTAACTCCATCAACTCTTTTGATAATTCAAAAATATTTTTCTTATCAACATCTTTTACGCAAGGAACCATTAAACCGCTTGGCGTATCTACAGCCACACCAATATTTATATAATTTTTAATTATAAGGTTCTCTTCTGTGTGGTTTAACGAACTATTAAATTTGGGCATTTCTTTTAAAACAATCGAAACAGCTTTCATTAAAAAAGGTAAAAATGTTACTTTTATATCCTTTTTTAAACCTTCTTTTTTCAATTTTTTTCTTAAGGTGTCCACACTCGTTATATCTGCTTTATCATATTGGGTAACATGGGGTATTTCTTGCCATGCATTCTGGAGTCTCTGGCCTGTTATTTTGTTTATTTTGGTTAGCTTTAAAGTCTCTGTTTTTCCCCACTGGGAAAAGTCTATTTCTTTTTTTACATTTGTTCCTTTTCCTCTGGACATTAACATTTGCATCTTAATAAAACCATGTAGGTCATCTTTAGTTATTCTGTTTTTTGGACCTGTACCGTTTATCATACTTAGATTAATTGCTAATTCCCGAGCAAGCCTTCTTACACCCGGTGAAGCAAATGAATTATTATCATTGTTTCCACTAAAAAGTTCTTTTGAGGGCTGTTCTGGTTGTTTCTCAATAGAAGGATTCTGAGTTACTGAAGGTTTTTTTGAGGGTTCTTCTATTTTTTTTTCAACAGTCGAAACATCTTTACTTTCTATTTTTATTAATAATTGACCTGTCGTTACCTCATCTCCAGGGCTTACCAATATCTCCAGAATCACTCCGCTTACTTCTGAGGGTATCTCCATAGAAGCCTTGTCTGATTCGAGAACAAGAACTGTTTCGTCTTTATGTACTTTTGATCCAACTGAAACTGAAACCTCACTTACTTCAGCCCCTTCAATTCCTTCTCCTAAGTCTGGTAATAAAATTTTTTCAATCACATTAATTCCTATACTTTCATTGGGTTCGGTTTTTCTGAATCTAAACTATATTTTTCCATAACTTTTCTTAACAAGCTTGATTCAAGTTTGTTATCAACAACCAAGCTTTTTATTGCTGTAAAAACAATATAATATTTATCAATTTCAAAGAATTTCCGCAAAGATTCCCTTGTTTCGCTACGACCAAAACCATCTGTTCCTAATGTATAATACTTGTTTTTAATGAAAGGTCTGATTTGCTCTGAAACTAGTTTCATATAGTCAGTAACGGCGACTATTGGGGTTTCTAAACCGTCTAAAGATTTTTGTAAAAAGCTCTTTTTTAGCGCTTCACTTGGATGGTTCAGATTCCACCTATCTATTTCTTCAGATTCTTTTCTCAGTTCACTATAGCTAGTAACACTCCAAACAGAAGATTCTACACCCCAATCTTTCTTTAATAACTCTGCGGCTTCTAACACCTCCGTTAAAAGTGGACCGCTTCCGAACAATTGAACAGATGCTTTTTTGTTTTCAATTACATTGTATAAACCTTTTAAAATACCTTTTTCTGAGTTTTTTGGCATGGGAGGATGAACATAGTTTTGATTTTCTAAAGTTAAGTAATATAGAACATCTTTGTTTTCTTCAACCATTTCTTTCATACCAAAATGAATAATCGTTGATATCTCATAGGCATAGGCTAAATCATAAGCTTTAATATTAGGCGTAGCGGATGCGGCAAGTAAACTATGTCCGTCTTGATGTTGTAAACCCTCTCCGTTTAGTGTCGTTCTACCAGCTGTTCCTCCAAGTAAAAACCCCCTAACTCGCATATCACCAGCAGCCCATATAAAGTCCCAAACACGCTGAAATCCAAACATAGAATAATAGATGTAGAATGGCACCATATGAATTCCATGTGTACTGTAACTCATTCCAGCTGCAATAAAAGAAGAGATTGCGCCAGCTTCGTTAATTCCTTCTTCTAATATTTGTCCGTTTTTCGCTTCTTTATAATATAAAAATTGGTCTGAATCAACGGGTTCATAAAGTTGGCCTAAGTGTGCATAAATACCTAGTTGTCTAAAGAGGGGGTCCATTCCAAAAGTTCTAGCTTCATCAGGTATTATTGGAACTATATTTTTTCCTATGTCTTTATTTTTTGTAAGCAAAGTCAATAAACGAACAAAAGCCATTGTTGTCGAGATTTCCCTTTCGCCTGTACCTTCATACATTTCTTGAAAAGAGTCTCTTTCTGGTATTTTTAGATCTCGAGCTGTGCTTTTTCTTTTAGGTAAAGAACCACCAAGAAGAGATCTTCTTTCCATTAAATATTTAAACTCTTCTGATTTTTCATCAAACTTATAAAAAGAAGCTTCTTTTGCCTCTTGTTCTGTAATGGGAACATCAAATCTATTTTTAAAATAAACAAGCTCGTCTTCTTTTAATTTTTTTTGATTGTGTGTGATGTTTTTTCCTTCCCCGGCATCACCCAAACCATAACCCTTTATGGTTCTAGCTAGAATGACAGTTGGTGAACCTTTATGATTTATTGCTTCACTGTACGCCGCATATACTTTATGAGAATCATGGCCACCAAGCCTCATGTTACCTAACTCTTCATCAGACAAATGTTTTACTAAATCTAAAAGCTCTGGATCTTTTCCAAAAAAGTTTTCTCTGAAGTATGCGCCCCCCTCAACAACATATTTTAACATTTCACCATCAACAACTTCTTCTGTTCTTTTTAAAAAAACGCCTTTTGTATCTTTTTTAATAATTTCATCCCACTCAGAACCCCATATGACCTTTATCACATTCCAACCCGCGCCTCTAAATGCACCTTCCAGCTCTTGAATTACTTTTGAGTTTCCTCGAACTGGTCCATCCAACCTTTGCAGATTACAATTAACGACAAAAATTAGATTATCCAGGTCTTCTCTTGAAGCTAGTGTTAAGGCCCCTGTTGATTCTGGCTCATCCATTTCACCGTCACCCAAATAAGCAAAAACTTTTCTGTTTGTTCTTTCTAAAAACCCCCTATCAATCATGTATCGCATAAAACGAGCCTGATAAATAGCCATTATTGGACCGAGTCCCATGGAAACTGTGGCGAACTGCCAATAATGTGGCATTAGATAAGGGTGGGGATAAGACGACAACCCACCTCCTGGTTCAAGTTCTCTTCTAAAGTTCAACAGGTTTTTCTCTGTAAAAACACCCTCTAAAAATGACCTAGAGTACATCCCTGGAGAGGCATGACCTTGAAAAAAAATTAAATCTTGTCCATCTTCGTGTTCTAAACCTTTAAAAAAATGATTAAAAGCAACTTCATATAACGTTGCAGCAGAAGCATAAGTGGAAATATGCCCACCAATACCAGAGTTGTTTTTATTAGCTTTTGTAACCATCGCCATTGCATTCCACCTTATGACAGACTCTATCTTTCTTTCAATTACTTTATCACCGGGGTATTCTGGTTGCTGCTCTGGTAATATTGTATTTAAATAAGGAGTATTGGTATTGAAGGGCAACCTTGCGCCTTTTGATTGAGCATAATCAATTAATGTTTCTAGTAAAAATCGAGTCCTTCCATATCCGTGCTCTTCGAGAGCATCTTCAATAGACTCAATCCACTCTTGCGTTTCTTGTGGGTCGTTATCGTTATAGTTGTTTATCATCTTAACTTTGCTTGTTGCATTATAATACAGCGCACAAGTTACAAAACTCAACAGGTGTTTTCATAAAGACTATAAAATGTTTTTTAAACCTCAATTCTTTTCCAGTCTCCCTTCCTCACTTTCCAAATCATTATCAAAGCAAATAACCCCATGTAGAGCGGAAACAGAACCCAAAGGATTTTAAAACCCATTCCTAAATAAAAACCAAAAAAGTAGGAACCGAGAACAACAATTATCCAAACAAGAGCAGATTCAACTAACGCAGGGAACAGTGTGTTTCCTGCTCCAGAAAGTGCAAACCAAAGAATAAAACCTATTGCATCCAAAAATTGAACAGTGCCTAGCATTCGAAGTCCAAACTTTCCCATAGTAATTATTTCTATATCTGAAGTAAATATTGATAAATAAAACTCTGGAAAAAATATAAAAGTGAGACCCATTGTTCCCATAATATACTCTGCTATCCGGACAGACTCTTTAATACTATGTTCAGCATTGGGTATTTTTTTTTCTCCCATATATTTACTTACAAGTGTAGAACAAGCTTGACCCACACCCAAAGCGGGCATAAAAGATGCATGCATTATTGTAAAAAGAACTTGTGTGGTTGCTAGTTCAATTAAACCGATCATCCCAACAATTTTATAAAAAACAGACCAACCAAGGGCAATAATCGTTTCTTGTATTCCTTGTGGGGCAGCTAGTAAAACTTGCTTTTGAAACATTTCACTATTTACTTCTAAAGAGAATATATAAAAACGATCCCTTACTGTTTTTGAAAAGAGATAAAATGAGTAGTGAAAAGCCATCCAAATAGAGGCTACAAGTGTAGCAATCGCCGCGCCCTTAACACCAAGCGCTGGAAAATCCACCCAAACCCAAAGAAAGGATAAGAAAGAAAACATCGGGTTTAATTCAGAGAAAAAACTATTTACACCTTTCGAACCATAAATTAAACCTATGTTTAAGTATAAATTTATAAGATTACTTATAACGGTTACGATTAGATGAATTTTTGTTTTTTCAATGCCATTATAGAAGCCTTGAAAAACAAAGCTATATGCTGAAAACAATAGACTAATTGAAACAATTGATACGTAGTTTATTGCAAGGGGTGTGGCTATGGTATCGTTAATAAAAAAGGGAATTATATTTTCCGCCCAGATCCAACCGATTATTGAAACAGGCAAACCATAAACAGTTGCCATAATTAAGCCATTACGAAATGCGATTCCGACCTCTTCATTTTTCTTTTGACCAACTCTTCTTGAGGTAACAGTTTGAACTGCTGTTCTTATACCTAGAACAACACTTAGCGCACCCCAGAGTACCATACCTCCCATTCCTGTCGCTGCTATTGCCGCAACCCCAAGATGTCCAACCATTACTAGGTCTATAATGCTCATTAAAACACGGCTTAGATTGCTTAAAATAATAGGGTAAGAAAGAGTCAGAACTTCTTTTGAAATTTGTTTGTTCTGTGGAAAGACAAATTCAAATATTTTCATAAACTTTCTACCAAAATATTGTTAATACTCAGAAAAGATTTTGTTTTACTGCAAACAGGAGCAGATGTTAGTAGACCTATTTTTTTCTGCTCTTCTTTTTGTCTAACTTTTTGTGCAATTTTTAATATTCTTAATCCGTCTTTCATTATAATTCTACTTTTGCGATCTATAACAATAAAAAAGTCTCTATTTGAGTTTTTAAACAATTTTGTTTGTGGTTTTAATCCATAAATATTTGGGTCAAGTTTTTTCATTTTTGAAAGCATTTATAACTAGAAATTAAACTATTAATTAAGGGGTTTTTATGAACAATATAATCTTATCAGATAAAGTTAAGAATGCGTTAAAAAACCAAATTCCTATACTTGCATTAGAGTCTTCAATTTTATCTCAAGGTATGCCTTATCCAAACAGCTTAGAATTCGCTAAAAAAGCTGAAGTTTTCTGCCTGAAGGCGGGGGTAGTTCCTGCCACAATAGCAATTTTAAAAGGTGTAATACATGTAGGTTTAAATGAAAGTCAACTTAAAGAAATTTGTAAGAAGGACACTGTGAAAAAAATATCGCTTCGCGAGTTGGGTTTAGCAGTGTCTAAAAAATGGGATGGAAGCACAACCGTTTCATCAACGCTCCAGATTGCATACAAATGCGGTATCAAGGTCTTTGCAACTGGAGGTATTGGCGGTGTTCATAAAAGCCCTCCGGATTATTTCGATATATCTCAAGATATTTTAGCTCTGTCAAATAAACCCATCATTGTCATAACAGCCGGCCCTAAAGCAATTTTAGATATAGAAAAAACAGTTGAAGCTCTAGAAACATCAAGTGTTACAATTTTGGGCTATAAAACAAAAGAGGTGCCTTCTTTTTATTCAAGAAATTCCGGATTTTTCAACCTCCAACAAGTTAGTAATGCAAAAGAGGTTTCTGAAGTTTACAATAACAATGTTGGCTTGGGTTTATCTTCTTCAACATTGGTTTGTAATCCAATACCAAAAGAACACGAAATTCCCATCAACGAAATAAAAGAAATAATAGACTTAGCCTGCTCAACCGCAAAAAAAGAAAAAGTTTCAGGAAAAGAACTAACTCCTTTTTTACTTAAAGAGATAGTTAAAAGAACAAAAGGTAAAAGTTTAAAAGCTAATATAGAACTAGCCTTAAATAATATATCTCTTGGTGTTGATATTTTGAGGCACCTTTAGTAAGCGGGACAAAATGTCATGTTTACTTGACTAGCCTAGTTATTGCCTTCAATAGAATAAAGGGCTTGAAATGATATTAGAATTTATGAAAAAAAATAAAAACATTTCTTTGGCAGGGTTGTTTGTTTTTGTTTTTATTTTAACAACAATCCTTTTCTCTTTTCTAATAAGCTTTGTCTTGCCTGCGGTTTTCTCCTTTTGGGTGGCCAAAACTATTTATTCGAACGTTGTAAAAGAGGGTTTTAATAACATTACAAAAGAAATTTAAAAAAGATTAAACCCCTTTACCAAAAACTTGAACATTAACGTAGTGCCAGACTGGAGAAACTAAACCTATCATTTCAGAAAAAACACCTTCTGTTTTTGTTTTTTTTGAGAAACTTTTGATTCCAAGAGTCTGAACAACAACTTGCTCTAGATTATTTAACGGGTTATATATTCTACTCATATCTGGAAATGTTGGAAACGTTTTATATGGTGTTTTGTTAAATAAAAAATTGAAACCCGACTTGTTGATGTGGTCCATTATACAACAATTTTTTTTACACCCTTTGACCCTATCTTCGATTAAAATTTTTTTTATTTTAAACTGAGTTTTAAGACTATGAAATGATTCCGGATTAACATGCTTTGGATCTAATTGTTTCGGAACTAAAAAAGTTGTGTTCTCCAAAATAAAAACAGAATGATTAAATGTTTTTATTTTATCTTTATATTTAACAGGTTTTTTTAAACTATAAACAAACATATCAATTAAATTGCAATAAATTTTAATAACATGAAATACATATTTATATTTTTACTTCTAACTTTTTCACTTCGAGGTCAGTGAGCTCTCTGAAGCAACCCCTCTATGCCGGTCGGCAATTCAGATAGCGGAGTAGGTCTCTGGGCAGGACAAATAATGTTTGCCGTAGATAACATAAATCAACATGTTGACTGGTGGCATGAGGCAATCCCTGGATCAGGAGAAGGCTTTGATCATGAAGGAACTTTAGTATCAACAATTTTTATTCCTAAGATAACAATAGGGTTATCTAACTTTTGGAATCTTACACTTAGTCAAAGCCTAGGTAGCAGGTATATGAATTGGAATGGAGATACTACAACCATCCATCATAGAGACGAAGGAACAAACTCTGATTTTTTAAATGCAATTGGTGGTTATATGGGTGATACTAAAATTATAGCACGCTACCTTTTATTTAATGATGGAGCGGGAGCGGGAAAAAGATTTTTTGTTGGTGGTGGTTTAAACATACCTTCTAAGTCGACCCTTACTTCGGATCCATACTTTTTAAATGAAGAAGAAAAAACAGAACATAGACATTTTAGTTTAAGTGAGGGAGCTTATAAATTAGTTTTGGAATCTCAGTTTTTTAGAAAAAGAGATTTAAACCCTGTTTTTTTAGGTGGGACAATTACAAGTGAAATCCCACTAAAAGAGAATAAGTATGGTTTTAGGGCTTCAAAATCTTATAACATTTCATTTAGTGCCCTTACAAAAGAAGTCAATATAATAAAGGGATCCTTGGGGTTTATGAGCAACTTTAGATATACCTCTAAAGCTTATTGGGGTGGTAAGGAGGCTCCAAACTCTGAAGCTGCAATTCTAAATGTGGGTGGTGGTGGACTTTGGAGTTTTGGTTCTGGTGTGTTTGGTGTAAATGTTCAGAAACCGTTTTTTATTAAAGGTGCTTTTGCAAGCTTAGAAAATGTACAAAAGCAAAAACAAAGAGTTAACACGATACAGGTGTCTGTTAGTTATAGAAAAATGTTTGATTACACCATTCCATGGCTAGACCCTTTCAGAAATATATAGTATTAGTTTATATAACCCCTTTGGCCAAAAAGAAGTGTTCCCAACCTCACCATTGTTGAACCCTCTTCTATTGCAATTTTATAATCGTTGCTCATTCCCATTGAAAGTTCATGTATTTTATTTTTTCCAAGCTCGCTGTTCACTTTTTCTTTTAAATCTCTTAACATTTTAAACGAAGATCTAAGTTTTTTTTCATCTGAAGTGAATGGAGCAACCGTCATTAAACCTGTTATTAAAACACTTGGTTCCTCAAAACAAGACAGAATTTTGTCTATTTCTTCTGGTAAAAACCCATATTTTTGTTTTTCTTTACTTGTGTTTACTTCAAGTAGAACAGAGATTTCTTTATTTGTTCTTTGTCCATAGTTTGAAATTTTTTTTAATAATGGTTTACTGTCGACGGAATCAATCGTATCAAAAAGGTTTAGGCATTTTTTGAGCTTGTTTGATTGTAAATGCCCTATAAACCTTTTTTTTAACTCTGGCATTAAATCAAATGAACCAAATTTATCTAAAGCCTCTTGAACTCTGTTTTCGCCAATAGAAGAAAACCCCGCCTGATAAGAGTCCTGTATTGTTTGAAAAGAATGTGTTTTTGTTACGGCAATTATCTCAATCTTTTTATAAATGCCAATTTTATTTTGAGTTTCTAGTATACTTTCTTTTATTTTCTCTAGTTTATCTTTTAATTCCATTAGACATCTTTACTGTCTTTTTTTCCTTCAAAAACATCAATTGTTTGATTTTCTGATTCTTGTGTATCAACATCTTCACCAATAACACGAGTAATGGCAGAAATACTAGTTCCACCATCTAACTTAACAAGTTTTACCCCTTGAGTTGCTCTTCCTATTGTTCTTATTGCCGCTACTGACTGTCTCATCAACACACCTTGGTCTGTTATTATGATAAGATCGTCAGAGTCTACAACCTCCATAATATTTACCATATTACCTGTTTTAGGTGTGCACCTCATCGTCATAACTCCTTTTCCACCTCTGGTCTGAGTTCTATATTGAATAATATCTGTGCGCTTACCCATTCCTTTTTCTGTTGCAACTAATATCGTTCCTTCTCTTTTAACGATAAGCATGCCAACCAATCTATCTTTAGCAGAACCTAGTTTTATACCCTTAACACCCATCGTTTTTCTGCCACTCGGTCTAATATCTTTTTCTGAGAAGCGAATTGACTTTCCTTCATATGTGCCAAGTAAAATATCATGTTCACCATTAGAAACCCGAGCTTCAATTAATTTATCACCATCTCTAATTTCAATAGCATAAATCCCACCTTTTCTTGGTTTTCCATATGCAGATAAAACAGTTTTCTTAACAATACCTTTTTCGGTGGCCATAACAATATAGTGTTCGTCATCAAACTCTTTAACACTAACAAAAGCTTCAACTCTTTCATTTGGCTCACACCCAATTAGATTTACAATTGCACGCCCTCTTGCGGCTCTTCCACCTTGGGGAATATCGTAAACCTTTAGCCAATAACATTTACCTTTGTCTGTGAAAAAAAGCATATAGTTGTGGGTATTTGCAATAAATAAATGTTCTACAAAGTCTTCATCTTTACTCATTGCTCCTTGAACGCCTCTTCCACCCCTTCTTTGGGTTCTGTATGTGTTTGCAGCTGTTCTTTTAATGTAACCTTGATGGGTTATTGTTAAAACAACTTCTTCTTCTGCTATCATGTCTTCCATAGAAAAATCTGTGTCAACTGGTATAATTTCTGTTCTCCTTGGATCAGCATAAAGCTCACCAATTTCTTTTAGTTCAGATTTTATTATTTCCATTCTTTGCTCTTTACTATCTAAAATTCCTTTTAAATGAGCAATTATTTTTATTATTTCTTTATATTCTGTTACGACCTTTTCTACTTCTAAGTTTGTTAGTTTTTGTAATCTCATATCTAATATTGCTTGAGATTGAACTTCTGACAGACTAAAGCCATTCATCAAACCCTCTTTTGCCTGCACCGGGTTTTTACTTCCTCTAATTATTTTAATGACCTCGTCAATATTATCTAGAGCAATTTTTAACCCCTCTAACAAATGCGCTCTTGACTCAGCTTCTTTTAGCTCGAACTGTGTTCTCTTAACAACAATCTCATGACGAAAATCAATAAAATGATTCAAAATTTCTTTAATTGGCATTATTTTTGGAATACCTTTAACTAAAGCCAATAGAATTATACCAAAAGTGTCTTGAAGTTGAGTGTGTTTATAAAGCTGGTTAAGTATTACTTCTGGAACAGCGTCTCTTTTTGTTTCAATAACAACCCTTATTCCATCTTTATCTGACTCGTCTCTTAAATCTGTAATTCCGACTATTTTCTTATCCCTAACCAGATCTGCAATTTTTTCAACTAAATTAGATTTATTGGTTTGGTATGTCACCTCTGTTATAACTATACTGTTTTTTCCGTTAGGAGCGCTTTCAATATGTGCCCTTGCACGCATTTTAATTTTCCCACGACCCGTTTCATACGCCTGTTTTAAACCATCCATCCCCATAATAAGACCTGCTGTTGGAAAATCTGGCCCTTTTATGTGTTTCATTAACTCTTCAGTTGTTATTTTTTTATTTTCTATTAATGCTATTAAACCAGAAAGAACCTCTTTTAGATTGTGGGGGGGGATTTTTGTTGCCATTCCTACAGCAATTCCCTCTGATCCATTAACCAATAATGTTGGCACAAGTGAGGGTAGAACTGTTGGTTCTTTGAGTGTTTCATCAAAGTTTACACCCCAATCCACTGTGTCTTTTTCTAAATCTTTTAACATTTCACTAGAAAGTTTTGTCATACGGGATTCGGTATAACGCATTGCTGCAGCATTATCTCCGTCGATTGATCCAAAGTTTCCTTGGCCATCAACAAGCTGATATCGCATAGAAAAACCCTGGGCCATTCTAACAAGAGCATCATAAACAGAGCTATCTCCATGAGGATGATACTTACCTAAAACATCACCAACGATTCTTGCAGATTTTTTATATGGTCTGTTCCAACTTGAACCAAGTTCACTCATACCATATAAAATTCTTCTGTGAACAGGTTTTAAACCATCCCTTACATCTGGAAGCGCCCTAGAAACAATGACTGACATTGAATAGTTTAGGTAACTTTCTTTCATTTCTTCCACGATGTCACGTGGAAGGGTATTATCTCTATTAAAATCGACCATGGTTTTCCTTAAATATTATACATCAAGATTAACTACAAACTTTGCGTTTTTTTCAATGAACGTTCGCCTCGCTTCAACATCGCTTCCCATTAAGTTTTGAAATGTTTCAGCTGCCTCCGCGGCACTTTCAACTGAAACTTGCAAAAGGGTTCTTGTTTCTGGGTCCATTGTTGTTTCCCAAAGTTGACCAGGATTCATCTCACCAAGACCTTTATACCTTTGCATGGATACTTTTGTGTTTTTATTATCTTTTCTCATTCTTTCTATTAACAAATCTCTTTCATTATCATCGTAAGCATATGCCTCTTTTTTCCCTTGAGAAACTCTATAGAGAGGTGGTAAAGCCAAATACAAGTAACCACCGTCTATAACCTGTTTCATTTTTCTATAGAAAAAAGTTAGAAGCAGTGTTCTTATGTGAGACCCGTCTACATCAGCATCAGTCATAATTATAATTTTATGATATCTAAGTTTTTCTGGATCAAAATCACCTGCAGATTTTTCCCCTGCATCATCTTCTGATCCGCCAAAACCAGCCCCAAGAGCCGTTATCATTGACTGGACTTCGTTGTTCGAAAGCAGTTTATCAATTCTAGCTTTTTCTGCGTTAATAACTTTTCCCCTTAAAGGTAAAATAGCCTGTGTTCTTCTATCTCTTCCTTGTTTGGCTGAGCCACCAGCAGAGTCTCCCTCAACTAGATATAGCTCTGAAAATGCTGGGTCCCTATTTGAACAATCTGCAAGTTTTCCCGGTAACGAAGAACCCCCTAAAGCGCTCTTTCTTCTTATTAACTCTCGGGCTTTTCTTGCCGCACTACGGCTTCTTGCCGCCAACAAAGCTTTTTCTATTACACGACGTCCAATAGAGGGGTTTTGCTCTAAAAAGTCTAATATTCCTTCATAGACAACCTTGTCAACCAACCCTTTAACATCTCCATTTCCAAGTTTTGTTTTTGTTTGTCCTTCAAATTGAGGTTCTGCAACTTTAACACTAATAATAGCAGTTAAGCCTTCTCTGAAATCCTCACCGGTTAGTGTTATTTTTTCGTTTTTCTTGGCTTTTATCAAGTTGTTTTTTGTTGCATGGTTATTCATTGCCCTAGTAAGCGCAGATCTAAAACCAGATAAATGTGTTCCACCTTCAATTGTATTAATATTATTAACAAAAGTTAAAATATTATCGTTGTATGTGTTACCATATCGAAGAGCTACATCAACAGGAACTTCTCCATCTTCTTTATTAACTGTTATTATTTTATTGTGAAGTGGACTATTGTTTTCATCTAAATATCGAACAAAATCACTTAAACCACCTTTAAACTTAAAAGAATCTGTTTCCCCGTCTTCAACTCTTTCATCTTTCAATACAATTTCTAAGCCGCTATTTAAATATGCTAGTTCTCTTAACCTCTCAGCAATAATAGAATATTCAAATTTTATTGTTTTAAATATTGTGTTGTCTGGGTAGAAACAAACCCTTGTTCCTGTTTTTTTAGCGGTACCCGTAACTTTTAGTTTGTTTTGAGGATCACCAATTTTATAGTCTTGTCTATGGATTTTCCCATCCCTATTAACCTCAACCCATAACCACTCAGACAGTGCATTAACAACAGAAACACCAACTCCGTGGAGTCCACCTGAAACCTTATAAGACCCTTTGTCAAATTTTCCACCGGCATGTAACACCGTCATAACAACCTCGACAGCAGGCTTATTCTCTTCTTTATGAATATCAACGGGAATCCCTCTTCCATTATCTTCTACAGTAACAGAACCATCTTTATTGAAAATAACTATAACCCTGTCACAATACCCCGCCAAAGCTTCGTCAATTGAATTATCAACGACCTCATACACCAAGTGGTGAAGACCCCTTTTTCCAACATCCCCGATATACATCGCAGGTCTTTTTCTTACGGCCTCTAAACCCTCGAGAACCTTTATGTTTTCTGCGCTGTATTCTGCTTGTTTTGGTTCTAAGCTCATATGAATCTGATATCCTTTATGATTTTCTTGTTTAATTTGCTGTTTAATTTATTAATTATTTCGTTTTTTTGTAGATGTAATTCCTGTCTCCAAACAGGAGAAGATGTTTCCACTTTAAGCACCCCATGCTCAATAGATGTTGCTTTGGCGTTTTTACAAACTTTTTCTCCAACAACAACATCCCAAAGATCTATTAGTTTTTGTTGGTCTAAAACTTTTTCCAACCCAGAACTTTGAATAAACTTTTTTAGCGCTTTACCTATGTGCTGCATTGGCGTTGGAGTTTTATTGTTTTTGAGTTACTATATTTTTCCAACAAACCACTGTTCTCTACATTTAAAATATCTGTTGTTGTAATAATCGTTTGTGCTTTTTTTGATTCTTCATGGCTGAACAAGCTTAACATCGCTACAATTTTTTTACTTCTTTCTAGGTCTAGCTTCGCAAAAAGATCATCAAGTAAAAGGATTGGATACAACCCTGTATACTTCTTTAAAAAAATCATTTCAGAAACTTTTAACAAAAAAAGCGTGAGTTTGTGTTCGCCTTGTGAACCGTAATCCCTAAGGTTTTTACCATCCCAAAAAAAACTTATATCGTCTTTATGGGGACCATAAGAAGTTCTTCCTTTTATTATATCTGCTTTTTCTCTTTTATTAAGGTTTTCTAAAATGTTTTCTTTTTTGTTCTCTTGTGTTGTGTATAAAATTTTGATATCTAGAGTTTTATCATATTGCTCAACGGTTAAAAGAAAGAGTTTTTTAAAAACTTCTATATATTCACCTCTCTCTTCCCATAGCTTTTTTGCTTTGTTAGATAATAGGCTATTCCAAGAAGACAGTTCTTTTATATTTGTTTTTTCTTCTCTGATTTTCTGTAAGACCGCATTTCTTTGTTTTAGCGTTCTGTTATATTCTTGAAGAGAGTTAATGTAGTTCTTGTTAGAAACAGAAAACATTTTATCAACAAACTGCCTTCTTTGTAAAGGGGCACCTTTTGTAATAGGTTGTTCTTCTGGCGACAAAACAACAACACTGTTTTTTCCAATTAACTCTTTTCTATTGAACACTTGTTTACCGTTAAGCTTTATCTTATTGTTGTTTTTTTCAACCCGCGCTGCTACTACAGTTTTTACATTCTTTTTTGAAAATGTAGCTTTTAATATTGCGTTCTTTTTCTCTTCTTTAATTAATTGTATTTGTTTGTGTGTTTTAAAGCTTTTTCCATAAGTAAGTAAATGTATGGCCTCTAAAATAGATGTTTTACCAGATCCATTTTCACCCCAAATCACCGTAACCCCTCTACTAAATTCGAAGTAGTTACTCTCGTGGTTCCTAAACGAAGTAAGTGAAAGTGAATCAATCGGCAATGAAAATTGTCTTTCTTTTTAATCATTCAACCTAATTGGCATTAATAGCATTAAGTTTTCAATATCTTTTTTCTCAGAAGTTGGGCTAAAAAGAGCTGCGCTTACGGGAGTATTGAACTTTATAAGAACTGTCTTTCCTGGAATGTGATTAACTACGTCTTTTAAATATTCTGCGTTATATCCAATTATTAAATCTTCTCCCTCAAATGTAGCCTCGACAGATTCAACAGCCTTAGATGATTTTTCAGGGTCTTCTGTTGTTATTTGACAAGAACCTGAAGACAAAGACATTGCAACTTGATGGGTTGATTTGTTAGAAAATATTGAAACTCTTTTAATAGCACCTAATAACACATCTTTTTCAGATTTAAACTCTTTGTTGTTTTCTTTCGGAATAACACTTTCATAGTCTGGAAATTTTTCACCAATAATTCGAGTAGAAACTATGTCATTTTTAATTTTAGCAGATAGGTGTGATTCACCTATAGACAACACCACTTCATCTTGACTTAAATAAGCAGACATATAACTTAGAAACTTTTTAGGAATTATAACCTCACCTTGAAAGCTTTTTGAAACAAAACTTTTTCTTTTATGTCTAACAAGCCTATGTCCATCTGTTGATACTGCAACTAAACCTTCTTCGGTGAACTTAAAAAGCACACCTGTTAACGCAGGTTTTAATTCATCTCGACTAACAGCAAATGAGGTTGCGCTAATAATATCTTTAAAATCTTTGCCTGGAATAATAATATCTTTTGGGTTTTCTTGCACTAGGGGTTGGGGAAACTCCTCTGGAGCTTTGGCCATTAAATCATAACTACCTCTTTCTGTTTGTATTTTTGCTCTGTTTTTAGGATCCACTTCTAGAGTGATCCTTGTTTCTGGTAGTTCGTTTGTTATTTCTAATAATGTTTTTAAGGGTAACGCTGTGGAACCTACTTCTTCAAGACTTGATGGAACATTTATTTCAATTGTTAACTCTAAGTCTGTAGATCTAAATATTGTTTTATTATCGCTCGCTTCAATATAAACACAACCTAAAATAGGTAATGTTGTTCTTGTTGGTGTCGCTTTGGAAAGTTTTTGTAACGCTTTTTGTAGTTCTGTTTTTGATGTGGAAAACTTCATAATTAATACCCTAAAAAAAGAATAAATGTCAAATTAAATTAATAAACTAACTTACCAAGGTCTTTGTTTTTAAAAAAGGGTTTATAGCTTATTTTTGTATTTTATAAACTTGGATCTCGTCTTTTTTTCCTTTTACTTTTATTGGTTCTAGTTTTTTATAACTATAGATGTTTTTTGTTTTAAACCAAACAGAACTAGATGTTATAATTTCATTTGGACCCGCGGCGGAACATAGACGGGCACCTAAATTAACAGTGTCTCCTATTACAGTATAATCCATTAACTCTCTAGAGCCAATGTTTCCAGAAACCACTAAACCTTTATTAATCCCAATACCCACTTCTATAGGTATTTCTTTTTTTATAATTCTCTGTTTATTGAATTCTTTTATTTTATTTTGCATTTCTATTGCAGTTTTAACAGCTCTTTCTGTGTCGTCACTAGATGAAGTTGGTGCACCAAAGACAATCATTAGCTCATCCCCTATTATTTTATCTAGTGTGCCATTATTTTTAAAAACAATATCAATCATAAGAGAAAAATAGTTGTTTAGTGTTGAAACAACTTGTTCTGGTTCCATTTTTTCAGACATTGAAGTAAATCCTCTAATGTCGGAAAAAAGAACAGTTACTTCTCTTTTTTCTCCACCTAGGTTTAGTTTTGCATCATCATCTAACAATTCATCTACTACCTGTTTTGAAACATATCTTTTGAATGTTTTTTTAATTTTACTTACATCTGTTATGTCTTCTATTGCAAGTACTAAGCCTTTTATTTCTTCCTCTTTATCAACTCTTGGTGAGACAGAAAAGTTTATTTTTGTTTCTTTAGATACGCTGTAAAAAGGTATATTTACGGTTGTATGTTTCTTATTCTGTGTTTCAGTTTTAATAATTAATTCTATTATTTCTTCATCTTTTTCGAAAAAATACATATAATGATTTCCTATTATATCTTCTTTTCTTTTTTTTAATATTTTAAGTCCTGCACTATTAACAGAGTCTATCTCACCAAGGATGTTTATAGTTATAACTCCTGTTGCAATACTACTTAAAATACTCTCATTAAAGTTTTTTTCTTTTGTTATATCTTTAAATAGCGCTGCGTTTTCCATAGCGACAGCTGCTTGGTTACTTAACGCCGTTAAAAGGTCTAAGTCTAAATCATTAAACTCCTCAACTCCTTTCCTTGTTTCTTTATTACACAAAACCATAAAACCTAAGGTTTTATTTTTTACCTGTAACGGGGTAATAATTAAGTTTTTTTCGTTTAGTTTTTTTTGGAGAGTTGTTTTGTCCTTTTCTACTAAAAATAACCCTTTTTTACTTTCTTTTATATTTTTAAATACATTTAGTTTTTTTGAAACTAGGTTTTTTTCTTCATCCCAGTTAAATGTTGATATTGGCTCTAAAATAGGGTTTTCTTCGTTTTGAATTAATAACATTCCTTTAGATGCGTTTAAAATACCAACAGACCTCCAAAGAACGTCTTCAGATAACTCTTCAATATTTAAAACAGAACTAATTGCAACACTTATATCAAACAAGGTCTCTAATTCTAAAAGTTTGAGGTTTATTTCCCTTTTTTTATTATCTAATTCTTTTATTAATAAGTGATTATAGAGAGCTTTTGTGAGGTGGCTTGATATTATTCTCATTATTTTAATATCTAAACCGGAAAAAGATTGATTCATAAACTTGTTACCTATACAGAATACACCAAGTAAGTCATGTTTATGAAATAGTGGGATTAATATTTTTATTTTTTGGTTTTTAAGCTCTTCTTTTGTTTTACTGTTTATTAAATTGTTTTTTTCATCAATATCAAAAGGTTCTTGTTTTCTGTTTTTATTTAAATCTTTAAATAAGGAAGAAAGATTTATCTCTTTTGAAAATCCTTGTGTTGCTAAAAAGTGGGTGTTTTTTTCTTTTTTTGAAACAATAATAGCACCTTTTGACGCCATTATGGTTCCAAGGGTCAACCTCAGTATACCTGACCCTATTTTATGTATTTTTTCTGCATCAATTAAAACTTCACCTAGTTCATTTATTGAAGATAAATAATAATCTAGTTGGTCTAGGTTCTCCACCTCCGTTTTGGTTATAATATTCCTTCTAAGGCTTCTGTTTCTGAATTAAAAACAGATGAGTATTTTGTTAAACCCATAATATTAAACGTTTTCTCTACAATAGGGGCTAAATTATAATAACCTAGTTTCCCATCAACGTCTTGTAATTTTTCTATAATTTCTATTAATATAGATACACCTATACTGTTCACGACTTTTGTGTTTTCTAAATCCAATAAAAAAAACTTACTTTTATTTTCCATTTCTTTATAACAAACCTCTGATATTTTTTCACCACCAACATTATTTAAGTAACCAGATGTTTTTATTACTACAACTTCACCTTCTTTTCTGACTTCTAAATTAAAATCTGACATATAATCCTTTTTTTATTTTTTCTTTGTCATGGTTACAGTTGTACCTTTTTCGGTACTTTCAAATTCTACTGTATCCATTAGTTCTTTTATTAATTGTAATCCCCAACCCCTTTTATAGTCTGAGCCCAGTTTTTCTTCAATTTTAGGTATTGCAACCTTAGATTTATCAAAACCAATACCTTTGTCTGTTACTTGTATTTCAAGTAAATCATCTTTTATTTTAAAATGAATCTCAATTTGTTTATCTGATTCACTGTGTTCAAAAGCGTTAATACAAGCTTCTATTAAAGCCATGTTTATCTCAGCTGCCTGATCTTCATTTAAACCCATGTGTTTAGATACAACTTCAGCTGTTTTTGTAGCTGCTAACTCCATGTCCGGTAATACAGGTAAAGTTAATTCAACTACTGGAGGTTTTATTTTTACCATATTATTAACCTTTATTTATATATTAAAATTTTTATAGAGTAATATAAAATAAAAAAACAACAAATCTGTTCATCTTTTCATATTATATATAAAAGATTATTAATTAAATACTCTTTTTATTATATAGTTAGTTTATATGTTTATAATTTTTTAAAAAACAAACATAAACTCATATTTTTGATGAGCTTATGTTTAAAGTGATTGGAAAAATAAATGTTTATAAGTCATAGAAAAAGTTTATAATTTTATACTTATCAATAAAAAAACAACAAAAACACTTTTTTTATAAATAATTTCTTTTGATAATAAATATGTTAATAAAAAAGTTAATAACTTTTAATTAAAAAACTTTAATGAATAGTTCTTTTTTAGCATTATCTATCCACTTGTTATAATAGTCCATTTTCTTTTTATTTAAAGCAAGGTTTTCAATCTCAACCCAATGATCTTTTAAGTTAGCCTTACCCCCAGGCTTAACTCCTTCTATCCAAATTAAATGATATCCGAGATTAGAATTGATTGGAGGGCTACAAACGCCAACATCTATGTATTTTAATGCTTGTCCTATTTCAGGAACAGAATACGATAAAGGGTCTATCCAGCCCAAATCTCCACCAATTTTTTGAGTTGTAAGATCGTTAGTATATAAAGATACGTTTTTAATAAAATCAGACAATGTTTTTATTGAGTCTTTTTGTAAAGAAGTTGCAAAGTTATAGGCTTTTTCTTGATCTTTTTTTGTTATTTCAGGGGTTAATAAAATATGCCTTACTTTTATTTTTTCTCCTTTTTTTTCCAATGTTTCAATTAAATGAAAACCAAAATCTGTTTCTATAGGGCCAACAAGAACTCCTGTTTTAGCACTAAAAGCAGCTTTTTCAAAGCTTTTAACTAAGGAACCACGGCTAACCCAACCTAAGGACCCCCCTGTTTTCTTAGAACCAGGATCTATAGAGTTTTTTAATGCTATGTCTTCAAAAAGAGCACCATTTAAAATTTCACTTTTATAACCAAGTAATGTTTTTTTTGTTTTTTCTATTGAATCTGTACTAGGTTTAATTGGGATTAAAATATGTCTTACTTTAGTTTTTAAAGGTACAGAAGGTAAACTATCTTTATATACATCATAAAAAGAAACAACATCAGGTCTAGCCACGAAAACAGTACCAATTAACTCTTGTTGGTATTTTTCTGAAACCAGCCGATCTCGCATATCAAACCAAAACTCTCTTTTAAAATCATTTATACTCTGCCCTAAAGCTTCTTCCGTTTTTTTCTCACTTCCAGATTGAGATATTAACATCTGAACCTGCTGTTCTAATGATTTGTCAACCTCTTTTTCGTCTATTAGAATAGAGTCTAGCTCAGCCATTCGTAAAAGAATTTTCTGGTCTATCATACTTTTTAAAACATTATCTTGCAATTTAATAAATTTTTCTGGGTTTGTGTTTGGATTTATTCTACTTTGCATAGCAGACATATTTACCATTTGCGCCAAATCACTTTTTAAAATAAGGTGATCTTCAACTACAGCAGCTACACCGTCTATATATTGAACCGGACTTTCAGCAAAAACTAAAACAAGAGATAATAAAGTTAAAAATTTCTTCATATTTAATTAATAATTAAGGTTTATAAAAACATCATTTTTTCTTTTTAAACTATCTAACAACCTAGAGGTTCCACTAATAGAGACTTTTTTCATTAGACGTTGATAAACTTCATCATGAACCTCTTCCAATCCATAAAAAGAACCTTTTTTATATCGAGAAACTATTTCAAAAACATGATGTTTCTTATTATAAAGAACCGGTCCAATAATAGAAGTGTTTGAGTTAAAAAGAAGTTCATTTAAATCTTTAGATAATAAGCCCTCCCTAATATAACTAGTATCGTTCAAATATTGATCTACATTAACAGATCTTTTTGTTTTACTAAGTTGAACCTTAATCTTCTTTGCTAGGTTTAAATCCTCTAAAACAAAATGCCTAGCAAACACACCATCTCTCTTCCTAATAAAACTAAGTTTATTATTATTATAATAAGATAAAACGTCTTCCTTTGTTATTTTATTTATAATATTTGTCTTTGTTTCTACAAAAGAACTAATAACAATATCTTTATAATATTTTTCTGTTCTTTCTTTTAAAACACGATCATTCAAAAAACCTTCTTTTTCAGCTGAAATAAATAAGACTTGATCATTTACCCAACTATTAACAAAAACCGAAACATCGTTTTTTTTTATATTTGGGCCATTGAGTTGAGTTGGAAGATCTTTAAAAAAAAGCTTTTTTTTACCAACTCGAGCTAATACAACATCATCATTGTTTTTTGAGCCTTCACAAGAAAGAAGAAAAAAAACAAGAATAAAAACAATTTTATTTTGGGTTGGCATATTTATCATTAAAAAAAGGTTCTATTTCAAATAAAACAAGAAAAGCACGGTCAACATTATTAACAGAGAA
>Ga0222717_10001153_pt1 | contig 21949 bp, 23 predicted proteins | sample C33_18DmetaG_FD_165053 | JGI IMG/M metagenome (GOLD analysis project Ga0222717, IMG submission 165053) | Estuarine water microbial communities from San Francisco Bay, California, United States - C33_18D | ecosystem: Environmental > Aquatic > Marine > Unclassified | place: USA: California... | reverse complement strand
CATCAGTGAAATGTCAGCTATTCATGGAGAGTTGCGACCATCTCAAATGACGATTCTCCATGTAGATACAAAAGTAGCACATGTTGATGAAATTATGCCTGATGACCAGTTCCCAATGACGCCCGTAACAGGCGGTGGCGGCACTGCGTTCAGCCCAGCGTTTGATTACATCAACGAACACTATCCGGATGTAGAAGCAGCTGTGTATCTCACCGACCTCGAGTCACATGACTTTGGTGAGCAACCAATGTACCCAGTTTTATGGGTTTCAACGGAACGTCACGAAGCCCCCTGGGGACAAACGACGCATATCCAGCTGTAATACTTGAACTAATATAATAGCAGTAGTACTATTTCGCTCTTACTAGGAGAGTATGATGAGTATAAACGACGCAACACCTCAAGACTGGGACAGGCTTAAAAAAACAGGATTAGAACACTGGCAAAAAGAAGAATACGTCGACCCGTACGACCAACCACCAATAAATGACCCCGTAAACGCACCCCGCCATTACAACACTGGAAACATCGAGTGTATTGAAGGTATTGAAGAGTCTATGTCTTCAGTAGCGTTTAAGGGGTACCTCAAGGGCAACTGTATGAAATACCTTTGGAGGTATGACTATAAAGGCAAGCAGGTAGAGGACTTACAGAAAGCTGGCTGGTACTTAGACAAGCTGACCAAGATGGTCACCAAAGAAAATGAGTAGTTGTTTCACGGATATTCAAGCAGCTGTAGAAGAAGGTCACTTTATACAACACGAACTCAAGAAGACCTGTTACCTGGTCTGCGATGACGACCGTAATCTATTTGTAATCACTGATGACCAATACACCCGTGAGAAGTGGAACGCACACACAGTCATCGAAATATTTCACCGAGGAGGGTGCAATGAAGACAAAAGAGTTTTTCCAAAACCTGCCAAGCCTAGAAGAAGACAGCATACACCCCGAGTTCCACGTCTATACCGCTGTATGGATGAAGTCGCGGATGCCCGAGGCATATAACGAACTTAAGTCCCGATTCAAATGTATCGAAAACGAAATCATGGCGCAGTATGCCTGCGATGACACTAACACGGAGCTACCTTTCTGATGCTCGTTACTCTCGACTTCGAAACCTACTTCGATACCAAAGTATCCCTTACTAAACTAACTACAATGGATTACGTCCGACACGAGAAATTCAAAGTGTGGGGCGTAGGCATCAAGATTGACCACGAAGAAACAGAATGGTTCGGTGAGGACGAAGCTGAAGCCGCGATCCGCGACATCGACTGGAGCACCGTAACACTTGTATGCCACAACACGCCATTCGACGGTTATATCCTAACCAGACACTACGGCGTAATCCCTAACTTCTACGTAGACACGGCCGCAATGGCGCGCGCACTAGCCCCTGGGCAGTCAGCGCGTCTTAAAGATTGTGCCATACGTGAGTTCCCTGACGACCAATCAATGCGAAAAGGTGAAGAACTTACAGACGCCAAAGGTATATATGATCTCGACCCTGAAACAGAAGAAGCCTTAGCAGGCTACTGCATACAAGATGTCGACCTAACTTACGCTTTGTACCAAAGAATGGTAGAACAAATGCCAATGTCTGAGCTTGAGTTAATCGACCTGACTTGTCGTATGTTCTGTGAACCAAAACTGATCGTAGACCGCGAAGCACTAATCACGTTCCGTGACGAAACTATCGCGGCCAGTGAGGCGCTCATCGATGCAGCAGGTGTGTGCCGCAAAGTACTCAGCTCCAATCAACAATTTGCAGAACACATATATAGTATGGGCCTAGTACCACCGACCAAAGTCAGCCCTACTACCGGCAAAGACATACCTGCATTAGGTAAAAACGACAAAGCGTTTACTCAAATGCAGAACATGTACCCCCAGTTCAAGCACATTTGGGATGCACGTAAAGCAGTAAAGAGTCGCATCAACGAGACCAGGGCTCAACGCTTCATCGACGCAACGCACGATGATGGCACCATCTCTGTGCCATTACGTTATTATGCTGCCCATACTGGCCGCTTCGGTGGTACAGAAAAAATCAACATGCAGAACATGCCGCGCAAATCCCCACTGCGCCTAGCTTTGTGCTCACCAAAAGACCATTTCGTTTATGTTGCTGACTTGTCTAACATCGAGGCACGCATGCTCGCATGGCTTGCCGACGAACACGACTTACTAAATCAGTTTCGTGACGGCGAGGATATCTACAGCAATCTCGCATCTGTAATCTACGACCGGCCAATTAACAAAGACGACGACCCGACAGAACGCTTCGTCGGCAAGACAGCTGTGCTCGGTCTAGGTTATGGAATGGGCGCACCTAAGTTCCAAGCAACACTAGAAGCAGGTGCTATGGGCCCATCTATGAAGTTCAGCACTGACGAAGCATACAATGTAGTGAACACCTATCGCACTTCATACTCAGGCGTTCCGCTTCTTTGGAAAAAACTAGAACTAAAGCTGGCCAACACCATCAACCCTAACTACGACGAGACGTGGCACGGGTTACGCTTCTACCAAAATAAAATATATCTACCTAACGGCTTAGCCCTTCACTACAACAATCTCCGGTTCGAAGGTGGTAAGCTCACTTACGACTCACGTATGACAGAAACTACGTGGGGCGGACGTATCACTGAAAACGTAGTCCAAGCGCTGTCTCGCATAATTGTTACTGATGCGATGCTGGCTATCCAATCAGACGAATCACTCGGCGGAGATGTTGTTCTTACAGTACATGACGAAATAGTTTTTATTAGTAATAGTATTAATGCTGATGTTACAATGCAAAAGATCATTGATCACATGTGCACCCCCCCAAGTTGGGCATTAGATATTCCTTTAGATGCGGAGGGTGGATATGACACTAAATACAGTAAGTAACTATAACAATGTCACGATTGGTACTAACAAGGAAAATTAACGAACAAATTGTCATCCACGATGACGACAACGGCGTTTTAGCGAGAGTTAAAATCTCTAAAGTTGACAGGAATCAAGTCCGTTTAACCTTTGAAGCGGACAGCAAGATCAGGATTGATCGACAGGAAGTATTCGAAAAAAACGCAAATCCTACTAAATAGCATATTAGTTATGCTATTATTATGTCTCTGTAGGAGGAGCCATGCAAATTACTTTTTTAGAAGCCGCCAATGGACAGCGGCTGAGTAAACGACACTGTCCCAAAACCGGATTCACCCCGTACCCACACGTAAAAAGCGTTACATCACACGAACACAATACACCAGCAGACAACACTGGCTTATCCATGCTTGAGCAGCTTATCCGCGATCATGGACAACAAGGCCACTGTCTTCTAAAAGGTAACTTAAAACGACCAATACAAAACGAATCACGCGCAGGAAAAACTGATCGCATCGGTTATTCTAATTTGCTTGTGCTAGATATTGATGGAATTACGCTACCTAATCACACAAATCTTAAGTCTTATAATGCACAAGACGTTAGCACTTTAGCTAAAGCAGTAATGCGCGAGCTACCACCAGCAGTTCAAGACTGCGGCTTTATTGCTCAAGCATCATCAAGTCTTGGCCTCAAAGGCGACAAAGTATCACTACATATTTTTATATTATTAGCCTACGCTATGCCTAGCAAAGCAATAAAATTATGGTTACAAAATGCTAATTTCGAATCAGAGCTTTTTTCAGATCAATTAGAACTGTCATCTAATGGGCACTCCCTAAAGTATCCGTTAGACACCAGCGTAGCTGACAATTCTAAACTCATCTTCATTGCTCCTCCTACCTTTGAAGACGGAACCCACGACCCTTTCAGCTCAGCAGCTGATCGGGTTGTGCGTGTTTCCGGTATCACAGAAACGCTCGATCTAGCAAAACTTATGGGAGACATCAGTCCAGAAGTTGTGCATCAAAAAAGCAATAAATACAAAAACAAACTTCGCACACAACGCGGCTTCAAAGCAAAAAAAGAACGCCTAACCATAGCCACCGTCGACAATAAGTCGGAAGAGATCCTGACTAATCCGGACCGCATGTCGATACAAATCACAGACGATAACAATCCTCCATACATACGCTGTAACGTAAACGGTGGAGATAGCAACGCTTATTACTTCAAGCTCGATGACCCCACCTACATGTATAACTTTAAAGGTGAGCCAATCTGGTCAATCGAACAAGCTGACCCAGACTTCTACAAGTCTTTGTTTGATCATTACCAAGAAGAGATGGAAAAAGAAGGACGTGCACATTTCCCAATTGCAATGCGCGACTTCTACACAGACACCTACTACAACGGTGTATTCGATCCTAATCTGAACCAATTCAGTAACGAGTTTCCATTGATGCCTTGTGCAGCTTCTAGTATTGAAGGTTTTATGCGCTCTCACGGCCGCAGTAAACCAGACTTCATACCAGATGCTCGTGTCATCTTTGATCCTGCATCTAATGACGACGCTGTTAACCTGGCTAACGTGCCGTATCACATCAACATGTTTCGTAAAACAGAATACATGCTGGCAAACCGTGAGCACGAACCACTCAGCATGGGTGACGCAGCAAAGATCGCGGACTCTTGTCCATTAATCTACAAGTTGATGACTCACATCTTGGGAGGACAGAGCCTTGAAGTTGAGCACTTCACCAACTGGTTAGCATATATCTTTCAGACCAAGCGTAAAGCAATGACTGCTTGGGTACTGCAAGGTGTCCCTGGTACAGGTAAAGGTATCTTCTACACCAAAGTACTTAGACCACTATTCGGTAACGAACACGTACCGATGCGTGCATTACAGAACATCGAAGAGCAGTTCAACTTGTACATGCGGCAGGCACTGTTCCTGGTAGTTGATGAGTTTCACATGGCTTCAGCTAACACAGGCACCATGAAAATTGCTGACAAACTCAAGAACGCTATTACAGAAAACACAATGACTATTCGTGCAATGCGTTCCAACCAAGTTGAGATGCCTAACTACACAAACTTCATCTTCCTGACTAACCGTATGGATGCAGTAAAGATTGAAGAAGGCGACCGTCGGTACAACATCGCGCCTCGCCAAGAGCAGAAGCTCGAGCATGTGTACCCAGAAGTTATCGATGGCATCGATGACATCAGCACTGAGCTACACAAGTTCGCTGCATTACTTCGTAGCTACAAAGTTAACAAGCAGCTAGTACGTACGCCTATCGCTAACAACGCTAAAGCACAGATGGCTCAAGTAACCATGTCGGTTATGGAAGAGTTCTTCGCTGCTGTACGTCATGGCAACCTATCGTTCTTCATGGACATACTAGACATCAGCTTAACTAACGTATTACAGGGACAAGAGATCACTACCGCACAACGCTTTGTTAAGCAGTGGGTAGCAGAATCTCAATGGCCTCATTCAGTTATACCGATGGAACACCTGCGTGTTGTGTATGGCGTACTAACTGATGACCGTTTATCTCAACGCGACTTCCAAAAGAAAGCAGCACGTTGTGGCGTCAGTAAAGAACGAAAACGTATTCATCGTGCGCCACGTAATTCCAACACAGTTATGGGCGTAGTCACTACTTGGAAACTAGATACAGAGCAATTTAACGAAGTCACTAACAAGTACTTCGATGACAAGGACCGCAAGTTACTTGCTGTTGTGCAGTAATAATAGGTATACTATTATTCTATTTGCTACTACTAGGACTGTAGATGATTAAATTAACTCAGGATACGAGACCCGACGATGTAGTCGATTTCGAAAAACCAGAAACCCTCGGCGACGTCAGAGCCTGGAGCTACTCAGCTCTCAAGGTATATGAAGAATGTCCCTACCGAACATATATCAGCCGCGTCAAAGGTATTAAAGAACCTAGTGGCCCTGCTGCAGATCGTGGTACAGAGATCCACCAATACGCTGAAGACTACGTTAACGGCACTATGGGTGAGATGCATGACTCATTACACAAGTTCAAAGACGACTTCGAAGAACTACGCGCCTTGTATATCGACGCCAAAGTCGAGTTAGAAGGTGAGTGGGGCTTTGATCTCGATTGGGCAACAGTCGGTTGGATGCAGAAAGAAACTTGGGCTCGCATCAAACTCGATGCACTTGTACAAGAAGACGACACGTCTGCCCGAGTAATTGACTACAAAACTGGTAAGAAGTGGGGTAATGAAATATCTCACGGGCAACAAGGGTTGCTCTACGCCATTGGCACCTTCTTCAGATACCCACATTTACAGTTCGTACAAGTTGAGTTCTGGTATCTCGATAAAGGTGAAACCACTAAAAAGTCATACACACGTGATCAAGCAATGGTATTTGCACCAGGCTTTCATCGACGTGCTATCAAAATGACAACTGAAACAGAATTTGCTCCAACACCTAGTAAAGACAGTTGCAGATGGTGTTCGTTTCGTAAAGGTGACGAACCAGAATGCAACTGGGGTGTTAGCTAACCAACTTACATTCTCCCCTGCGTGTAAGAGCTTTGCCCTGATGACTATATGTGTCAGGGCTTTTTTATTCCCGATCGGAATCCAAATGATCCCCATGAATCATGAAGAGAGAATCCCTATGAAATATATCAAAACCTTCCTGACAAAAGCACTCATGCTCTGCGTGAGTGTCTTTTCAGTCGTTGTCTTACTCGCTCTACTAACAACCATAATTTCCTTTTCTTTTTACAGCGTAATACTAGCAGCTGCAGTCAGCGCGCTAATTTACATGTACCTAAAACTTCCTTCTAACACCGACCAATAACCCTGGAGTCATTTATGTTTTTTGCAGGTCTGCTATCCGCCTTGGGACTACTGTTCTTAATCTTTAAATTTGGTGTGCGCCGTGTCATCGCGTACGACATCCCGATCGATATCGCTGTTACTGGCTTCTTAATGTATGCGTTTGCTGGCACATACAGCGGTATGTTCGCAGCGATGGTTGGTGGTCTTATTGTATCCATCACTTTATACATCATGAAGCGCACCATGCGTCGCGAAGAACTAAGACTAGTCAAAACCTCTACCTTCCCATACCGCGCTTACCGCTGGATTGGAGTACAACCATGAAAGAAGTAAACCAAAAACCTGAACCAAAAAGTTACGGCCAAAAGATACGATTCCAAATCGAGTTGATGGCATTAATGCTGCAGACAGGCCGCGAAACCGCAGCGCTCGCTGCAATAAACAAAGCGTTAGAACTAGCTGACGAAGCACACTACTTGGAGTTTCCTGATGACCGATGACGAATGGAAAGAATTATTTATCCAACCAGTAAAGGACCTGATGTATGCAAATGCTCTACAAAAGAGATGGGAAAAAAGTCGAGTACAAGCTCGTAACCGACCCGAAGGAAGCGATTGTGTGGAGTACACACCGTTTGAAGAAGTCAGAGATCAAAATCATGACGAAATGCGATCGGACGACAGCCGCTGAACTACGACAGGAGATCCTCGATGACATCCTTAGCAGAGAACCTAATCCCAGTAAAAAATCTGCGCCCACCCAGGACGAGATACCGCAAAGGCGTAAAGCTGCCGAGCCTCAACATGTTAAAGCGCGGCAAACAAAACAAAAAGCTAGGCGACAAAGTAAGCGTTAAGAAATGGAAAGGTATGACTATGTACTCTCTCACCCTTGAAGAGCGCGCTACGTGCCCTTCTGATTGTGAGCAGTGGGACAACTGCTACGGTGACAACATGCCGTTTGCACACAGGTTCGACCACACTAATACAAACTTCATAAGCTACCTTGAAGTTCAGCTGCGCGCGTTAAACGAAAAACACAAAGAGGGTTTTGTTGTACGACTCCACGTATTAGGTGACTTTTATGATGGGAAATACATTGTTCAATGGCAACTGTGGCTAAACCAGTATGAAAACTTACGTGTGTTTGGTTACACGCACCACACAGCAGACTCACAGTTGGGCAACATGATCAATAACGTTAACCGTATTTACCCGCAACGCTTTCGTATTCGCTACTCTGATGATTGGGACACAGAATTTAGCGCGCATGTTGTCCAATCAAGAGATTTAGAGTACGTCGAGCACGGTGTTATATGTCCAGAACAACTCGGTAAAACAGACAGCTGTGCAACATGCGGTTATTGCTGGAGCAGTGACCAACCCGTTGTTTTTATTGAACATTAATAATAGTTATGCTATTATTCCAAACCATCAATGAGTGATGACTATGAAACCTTTCGAGCACCAGAAAGTCACGACTGACTACATCAAGAATACCCCACGATGCTTAGTCACATCTGACCCAGGAACTGGTAAAACACGTTCTGTCCTTGACGCAATCGTTGACCGCGGTACACGAACCTTGGTTCTCGCACCGCTATCCATCTTAGAAGCCTCATGGGGCGACGATATTGATAAGTTCACACCTGATCTTACGTATGCAATTGCGTACGCCAAGAATCGTGAAAAAGCGTTTCTTGGTACAGAAGACGTTGTGATCACAAACCACGATGCAGTGAAGTGGATCGCTAAGAACTACCACGTCCTATGTGGTTTCGACACGTTAGTAATCGACGAGTTCACAGCATTCAAAAACAAAGACAGTCAGCGCAGCAAAGCATGCCGCAAAATTGCAGAAGCATTTACAAACCGTATTGCTATGTCTGGCACACCCAATAGCAACGGCATACTAGATTTATGGCATCCCATGCTAATCGTTGACGATGGTGAGCGCCTCGGTCACAGGTTCTATAGTTTTCGATCTTCTGTATGCACACCTAAGTTCAATGGTTTCGCTAACGAATGGGTTCAAAAAGACAATGCAGAAGAAACCGTGGCAGCTGCACTGTGTGACATCAACATCCGATACATGCTGGAAGAGTGCATCGATATGCCTCCTCAGAGTGTACAGACCATGTTTGTCACTCTGCCTAAGAAGATTATGCATCAGTACAAACAGCTGTCTGAAGACTCTGTGTTGTATACAGGGCAAGCAACAATCAATGCAGTACATGCAGGTGCCAAGGTCAAGAAGTTGTTACAGCTATGTACTGGCTCTATATATGACGAGCACGGAGAAACACAAAGCATCCACACCGAACGTTACGACCTTGTAATGCAGCTGGTAGCTGAGCGTGCGCAGTCACTCGTAGCGTTCAATTGGAAGCACGAACAGCGTTACATGGCTGAGCTAGCAGACAAGCTAGGTATCAAGCATGCAACTATCGATGGCGATGCACCCGCCCATCGACGCAAAGAAATTGTAGACCGGCTACAAGCAGGCCAGCTGCAGGTGGTGTTCTGTCACCCCCAATCAGCAGGACACGGCCTGACTATGACCAAGGCGAAGACTGTTATCTGGGCTTCACCGACTTACAACGCTGAGCACTACCAACAGTTCAACCGGCGTATTTACCGCGCAGGTCAAACCGAAAAGACAGAAGTTATTCAGATTGCAGCACGCGACACCTGGGAACCTGATGTCTACAAAAAGCTGAGTGGCAAAGTAGAACGTATGGACGAGCTACTCGGAATCTTAAACAAACTTAAACAAGCAGCCTGAAGGAGTCACTGCCCATGAACATCAATGAACTTATTGAAGAACGCTCGACCGTCAAAACTGAGATGGCTGAGCTTAACTCACAACTCAAAGAGCTAAGAGCCAAGCAAGACGAATTGGACTTTCAGCTCATAACCAAATTGGACGAGCAGGGTTTGTCACGTACCGCTAATGACAAAGCCAGTGTGTCCATTAACCAAGATACTGTACCTGACGTTGTTGATTGGGATGCTCTGTACGGGCATATCAACACCACCAAAGACTATAGTCTCTTACAAAGACGGGTCTCGTCGACTGCATACAAAGAGCTTCTGAAACTTGGTGAAGAAATTCCTGGTCTGCAACCCCGTGAAATTCGGCGCATTAACTTTCGAAACCTTTAAACATGAATCATGAAGAGTATTTATTATGTCTAAATCAGCAGTAGCAGTAGCAGAAGTAGCAACAAACAGCCTCGTATCATCCACTGACACTTTGCCAGCACACCTAAAAGCCGTTGATGGTCCTGGTCGTGGTAACGAAAACGTTGGACAAAACGTGCAAATTCCGCGCGTCAAACTTCTACAGAAGATGTCTAACGAAGTGGATAAGCATCACGCGGCTTATGTCGAAGGGTGTGAACCAGGTCACTTGGTTAACACACTAACCAATCACAACTACGGTAATGACTTGTATTGCATTAGCTTGCACTTCAAGACCGAATTCGTTGTGTGGCGCAAACTAGAAGCCGGTGGTGGCTATGGTGGCGCGTTCGGTTCACAAGCAGACGCAGATGTGTACGTTGCTAATCAGGACAAACCTGATGAGTACGACATCAACGAAACACACGCCCACATTATCCTTATCAAGAACCCTGAGACTGGTGAGCTTGAGCGCTCTCCTGCAATCATGGACTTCGCTAGCTCCAAGCTACGCGTTTCCAAAGCGTGGAACTCTCAGATTGGTATGAAGGGTGGTGATCGTTTCGCTGGCTTGTGGAAAGTATCAGGCGTTCCAACCGAGAACAAGATGGGCAAGGCATTCATGAATTGTGAAGTCACGTTCGTTGGTTGGGCTCAGGAGGAAGATTACAAGACCGCTGAAGGTCTCTACGAGCAGTACGCTAAATAACTAATAAGGCTCTCATTAACTTTGAGTACAGCGCGTACTATCTCCATATCGTGTCATAACTCAAAGTTAATGTTTCTATACAGCTTGATGCACTGTAAGCCGAAACGCATCACTTAATTTATGAACGAGCATAGCTTTGTAAGATCCATCCACAATGCGCTGCACCCTGATGTGTACAAATGGAAAATCCATGACACGTATACGGGAGGAGTCCCCGACGCTATGTATGCGGGACCAGCAGGAACGCTCTTCGTTGAATATAAGTACATAAAAAACCTACCAAAGAAAGACACGACCGTGATTCGTCATTCGCTGTCCGCGCTCCAAGAAGCGTGGCTAGAACGAATGAAGCAATCCACCTCTGTAGCTTTAGTAGTCGGCATAAGTAATAGCGCTATTATAATAGTAGATGACTTTTCCACTAATATATGCAAATCTATGTATGTCGAACAAAGTATTCCACGACGGCAGGTAGCCCAGTGGATTTATGACGTAACATTCTCAGGACGAGCACAAGCAAATGCCAAACGATCGCCCCAAAAGCGCAGAGAACCTGCGTCGCATCTGGAACAAGAAAAAAAGTGAAATGCAGTTCACGCAGGTTACTGCTGCAAAAGATCTTGAGTGGACCCAGGGCGCTATCTCCCATTACCTAAACAACGTTGTGCCCCTGGGGCCCGCAGCAGTTGTTAAGTTCGCCAACTTTCTAGGCGTTGACCCAGTAGAAATTGATCCAGACTATGTCAACCACTTGCCAAATGTAGCTGAGCACGCTATTAGGTTCGCAACTAATGACATGTCTAAAAGACTTAACAAAAAAGTTACAATCCATGCGCTTCCAAGTGCTTTTTGGGTAGATCTAACAGATGTAAAATTGTACCGTTACTCAGGAGATGTTCAGTCTGTTTATGCAGACGGCGAATACTACGCTAAAGTTATTGAATCTAGTAACCCCCAACAGCAGGTATTATTAGTCCGCCTCAAAAACCAAAAACGCGCCGACCTATACCACGTCAGCGTTCTACCTCCAAAGAAAAAAATCGACAAACTGTATGACGTCTTGCGAATAGTTTATGAAACACCAAAACTATAATACCTAACATAGTAATAGCTATACTAATGATATAAGATCACATAACAATCACAGTGAGAAGAACGGTACATGGACGAATTGTTACTAAATAAATATGGACCATTAATGGACCTCGAAGAACTAGCCGCGCTTTTGCGCATCAAGCGTCAGTCCGTTTATCAGCAGATCTATCGGGGACAGTTAGATTTGCCCCATATCAAACGAGGTAAGAAGTACCTCTTTCCAACGCAAGGTGTTGCACAATACTTCACATCCCAGCTAAATCTTCCGGCCGCAAATTAACGTACCTAGAAAGTTGTTCAAGTGTGCGATGACCCGACACCACTCGCACTTGTTCAACCCTCATCCCCCTCTCAAACATCCGACTAATCGCCTCATGACGTAGATCATGGAATCGTAAGTCATTAATCCCTAACTTATCCGTCATCCTAGCAAACTTGTCCGAAATGCTTGCTGCACGCTTTACAGGAATAAGGTTTGGCCCTTGCCGAAACCTATTCTGTGCGCGTAGGAGCGCCTCTCTCACACCCTCTAATAAAGGTATTTCCTGCTCAGATCGACCTGTTTCAGCGTGCTTGTCTTTACGCATCAGCTGAATAACACCTTTGTTTTCGTCGATATCTTCCCACTTCAGGCGGTGTATTTCGCTCTGACGCATAGCAGATTCAATAGCGATATCGATAGCAACAGATATCCAATGCCCATCAGCCTCCATCATTAACGCTTCGTGCTCACCTGGTTCCAGGCGACGGTCGCGTCTTACGCTCCCCATAATAATTTTCTTTTTCTTTAGCTCATCAATTGCCATGTCTACAACAGGTTGCTCGGTTTTTATTCTGCTGTTTACAACTGCTTGCTTGAGATAATACATCTGGGTTTGGAGTGTGCTTGCACATACTGTCTTGCGGCGTTGTGCTGCAAAGTCGAGCACGTCATCAAAAGTCAGATCATGAATTGACACACCAGTAAAATGTTCTTTGATCTGATTTAGCTGCCCGACTTTAGGGCCTGCGACAGTTAAGCCAAACCTCTCGAAAGAATATATAAGCTCATCGACTATGTTCTCAATGAACACGGATCGCGTTTCACGAGCATCGATCCACGAACCGTCGTCCATGTTCGTCTCAATGCGACGAGCCCAAGCTCGAGCAGCTGCTTTTGTTTGGAAGGTTTTATTTTGGTTGGGGTAACCCTTGCGGCGAATCTCGGCAAAATACCTGCCGCCTCGTTCTCTGATATAAGCCATATTCCGTCATGCGTCCGTCTTGGACTTATATCTTACCAAATACTGTATTTAAAACATACACTTAGGTAGCTGGCGGAGAGGGAGGGATTCTGTCCTCCGTACCCCACCTTTTCTTTCTATATCAATAAGTTAGCTACTACTTATGTCTATCTGTACTACAACTACAGATTTTCGTAACTTATTGATATCACTACTTAATTTATTTTACTTTATCTTGAGTTCCGTCAATGACGGAGCTACAAATCCTGCTGTGCTATAGCACCTAGTGCTACAAGGATAAACGCTATTACGTAAAGAATCATGTGTGCCTCTGGTTGGTTGAGGCGCAATTATATAGAGGGTCAGGTCATGAATCTAATGCATTAAATGCATGAAGGCTATGCAAATCTGTACTTACCACGATTCTTTTTACGGCTAACAACCGCGATGTTATTACTCTTGTTGTTACGCGGGTTACCATCTTTGTGATGGACGTCTTTTGTGCTTCCTTTTTTTACTTTGCCTGCAGCAAGCGCTCGACGGCGGGCCGTGTTTCGCCCCGCGCGATTCTTCTTTTGCCCGTCTTTACTATGATACTCTTTGTATTCTTTCTTATAGTTACGCTCAGTAGCCATAGTTCTTTTTACCTTTCTTCTTAGCTTTCTTTTTCTTAGCCTTGTCTGGCTGGTTCAAAATACACTGCTTACCTTTACCTTTGTGCATGATTATCTCCCAGGTGGTTACATATTATTCTGCTGGCTTCGGTATACTGTCCTTAACTTCTTTAATAGTTTGATAAAAGCTTCCGGTTTTATCCAGTACACCGCTATCAATATCATGAAACAGCTTATCCAACTGTTCGCTAATTTTTGGATAGGTGTTTCTGCGCTGTTCCGCGTAATTCGGCGCATGTTCATCACCCGCGACTTGCGCTACTACTTTTAAATCTTCTAACCATTTTGTTTGTGACTTCTGTCGAGGTTTTAAATTTTCCGCTGGTATAAACGGCACCCAAGTATCATCGGGAGCAACGCCCTGTGGGCCAGCAAGTACCGTTTCAGTATCAATATCATATTTAACAAAAAGCTGTGTCATCTTAAACTCATCATTAGGCCATCAAGATCGAACACCTGGTCGTGGTTCCAGTTAGTAGCATGCGGAGTACTAGGTATCTGTTGATAGCTTTTAGTATAGGTATCAAACATAATTCTGGCATCAACGCTTGCAGTAACGCCTGCTGATAAACCGCCCGAAATAGCAAACGGCTCAGGGTGGTCATCGTAATCAGCTCTGAAAAAGATAGTAGAAACAGTTTGATATGCGACAGTAGGTGTAGCCGTAACCGTACTGCCGGCAGAAAGACCAACTTGTGGCTGGTATATAAGGGTAGTCACATTTGAAGTAGCGTTATAACTAGCAGCTGTAACAGTACCTCTAACGTTACTGCCAATTCTTAATATTGCTCCACTTGGTAGTACTGAACGCTTATCACCCGAAAAAGTTGCTTCATGCCAAAAGAAGCCCCCGTAATTTCTTATGGTATTGGCTGTACAAGTACCTACAGTAACAGCGGATGGCGAAGAATTAACCTTCATTTGTAACTTAACTTTATAGACAACATCGTTTTCCCAGATACCATAACCCACAGCTGATATGTAGGGTTTTTTGGCTTTACCGTTTGTTCCAGCAGCGGGAAATTGCCCCGACCAAACTTGCGTGTCACCACCAGCAATCTGCACAGGTGAGGCTAAAGAAAATGGAACTAAGGTATTAATATCACCAGAAATGTTGTCTGCATATAAATTAGTAACTGTTATATTTGCGGCATTGAGGGTACCAGATGTAATTTTGTTGGCGATCACATTTCCAAGCTGAAGAGTAGGTTTCCCGCCGCTGATTACAGATGTAATCGAAGAGCCATCAATAACCAGCTTGCTTGCGTCTATTTCGCCAGCTCCGATCTTTGTAGCTGTTATTGCGCCAGCAGCAATTTCGTTAGCGCTAACTGCACCCGCTTGAATTTTAGCTGAGGTAATCGCGTTAGCAGCTATCTTGTTGCCTACAATTACCCCGTCAGAAATCATTGTGGATGCACTAATTGCGTCAGCAGCTATCGCTCCAGCTGTAATCGCGCCAGCAGCAATTTCATTAGCTGTGACGCTATTCGCTGCTAACTCATTGGCCGTAATAGCACCTGCAGCAATCTGCAACGCTGTTATCGCGCCTGCTTGAATTTTAGTGGCAGTTATAGCGCCTGCTTGAATCTTAACGGCAGTCACTGCGTTGGTAGCTAGTTCAGTAGCAGTAATTGCTCCAGCGTTTATTTGTGCCGCAGTTATAGTATTTGCAGCTATTTTTGCGGCAGTAATTGCACCACTAGCAATTTCTAAGGCTGTAATTGCACCAGCAGCAATTTCGTTAGCGGTAACTGCATTAGTTGCAATTGCATTAGCGGTAACAGCGTTAGCAGCTATCTCTGTTGCAGTAATTGCTCCAGCGTTTATCTGTGACGCAGTTATAGTATTTGCAGCTATCTCTGCTGCAGTAATTGCGCCACTAGCAATTTCTAAGGCTGTAATAGTACCAACAGCAATTTCGTTAGCCGTAACGGCGTTAGCTGCAATTGCATTAGCTGTAACAGCATTTGCTTGTATCTTTGTTGCAGTAACTGCTCCAGCTGCAATCGTAGCGGCTGTAACTGCATTAGCTGCAATCTTTCCAGCTTCTATTGCGGCGGCTTGTATTTTTACTGCTGTTACAGCATTGGCTGCTAATTTATCTGTTGCAACTGCGCCCGCATTTATTTTCGCAGCTGTCACTGCGTTTGCTTGAATATTAGTAGCGGTAACTGCATTAGCTGCAATCTTTCCTGCTACTACAGCGGCTGCTGTTATCTTTGCAGCAGTAACTGCGTTAGCGGCTATCTTGTCTGCTTCTACTGCACCAGTCGCAATTTTCCCAGCAGTAATTGCATTAGCTAGTATTTTATCGGCTGTAACAGCCCCTGCAGCGAGCTTTCCTGCTACTACAGCCGCTGCACTTATTTTAGCTGCAGTAACTGCGTTAGCGGCTATCTTGTTTGCTTCGACTGCACCAGCTGCAATTTTTCCAGCAGTAATTGCATTTGCTGTTATGGCATTTGCTGTAACAGCTCCAGCAGCAATTTTCCCAGCTGTTATGGCATTAGCTGAAATCTTTGGAGCAGTAATTGCGCTGCTACTTATTTTAGTTTCAGTAATTGCATTAGCAGCAATCACATCACCTTGGATTGCATTATTAGCAATCTTTGCATTAGTAACGGCGTCTTGACCTATTTTAGTTTCAGTAATCGCATTAGCAGCAATCACATCACCTTGAATTGCGTCGTTAGCAATCTTTGCATTAGTAACGGCGTCTTGACCTATTTTAGTTTCAGTAATTGCCCCAGCAGCAATTACATCACCTTGGATTGCATTTACAGCAATCTTTGCATTAGTAACGGCGTCCGCAGCAATCTTTGTTTCAGTTATTGCAGCAGTTGCAATCTTATCAGCATCTATCGCGCCTGCTGCAATCACATCACCTTGTATTGCATCAACTGCAATCTCTGCATTAGTAATTGCGCCATTAGCAATTAATAATGAAGTAATGGCACCAGCGCTTATTTTATCAGTAGTAATTGCACCAGCAGCAATAACATCACCTTGTATCGCATTTACAGCAATCTTTGCATTAGTAATTGCGTCATTAGCAATTGCTAATGAAGTAACAGCACTAGCGTTTATTTTGTCAGCGGTAATTGCACTAGCAGCAATGACATCACCTTGTATTGCATTAACTGCAATCTTTGCATTAGTAACGGCATCGTTGGCAATCTGCAACGATGCTATCGTGCCTGTTAAGTCGACCGTAGGCACAGCCGCCGTCCACGCACCACTAATCAAGCGATAAATTTTTCCATCACTTGTTAAAAACACGACTTGCGGGCCGGTATACCCCGAAACGTTCGGTAAGGTATCAACGACGGATATAGGTTCAAGACCCTGGACTAAAGCAACAGCCGGTATGCTACGCTCTAGCTCCTCCAACAATTGATCTACATTTAGTGCCGTTGTAGCTACTGTGCCGTTGCCGCTGTTCCACGGACCAACAGTCCCATGCTCGTTTACGTGACGTATCCAGTAATAACGAGTTACGCCTTCTCCTACAGGATCTGTATATGCACGCCCTGTAATAACACCAATAACCCCCTGATCTATAGCGGAGGCAAGGTTGTCTGAAGGGTAGCTATATATCTCAGTATGCGAATGATTCGGGCCCGTGTATAAAGGAAAATCCCAATATAGATTTACAACGCTATAAGCACCGTCTGCAGTAAAACCTGTAGGTTGTGGTGGGACTACAGTAACATCAACATTATCGTCACTAACAAAATCAGGAGGAGTCCCTGGAGGGTTGTTTGGATTAAAAGGGTTTCCTCGAAGTTCACGCGCTAATCCAGACGCTATTAACTCACGCAATGTAACCGCGCGATCACGAGGATCACCCTTACGACCAAGCCGTATTTCTACCGCTTCGGCAAGACTTTCTAGGTAGCGCCTGAGTTCTGGTCCTGCAGAAACAGGTGGTTTAGGTATACCTGGAATTTTTGTAGGGCGTACTGTCATGATTGACGTATCTCGTCCATGCTCTGTGCAAGACAGAACTCATTAATGTCAGTGCCTTCGACCTGTATCTCCCACTCTTGGGCAACAACTGCAGGCATACGCATTACTGGCTCGCGTAATGTACCGTTACTAATACCACTGGGAACTGTCGTTGCTTGTGTATATGTCGAGCCAGACTGTGTGAGCGTGTAATGCGCAATCAAAGTGCTGTCGCCATATACTTTTATGGTTACTGGGTAAGTATTTGCGTGAACTGAAACCCAGCCCATAGACACTGGTGACGGTGTAACAAACTTTTTACTCTTAAAAGACAACGTCTTGCTTGTGTTGCTGCCACGATATTTTTGTATCTTGTTTCCTACGATTACATACAGCTCGCCATCCTTGGGATTTGTATACCCACCCCTAACTTCTCCAGAAAGAGTAAGTGTAGACAACGCGCTTTCGTCACCCCGTGGATCATAGACCCAGCCGCCTGATGCATTAAACGCAACGTATGTGCCCTCGTGTCTAAATGCACGAATTGTTGTTGGGTTAAAATCACTGTTCCATTGTTTAACACTAATAAGTCCGGCTGTGACCACGGACCCCGAAGCGCTCTCCACGGCACATAAACCATCTGGCCCTGCATAAAGAACATAACTACCCATATCCACGACACTGTTTACGTTGACGCAGGCTTGCGCTAAGTCTATGCGGACCGCGGTCATGGCACTCGGATCGGTGCCCGTAATAAAATAAGGTTGTCCATTTGTCAGCGCAGCTACACCATTTGCTGTAGACGCTATGGCAACAATGTCTTCTTCGGTGGTGATTCTGTATTGAATTGGCCAAGCGTGGGGTAGGAATGGCTCGCTAAGACAAAAGCGTTTACCTGTGAAGCCCGCCATAACGCCTTGAGCTAACGGAATCAGCCCCTTGAGAGGACCGTCTGGGTATAGCGAAGTATTATCGTCAGGCGGCCCAATCCATGTACCGCTGGGTAGTACCTCACCTAAAGTAGCGGCGTCGGCATTGTCTGGCCAACTAGTCTGGCTAAAGTTTATCTCTTTTAAAAACTGAAACTGCGTATTAGTCGAGCCAGTGTTAGAACGGTAAATGCGCTTTAACGCATTACCGCTATTGCTGCTTGCAAAGTTATGGCCCGAGCCAGAAGGGTTATAACTTGCAGGCATGCTTATCGTCGCTGTCTCACCGTCGGTCAGTTCGATTACAGCGCTGGGGCTAGAAGGAGGGCCTTCTCTACCATCAGCCGTTACCAACGTATAAACATAAGAAACGTCGTTGGGTGTTGCGTCCGCGTCTGCTGTACCAGACTTTGCAACAGTTGGTGTACCGGATGGCGCAGGAACTCCAAGACGCCACGTGTTATTAGGCAGCGTAGCCTGACTACCTAAACGTGGGTAATCGTCACCGGTAAAGTACAGCCTGTTTAACGTATCACCAGGGATTGGGCCTTCAACAGCAGATATGCCATCCTCGGACCATTCCAGCCAGGTTGTGTCGTTGTAGTAATAGATTGATCGGCGGGCACCGTTTTGCAACGTATGCGTATCGGAGTTTTCACTGGTCGCGACTAAACGGCCAGACTCAAAGTCTATGTTTTGTGCTACCTGTCCAAACTGGTCAGCGACCAACCTAGGAGAAATCCCAGGAGCAATACCGCTGAACCTGTCTCTTTTAAAATACGCCATAATTACCTCTACGACATTATAATAGCTTTACTATTACTGTGAAACCTAAGTTAAACGAGTGGCATCCAGAAATATGCTACTCCAACTCCAACGCATAAAAGTAGGCAAAGACTTGCCGCATTCTTTATCAGATCGTCGCGCTTAGTGATTGCTCGGTTACGCGCTAGGCGCTCTTTCTCAAGCTTATGTTTGTGTTCCATCAGCGATTTATGTTGGATGGTTAACATGTCGCGCCACACCATTCGCGGCGTAACCTTCTTGAGTTCTTTTTCTTTTTCGCGAATCTCGTTCTTTGCCCAGGCCAGCTCAAGCGCTTCTTCCTGGGTCAGAATGTGGTCGCCATCTTCAGCAGCAGCCTCAATCTTCTCGACCGCTTGCTTACTTTCTGTCAGGGTGCCGAAAACTTTAGCGAGACCAGTAAGGTTGCTACCAGACTCTTTAACGACAGCGATGCCCTCGTTAAGGGCCTTTAAACCACCTACTAATAAACTGATCTCTGCTAACATAATTACACCCAAGTTGGTTCAGGGATTTTGGTAATATCTGGAAAATCAGCAGTTTCTGGGAAGTCGCGTATTAATTGCCGCCACGCTAGTATTTCAGCTCTTTTACCGTGATCCATGATTGCAGCCACTTCATCACTTTGTAATAAGTTTAACCGCAACTGTTCTCTGCACATTTTTTCGTGATCCATGATTAAGCCACCCTATAGTAGTTTGTTGTTGGTGAAGTAATACTGCCTGTCGGATTACCGACAACATCCACCGTAGCCGTTTTTGAAAGTGAACTCCCACCAGCTCTCAACCCAACTATATGCCCATCATGTACATCTGTGTCTTTCCAATCTACTGACGTGGAAGATAACTTGGCAGTTCCATCAAGAGCATACAGAGCGCAAGTAGTTCCATGCGTAACAAAAAACACATTTTTTGTAGAATCAATTGCAATTGATTCTAGTGTTGACGAAGTATGAGGCGTGTCAGAAAGGGTCACAAAACTAACGTAGCTGGAACCTGTTGCGTTGTACTTGTGAATTTTAGAATTAGAACCATCAAGCACATATAAGTTAGTTCCATCGTGAGCTATACCAACAGCGTTGGTCCCGCTTACTTTGCTGCTAATATCAATAGTTGAAACAAAAGCATTGTTCGTAGTTGAGTAGGTGTGGATGTTTGTGCCGTTCAGGTTGTACAAAACATTGTTATGGTACGCAAACCTATAAGGCGCTGCTTGCGAAGACATATCAATACTAGCTCCCAATGCTTTAGTAGTAGGGTGCATTGTAAATGCTTTGTTTTGTGTTGAATGACCCACATAAATAGTAGAAGAATCCTTGTAGGCATATCCCGCATAATCATTTGTACCATACGAAGTAGCGAAATTAATCCTGTTATTCCCCGTATTTGTATAGCCCCCTGAAAATGGGCTTACCTGACCAGAACGTATATACTGAATTCCGTTGGCGTGATGTGCAAAAGGCGCTCTATATGAAGACGAGGTACTAACAGGAATGTTAGTTGTGTCATAGCTTGCATAGTTAAAGTACGCAGTTACGGCGTTCGCTGTGCCGTTGTAATAATAAATCCTCTGACCGGCGGCACCTGATATATTCATAATCCAGCCAACAGCGGCGGCATTTGCATTATTGTAATAAGGGACGATCTCTCCGTGCCAAGACCAAGGGTGAGATCCCTGTGAGATAGTAGACACAGTTTGATTCGCCAAAGAGCCTGATGAGTTTCCGCCAGCAAAGTTCGGGACGGGGTAACGCATCATGTAAACTGTTGAATCCGTGGATTGATTGGCCTGTATAACGACAAACTGAGTACTACTTACAAACGCTGCTTTGATTCTGTCTTTACTAGTATGCCAGTCATAACCACTTACTGAAGCTATATCAAAAGTACCGTAATGCGTTTGCAGGTCATCAGAAAGATATGCAATTGCCGGTATGCCTCCAGTACCTCCGTCTCCAGAAATAAAAGCTCTCAAGTCACCACCAGCCATGTTAGAGCCTTGAGCGCGAGCAGTATTATGATAATTAACGGGTGATATACCCGCTGCGGTACAAGTAGTAGGAAAAACAATACCATCTCGCAGATTTCTAGAACCTACAAAAGAAGTGCCATACCCACTAAATTTGTTAACCCAACCGGATGTGGTGACTACAAACAATTCTTGAGTTCCCGTATCGGCCATTGCACCACCCAAAGACGGATAAACAGTAGCTGCCCCCTGCCAAGGAGATATAGTTTCAGCGTAATACTGTGTATCTAAAGTCCCATTAGCAATATAACTTTTTATCGGAGCGTTAGGATACGTAGAAGAAGGTGTTGTAATCCCATCTCTTAAAAACACTTCGCTGCCTTTTGTTACAGTAGCTGCTGTATCGAGTAAGTCTATTTTGCCGCCAATAGGTACTGATACTCCACCACCGCCGCCGCCTAGTTTAATAGCCATTTAAAGCTCCTTCCATCCGATTGTTGTGTCAACGTAAACAAGAGACGCGGCTGCATCCGTTGCTAACTCGCCGTTGTCTGTAGTTGAATTAATTTTTGAGCCATTACGAGCCACTGTTACCAAACCCGAGCCAGCGTTTTTAATGAATACCACGCTACCAGCACTAGGACTTGCAGGTAATGTAATAGTCACTGCGCTGCCCGAGTTAACAATTAACTGA
>Ga0222717_10001152_pt1 | contig 21959 bp, 24 predicted proteins | sample C33_18DmetaG_FD_165053 | JGI IMG/M metagenome (GOLD analysis project Ga0222717, IMG submission 165053) | Estuarine water microbial communities from San Francisco Bay, California, United States - C33_18D | ecosystem: Environmental > Aquatic > Marine > Unclassified | place: USA: California... | reverse complement strand
AGAGTTGCTAAAAAATATAAAGTGGTTATGACCGTACATGACGCGATAGGTTGTATTGTCCCTGAAGAAGAAGTAGAAGAAGGTATGCGTCACGTCGAAGAAGCTATGAAGATACGCCCTACTTGGGCACCGGACTTACCCCTCGACTGTGAAGGCGGGTTCGGAAGATCGTACGGAGAATGTTAGCAGTCCCCCAGCGGGCGGTGGGTTGGTTTGAGCATGACCAAAAAACACCCGCAGTGTATAACAGTAGCTCATCACTCGAACCTCTCTGTAGGTTTCGTTCTCGGCACTGTGTATACACCGTCTAGCCCACGCTACGGGCCTTACCAATTTTGGAGCACGCTAATGGAGAGTAAAGATAAAGACTTCAGAAAAACGCAACAAGATTTAACCGAATTAAATGGCGAAGGGAACCGACAAAGAGGCCATGAAGGTGAAGACGAGAGTGGTACTAAGCCAGATATAGAAGGCAGTAAAGAAGAGGCCGCGAAAAAGTGGAGGTCAACTGTAGGGAATGGGGGAGGACACGCGAATGAATGATAAAGGCCCAGTAACGGTAGACCAAGGAGATACCGATGAATGGTAAAGGAAGTAAACGCAGACCCACGTTCGTACCTCTGCACGAGTTCGGGGAGAATTGGGCAAAAATCTTTGAGAAACCAAAACAGAAGGAAGAAGAGAATGTTAACAGCAGAAGTGCCAAGAACGAAAATGAGCGACTCAAAGTTGCCGAACAAGCAGACAGCCCTACAGACACAGACGGGCGGTAATCATTACAAGAACATGGCAATCCAACCTGCTGAGTACGCAGAGAAGAACGGCTTGTCTTTGCTTGAAGGTAACGTAGTGAAATACATTACTCGTTGGAAGTTAAAGGGGCAACCCTTGTCGGACTTAGAAAAAGCTAAACATTGTATTGACCTGCTGATTGAGATACACGGGGTGAAATAATGGCGGATACGGAAAACGAAAATGTTGAATACACATGGACTAGACTTAAACTGCCTGAAGGTTTAGAACCCGTATTGCAAGAAGAGGAAGAAAACTTTGCTTTTAAGGTGGCAGAGCCAAACGCGTTAGTATTAGGCGGCATGTTGCTTGTAAGAACTAAAAAGAAGAACGGCGAATGAAGATAACAATAGAAGTAGATGGTGCTGACGCCGAAGAACTTATGGCTATGTTGCAACGTGCAACCGAGGCGGTGGAAAAGCTAGAGGCGATACTTCAGGAGTTTGAAGATGCTGATTGAGTGCAACGTAGAAAACCATCTGCATCTAATTAAGGATGACCCCGTGCGACCTAACTTGTTTGACGCAGACGAGGCTAGGTTTCACGGCCCTTTCAGAGTGTTTGCTGAAGTAGATGGAGATAGCGGGGAAGTACAAGCTGTAGTATGTGTAGTGTTAACAGCGTTTGTAGTTACCGACGAAGACGACTTGCTTATGCTAGCTAACGGTGGGTTCTTTATGGAAACCGAAGACGGCGAAGATGTAACGAATGCTGACCCTACCCTTGCTTGTCCGTACTCTATTTGGTCTTACAAAAAGGGTGCTGGCCGGCAGTTGATTAGCTCGCTAATAGAGTTTGTAACAGTAGCTCTTCCGACAGTAGACTCGGTGGTAACGATGTCACCTAAATCAGATAGCGCACTTAAGTTTCATACCAACAACGGCGCAGAAATGTTTTCGGTTAACGAAGACACCATTAACTATTTATACGAGATAGAAGCAAATGTCGTACTTCACTGATTTTAAAGGTGCTTTAGAAGAAGCAGAGTTCTGCGCCAAAGAAGAAAAACTTACCTACGGCATACGTGTGGAAGGTGAGCAGTTTGAAGTGTATCAAGTAGAGCGACGCGGGGCGCATAACCCCCTAGAAATATCTGGCAGAACAACAGGGAAATAATTATGTTTGTACGAGACTGTGGGTATTATGATATAGAGAGCAGCAGACGCGGACCTAACCGCAATAAGAAAAGTAATGAACGCAACGTTAAAAAACTTAAATCGCTATGGGATACGTTCGACTACGAAACACAGTTGCGCGCTGCTAAGGTAATCCGTTGCTTAGAAACACAGGAAGCGTACAGGTGATTACTTCTGCGCTTATGTGCATAGCAGTCGCAGTATACTTTGAGGCCCGGGGCGAACCCGGTGCAGGACAAGTTGCAGTTGCTCAAGTAATACGAAACAGAATTGAAGACCCACGTTACCCAGACAATGCGTGTGACGTGGTTAAACAAGGGTACTATTGGCGAGGCAACCCTGTAAGAAACAAATGCCAGTTTAGTTTTTATTGTGATGGCAAGTCGGATGACCCGAAGAACAAACAAGCGTGGTTTAACGCGCTGTACATTGCGCACTTGAGTGGGTTCGTACCTGATATTACAGCAGGCGCGACTCACTACCATAGCACAAAGGTGTTCCCACAGTGGGCTTACACTGGGGAAGTTACAACCAAGATACACAAGCACGTTTTCTACACAGGTATTAATTAGTGACCACGACAAAGATAAATGTACCAACCAAAGGCGAGAAAGAAAGACAACAAAAAAAGATAGCGCAGGATGTTAAAAAATATTTAGCCAACGGTGGCAGGGTAACAAAGTGCCCCCCACGCGCATTTACTTTAACCGAAGGCCCGAAGAAACGGTTCGACGGTGGGCGAAACGATTCCCTAACCGATCCAACCAACCGAGACGTAGGCGCATATCGCCCTCCTAAAAAAGAGAGAGAGTAATGTACGAATATGAATGCAAAATTTCACGTGTTGTTGATGGAGATACTGTCGATGTTGATATTGATCTTGGCTTTGGCACTTGGCGTTGCAGTGAGCGCATACGTCTCTATGGTGTTGATACTCCAGAGTGCCGCACGCGAGATGCTCAAGAAAAAGCTGCCGGACTCTTGGCAAAGAAGTTTGTCCAAGACGCGCTCCACGTCGGAGGAACCTATAAGCTCCAAACCCGTGAGAAAGGTAAGTTTGGAAGATTCTTGGGAGTAATCTTTATATCAGCTAAAACTTCAATCAACGCTGCCCTAGTTACAGAACACCTAGCAGTTGCGTACCATGGGCAAGGCAAGCAAGACATAAAAGACGCTCATACAGCGAACTATGAAATCCTAAAAGAAAGGGGTTTACTATGACAGCTTGGTCTTACAGCAGCTTAAGTACATTTAAGCAATGCCCTAAGAAATACTACCATTTGAAAGTAGCTAAAGACGTGAAAGACGTAGGTAGCTCCGCAATGTACTACGGGAACGAAGTACATAAAGCAGCGGAAGACTACATAAAAACCAACACTCCGATACCCGCTAAGTTTAATTACATAAAGAAGGTCTTAGACTCGCTAAACAATATAGAAGGAGAAAAGCACTGCGAGATACGCATGGGACTTGCTAAAGATGGTAATTCTTATAAGCCTACTGGGTTCTTTGCCAAAGACGTTTGGTGGCGGGGGATTGCTGACCTTCTAATAGTTAACGGCGAGAAGGCTTTTCTTGTAGACTATAAGACAGGCAAAAACGCCAAGTATGCGGACACCAAGCAGCTTGACATGTTAGCGGGTGCTACCTTCGTGCACTACCCCGAAGTAAAAGTAGTTAAGTCTGCGTTAGCATACGTAGTAAGTAATGAGTTCATACAAAAAAGGCACACTGTAGACATGTACAAGTCTTACTTAAGTGTGTTTGACGACGCGCTAGAAAGACTAGATGTAGCACAAGAAAACGATGTTTGGAATGCTATGGACGGCCCACTATGTGCGTACTGTCCGGTTACTAGCTGTGAACACCATAGGAGAAAATGATGCGCCCTATATACGAAAAGCAAGACGACTTAATGAAAGAAGAAGAAGTGTTTAAAGCGTTTGAGACTTCGCACAACGCTGTGTGTATGAGACTGCCCCAGTTAAGCGTGGTTGATAGGCTGATATGCACCAAGCACAATACGCTCTATGCAGTAGCAGAACTTAAAGTACGTACTAACACACACGATAAATATCCAACTTATATGCTAAGCGCTGCAAAGCACCAAGCAATGCTAAAGTTAGCCTCGGCTTTGAAGGTTCCCGCGTTACTGTTAGTACAGTTCACCGACATTCTTATGGTTGCTAAGATGGAGGACATTTACGAATCAAGCGAAGGTGGACGCACCGACAGAGGGGATGCCCTCGATATAGAAGAGTGCGTGTATATACCCATGGAGAAGTTTAAGCAGGTACACCGAGGAGCCTAGTTATGACTGGTAGCAGAAAACGAGATTACAGAGCCGAGTACGCTAAGTACCAAGGCACCGAGGAGCAGAAAAAGAAACGCGCTCAACGCAACAAAGCTAGGCGTAAAGCAATGCGAGAGGGGAAAGTTTCTAAAGGCGACGGTAAGGATGTAGCTCACGTTAAGGCTATGGACAAAGGCGGTAAGAACTCTGACGGCACTAAAGTAGAGACCGCAAGCCGCAACCGATCCTTTAAGCGGGACGCTAAGGGCAACTTAGTGTCTGAAACCAGCTCGCGTGAGCGCAAGAAAAGGAAGACCTCTACAGCATGAAGATAATAAACAACCGCGCAATGGTGCTTAAGACTAAGCGTCCGCACCTTGTCACAGAACAGCTAAAAAATTACAAGGTAGCAGAGCAAGACGATGGTTATTTCAAGTTAGCTTTACCGTGGAGACTACACGAGGCTCAGGTGTTAAACAGCATTGGAGTTAAAGATGTGCCGTCTCCTATAGGACGCGAGTATGAGTGGTCAGGGCGCTTTGAGCCATTTGAGCACCAAAAGAAAACTTCGTCTTTCTTAACGCTTAACAAAAAAGCTTTTTGTTTTAACGAGCAAGGCACGGGCAAAACTGCTTCTGTAATATGGGCAGCGGACTACTTAATGCAGGAAGGGGTTATCAACCGAGTTCTTGTTATATGTCCTCTGTCTATTATGAAATCTGCATGGCAGGAAGACTTGTTTAAATTTGCTATGCACCGCACTTGTTCCGTAGCGCATGGCACCTCTAACGCGCGCAGGAAGATAATCAACGCAGGGTCAGAGTTTGTCATTATTAACTTTGATGGTGTGGCGGTAGTAAAAGAAGAGATAGAGAAAGGTGGGTTTGATTTAATTGTGGTAGATGAAGCTAGCGCCTACAAGAACTCACAGACAAACCGGTGGAAGATATTGCGAGACATCTGTAAAAACAAAGACTGGCTTTGGATGCTTACAGGTACTCCCGCAGCACAATCTCCAGTAGATGCGTTTGGCTTAGCAAAACTAGTTAGCCCTAAAAATGTACCGCAATACTTTGGGCAGTTCAAAGATAAAGTTATGCAAAAAATTTCTCAATACGTTTGGCGACCGAAACCAGAGGCTAGTGAGATTGTGCACGCTGCTTTACAGCCGGCGATAAGGTTTCGTAAAGACGAGTGCTTAGACCTGCCTAAGGTTACTTTCGTAGATAGAGAAGCGCCACTTACTGCTCAACAAGCCTCGTACTATAAAATACTTAAAAATCGTATGATGATGGAGGCAGACGGAGAACAAGTTACATCTGTCAACGCAGCGACTAACCTTAACAAACTCCTGCAAGTATCAGGAGGAGCAGTCTACTCCGATGACCGTGAGGTTATTGAGTTCGATGTTAGCAACCGACTAAAGGTTATCAGAGAAGTAATAGACGAGTCGTCACACAAAGTACTAGTGTTTGTCCCATTTACGCACACTATCGAGCTACTTAAAGAGTTTTGCGCGAAAAGCAAGATAAGCGCAGAGGTAATCTCAGGCAAGGTATCGGTCAACAAACGAAGTGAGATAATCAAAGACTTTCAGACTACCGACAAAATAAAAGTGCTAATCATCCAACCTATGGCAGCTTCGCACGGGCTTACACTTACAGCGGCTAATACTATTATATGGTACGCCCCAGTAACTAGCGTGGAAACTTACCTACAAGCAAACGCTCGTATTGACCGGCCGGGACAACACAACCCAATGACTGTGGTGCACATTGAGGGCAGCGAAGTAGAGCGAAAGCTATATAAGATGCTGCGTTCTAACATAGATAACCACAACAAGATAATTGATTTGTACAAACAAGAAATAGATGCTTGACACTGTAAACTAAAGTGTCCTAAACTGGCTTTCCTTTCAATTAGGAGGAGCCATGAAGGATTCAGCAGATAAGCTAACCAAAATCTATCTTAAGATGCGGGAAGCAGTCAAAGAGAAAGAAGAAGATATAAAGAAAATAAAAAAGCAGCAAGAGACTGTAGTAGAAAAGCTGCTTGCGCTCTGCGAAGAGCAAGACCTCGATAGTCTAAGAACGCCCTCTGGCACAGTTAGCCGCCGAGTGCAGACTCACTTTTGGACTAGCGACTGGGAAAGAATGCACGACTTCGTAAAGAAGAACGATGCCTTTCACTTACTTGAGAAACGAATCTCTACCAAATCTATGCAAGAGTTTCTTGAGGACAACCCTGATCTTATGCCTGCGGGGCTACAAACAAACCGTAAGTATATTGTTTCTGTATTAAAGCCGCGTAAAAAATGATTCGACTTAAAAATGAAAATGGGTGCTTCATACACCCACGGACCAACTCCCCCCGCGATTCGCTACAAGTAGTGATAGTACGTAGGGGAGAGCTATCTAGGAGTTACTACGACAGTAATGGCTTAGCGTGTTGGTCTACTGGTTGTGCGCGGCCTGATGACAATGTGCCCGATAGTAGGGTGCAAGCTAACCGGTGCATGGACTGCGCTAAAAGTATTAAAAGCGGCGGGTATAACCGGGGCGCGGCGTGTAAGTTTTATACTGTTATTGAAGTATTACTACCTAAAGACAATATAGTTTGCGAAGTACGCATAAGCGCGAGCAGCTTGTTTGCTAAAGAAACTAATAGGCTTGGGTGGTACAAGTACATCGAGTACTTAGAAAAGAACCAAGAAGAAGTAGAGAATATCTTAACCGAATTATATCTCGTCGAGCATTACAACTCGTATAGGATATATTTTAAACCGGTTCGACCTTTAGCCGAGGAAGAACTTGCGAACGTGGAGCAGCAATTAAAAGCGGCTTCGCAACCAACCAATCCTTTTACAGGAAACTCAGAGGAACTATACATGGCTAATCAATTTCACATAATCAAGAACGTTGAAGCTCGCTACCCACGTCTGGATAAGCCTTATCGGTTTGACAACAAGGCAGGGAAGAACGGTAAAAGCGTCCCATGCGACCCCGCCGAAGACGGTGCGCGTTACGAGCTAGACTTTAATCTGTCTGCCGCTCAAGCTAAAGCTCTGTACAAAATCATGCAGGATGCTTACACCAACGCAAAAAGCCGCGACAAGTCTTGGCCCGCTAAACTAGAGATGCCTTTCAAGAAGCAAGACGATGGTAGTTTTGTAGGTAAGACTAGTCTGAAAGCAGCTTATAGTGGCAGCATAACCGAGCCACCTGCTCAGTTTGACGCTCAGAACGAACGCCTTGGCGCTGACTTTATGCTGACTACAGGTAGTACCGTAAGCATAGCAGTCGAGATGATCCCGTTTAAGATGGCTTCTACTGGTGTATCTCTTAGGCTCCGTGGTGTACAGGTGCTTGAGTACATTCCTTACAAACCTGCGTCTCCTTTTGATGCGGTTGACGGCTTCACCGCTGACCAAAGCAAGAGTCTATTTGCCGAGCCTGCGGCCGTTGAAGACGACGATGGTATGTTTGAAGCTGAAGGACAGATTACCAAGCAGCCGGATTTGTTTGAGGACGAAGAAGAGCCGGAAGTTACGGAGCCTGTTAAGCGTAAGAAGAAAAAAGAAGTGGCACCTGCTGAGGACGAAGAGATGTCTGACATCATTGATATATGGGGCGACGAAGACTAATGAGCTATGGCTACACAACAAGGCTTGGTAGCTTAAATAAACTAGCTGACGGCACCATGCTGGGAGTAAAACTAGGTCGCGTGTGCATCCGGAAGGAAGTTCCCGTGGCTCAAGTTGCTTACCAGCTTGGGGTTAGCCGCCAAACTGTTTACAACTGGTTTTCAGGAGTTCACAAGCCCAGTGAAGAACTAACAGATACTATTAAACAACTAATAATAGAGTATAAAAAATGACTGACTTCAACCTCATAGATTATGTAGTCCCTAAAGGCGGCTATTACTGTGTGGTTGGCGCAGGCTCAGGCTTCAAATCAGAGTACACAAAGGACCGAGCAGAAGTAGACATTTTAGTCGAGCAGTTTGTTAAGCAAGGCAAGGATGTTTACTTCATGCTAGGGAAGGTGACAGAAGCCGGAAGCAGAGAAGCAACAAACGTAGAATCTTTACAGTCTATCTGGGTAGACATCGACTGTGGCGAGGGAAAGGCCAACGACATAGACGATGCAACAGGCCAACCTAAGGGTTACGAAACTAAGAAAGAAGCGCAACTCGCGCTAAAAGAGTTTTGTGAAACGGTGGGGCTACCCTTTCCTGTAGTAATAGATTCTGGCGGTGGGATACACGCTTACTGGGCGCTAACTGAAGAAGTGCCAAGGACGCGGTGGCTACCCATCTGCAAACGTTTAAAGCAAGTCTGTGTTACACAAGAGTTTTACGCTGACCAAAAAGTATTTGATGCGTCTCGCATATTAAGAGTGCCGGGGACCTTTAATCAAAAATACGATCCCCCTGCTCCAGTAACTGTTATACGCCCAAACGCTAAACGAATTACACCGGACGACCTAAGAGAAATACTAGGTGTAGATTCTGAAGCAGAAGAAGTAGAACGCGGCGCGGTAGCACTAAGCCCGCTTGAAGAATTAGAGTACTCAAACTACACCAGTGTGTTCAAACGCATAGTTACACGTAGTGACGGGTGCATGCAGCTCCAAGATTGTATCCGGACCCGACAGGATTTAGAAGAACCGCGTTGGTTCGACGCGCTATCAATTGCTAAGTTCTGTAGCGACAGCACGAAGGCGGCGGTCATCCTCTCTGAGGGTCACCCTGATTATTCTTTTGAAGCAACCCAACGTAAGATGCACGGTATTAAAGGCCCGCACTCATGCACAGAGTTTGCTTCCCATAACCCTGACGGGTGCAAAGGTTGCCCACACAAAGGCAAGATAAAGACCCCCATAACGCTAGGGCAAACAGTTAAGAGAGCTAGCAATAGTGTAGGGCCTGTTAAGTATCGCCCTCCTTATTTAAAAGGAGAGAACGGCGGTATCTATGTGCAGGATAAAGAAGGCGAAGCGCACTTTGTGTACGAATATGATTTCTATATAAGCCAACGTATGACTGATCCTAACGACGGCGACGTGGCTATAGGAGTCGTGTACCTCCCCAGAGACGGTAAACGAGAGTTTACTATACAGAATGAACAGTTAGACACCCGGGAGCTTACTAGGGTGCTAGCTAAAAACGGTATCCTATCGGATAAAAAATCTACTCCCCACTTGCATAAGTATGTTATTGACTCCATTAAAGCATTGGGCACAGAAAAGGCGGCGGATAAAATGCGCGTACAATTTGGTTGGGCAGATGGAGACACTTCCTTCATCGTTGGAGAAAGTGAAGTAAAAGTAGACGGTGTATATCACTCGCCGCCTTCAACTGTTACTAACGTATACAGTGACTTCTTACAGCCCCGTGGGTCTTACGAGAAGTGGCAAGAAGTATTTAACATATATAATAGACCGGGTTTAGAAGTGCACGCTTTCGCTGCGCTTAGCGGGTTTGGCTCTACCTTACTTAAGTTTACGGGGCAGAAAGGCGCTATCATAAACCTAGTTCACCCTCATGCAGGTACAGGCAAAACTACAATATTGCGTATGGCTAATAGTATTGCGGGTGACCCCGAGATGTTGTTAGGTACGCCAGACGACACCGCAGTCGGACGGATAAACAAGCTAGGCACGTTGAATAACATAGTCAACACTATGGACGAGCTTACTAACTTAGACGAGACAGAAGTAGGTAAGTTTGCTTACGCTGCTTCGCAAGGCAGGGGCAAAGAGAAAGCCCAGATGCACATAAACGCCAACCGTAAGAACGAGATTACATGGCGTAACATAACCTTGTCTTCGAGTAATGCCTCCTTCTACCAGAAGCTAATGAGCTTGAAGAACGCACCTGATGGCGAGCTGATGCGCATCATTGAGTTTACTATTGACTACCAAGGCGTGGATGTAGTTTCTACGGCTGAAGGCAAACAGATGTTTGACCACCAGTTAAGCCAGAACTTTGGGCATGCAATCATACCTTTTGTTCAACACATTATGGCGAACCCCGACCACGCGAAAAGCACGTTGCTTGGGATACAGGCTAAGATAGACAAAGAGTTGAGCTTGACGCAACGGGAAAGAAACTGGTCTGCTATTATAGCTTCTAATATAGCTGCGGGCGTGCTAGCAGTAGAAGCCGGCATCATAGACTTTGGAATGAAACGTATCTTTCAGAAAGTAGCGCCTCAGCTTAAAGTTATGCGTGCAGAGACGGTAGCCCCAGTAAGCGATTGCTTTGCTTTAGTAGGCGAGTTTATTAACGAGCACGTTCCTAATGTTCTGTCTATTGACGCGGAGGCAGACGCTCGTTCAGGTAAAACTAAACGTCCTTACTTAGAGCCACGCGGCGCGCTCTATATACGTGAAGAGCCAGATGCAAAAATAGTGTACATAGCGGTAAGTAAGCTAAGGAAATACTGGGACCATAAGCAAGTGGACTACAACCGCACTATTGCTGAGCTAAAAGCCAAAGGTTGCTGCATAAAAGTACACAACAAAGATATGGGTAAAGGTATGCCTATGACCACAACCCCTACCCGCTGTGTGTGGCTTGATTCATCTCACCCAGAGTTTATTGGGGCAAGGGCAATAGCGAAGGAAGCAGACGATGCTAGTGGAGAAAGTGAGCTACCAGATTAACTGGAAGAAGTTCAAGGCAGGGTGGTCGTTCTTTGTGCCCTGCCTGCACCCCCCCTCCGCACGTAAAGAAATACTTGAGGAAACCAAACGTTTTAAATTTAGAGTGGTTACTAAAGTAACAATAGAAGACGGAGTAAAGGGCCTCAGAGTGTGGCGAGTCTAAGGCTCTATAAATTCAGCTAGGAACTTATCGTTTATCTTGTTCTGTAACCCTTTATCGAATTTCATACCAAGCACTAAGTCTTTTTCGTAGGACTGCCTAGACCTAAACGATCTCTCTAACGTATCAGGACCTACAAGACCGGGGAAGCTACGGCTAAACTCATTGAATTCCCGTAGCGACTCTCGCATCAAGTCGCTATCGCCCGTAGTTACGCCCATGTAGTACTTCTTAAGTATTTTCTGCTTTTTATTACGCACTTGTGCTTGGTAGTTAAGGGCAGCCGCACGGTTTTCATATAAGCTAGACAGACTCGCAGGGCTGAAACCAAACGCTTGTAAAAACAAATTGTACCCACTTAAGTCTTCAACAATAGGCTGTCCGTCTATAGTACGCGCGCCTTCCTGCATGTATCGCCCAGTCTTAATTACATTACGCACCGCGCTTGGGGATATAGCTTCAAAGAACCGTCCGATCTCGCCCTGTTCTAGCAAACGTCCCGCATTACGCTCTATGTTGAGTGCGTAGCTACCCACAGGACCCATAGCTTGCATAATAGCGGTCATAACGTAGCCATTCTGCTCGACACTGTACGGGTCTTCTCGGAACAGTAAGCCATTTGCTAGACCTACACGATTAGATATTTCTAAGTTAGTTATGTAATTCAACGGGCCTTTATAGATAAACTCGTTGGTAAATGCACGCATTTCTTCTTTGGCATTAAACGGTTCGTCATCGTCACCAAGCAGAGCATCCATCATGTTTGCGAGCGTAGCAGCCGCACCATAAAAAGGCAGTCCGTTAATACCCGCGATAGCTGCACTCATACCGTAGATGCCAAGCACTTGTTTACGAGCCATCTCACGTATCGCCGGAGTCTCCCCCCTCAGGGCGTTGTTCGTTGCCATAGCGGTGATAACAGCACTGTTCCAGATAAAGCTCTTAAACGTAAACATTACGCGACCGAAGTTACCCTGCATCAAGCTAGGACCCTCTGCCGCCATACCGGAAGTGTGCACATCCATAGTAAGCTTTACGGCTTCCTCCACTGCTACTGCGTCTGACTTACCTTCTGCTTTAGCAAGTTCATACGCTGCTATTGCTGTAGTAGCACGGCTGTACTTCTCCGCTTCTGTAAACGGCAGGCTAGCAAGGTTCATAGCTTTAGCGCCGAGTGCGTCGTAGTCCTGCGCGCGCTGCCTAGAACCTTCTAGTATCTCACGTTGCATGGTGTGCTCGCGCTGCCCCATAGCATCCAAGCCTTCTACTAAGCTGGCGTACTTAGGGTCTTTAACCCACGCAGGTTCAAAGGTTTGAGTATCCGAGTTCCAATCTTTTAGGCTCGGCTTGGCAATGCGCATAGCGCGAAGAAGCGCCGTGTTACTCTTTCTAAAACCGTAAACACCAACAAGCAACGGGCCGGACAGTAGAGGAACCGCACTTAAGTTAACGATTGCAGAAGAAACATTGCCTGTTAGGAATAAATTGTAGGCAGACGTTGCAAAGAAAGAAGTCACAGGACCGTAGTTCGGATTAGAAATAAACTCTTCGCGGCGACCTATCTCTTCTTTAACTGCTGCTTCTACGCCAGTAACCTTAGCGGCTTTTATTTCGTTTAGACTGCTTTGTATCTCAGGCAAAAACTCTAAGTTACCTTGCTTGGTAACCCACTTGAGCATGGTATCTGCGTAGCCTTGTACTAAGTCCTTAGTCTCGCCACGTACTTTATCTGCCTTACGCGTACGCTGCATAAAAGAGTTTTCGGGGTACAGAGTAAGGAGCTGCTCGTACACAATAGGTTGCTGCTCGGCGGGAAGAGCATCCATCAACTGCGACACAAAACTATTGGGCGGGAAGTCTGCCTTACTAAAAGTAGCATTAGCAGTGCGATCAAATACCTTTTCCCCTGCAATGTCATTTCTATTGGCGTCTATAAATTTTTGCCTTTCACGCGGGGACTCGAATGCCTCAACCACACGCTCGTCTGTAGCCGGATCAGTATAGTCTAAGAAGTAATCACCAAAACGTAGGAAAGGCACGTACCCCGGAGCTGATGTTTCACGTAGAAATCTTGCCTCTAGTTCAGCCCGCTTCTTGCCGTCCTTAACTTGGTCTAGAACATAGCTCTTATATTGATCGTACATGCGCCGGTAATCTTCACGCATATCCTTGTACATCTGCTGCACGCCAGAATCTAAACGGCGCAGGCGCGTCATCATGTTGCTAAACTTGGCTTTTTGCTCAGCCGACAGCCCATTCACATCAAACTCTGGGTCTACCCCTACAAGATCAAAGCCTTCTCGCCGTGCTTCTGAGGCTAACTCTGCAAGTTGCTCCGCCTGCTTGGGTTTCTTTCTAGTTATCTTTTTAAAGTTTATGTATTTTATTTGTGCAGCTTTTCTAGCCTTCTCTACTGCACCTTGGCGTTGGAGGATAGCGTCACGCAGCTTCCCAAGAGCAGGTATTTTTTTACCGTATAACTGTACCAAATCATTTAAGCGAAGCGCACGTAGGGCGTTGCTAAGAATCCTTCCGCCTCCGCTAGTAGTGCCTAACTTAGAAAGACCATCTAGTAAGCTTTCTTTCTTACTGCCCACTAGTTCTTTGCCGCTGGTCATTAGTTTGCCGATAGTATCAACGCCCATTTTAGGCGTGCCTAAGAACAACTGGTCGGTAAGCGTAGGCTCTACGCCTTGGGATACGTCGAGTATTTTGTCTACAAAGTCTAAGCCCTTGTTGTAAGCACTCTGGCCTTTGCGAAAACCAAAGAATTTAGCAATGGCATCCATAATGGTCTGCCACATAGTTTTCTTGCCCTGCGGGGCTTTTACCTGCTTAAGCAGTGCTTGGAACTCTGGGTTACCCACTAACTCAGCAGCGAATTCTTGTAAGTCTTGCCCACCGTAGAACCCGTCCATAGTGGGGACAATCTGCGAATAGAAATCAAAGAAGTCTTTAGTAATTTGCAGGTCTGGGTTGTTTAGTGCCTGTGCTAAAGCAGCGTGAGTTACCTCATGAAGAACCGTATGCTCATTCATACCGCTAGTTGGATTCAGCGTAATTACATCAGTAGCCGCGTCGTAGAAACCACTTGTGCCTTCTGGAGTGGCACCAACGACAACGCGAGTACGTAGGTTTTGCGTACCAATCTTACGTAGTACGCGCTGTATCTCGGGCGATTGGCTGGGGATTAGCTTATTAAGCAAAGGTGCGAGTCGTCCGCGCGTTGCAAGCTGACTTATCTCTGGGCTAAAGGCAGCGCCCTTGTAGACAGGCGCGTTCTTGCGTCCGTACTTAGGAAGTATTTCTTCTCGTATCTTTGTTGCTACAGAAGTACGTGCTCGGCTGTTTACCGTGGACAGCATGTTAGCAAACGCTTCTGAGGTAGCAGATGCTATGTTAGGCAACAATGCGTCAGCTTCTTCTTTCCCTATAATTTTTTCTATAGGCTCTACTAGCGACTGTGCAGCTTCGGGGTTAGCCGACTGGGTATTATCGCCAGTTATATAACCTCTGTAGGCGCTCAACAACCTAGAAAGCCCTAGCGAAGCGCCGTCGGCTTGTTTAACTGCTTTTATGTCTTCAGGAAATACATTTTTAGCTATAGCTTCTTGCTGTTCTTGCACGGAAAGCCCAGACAGCGCCCTGCCGTTGGCTATGCGCCCCGCGGCTAACTTTGCGTCGTATATCTCTCGGGCAAGAAAATCCGTAGTTTCTGTGTCTATACGCGCTGCTAAGGCCGAGGCTTCTTCTAGCTCTGTTGCTACAGCAGCTTCACCGGCAGGCACTACTACATCTTCTACAGGCGCGGCAGTCTTAGTCTTAGGAGTAGTTTTAGCTTCAGTAGCAGAAGTTGTTTTTGTGCCTTTGCTCCACGCATAAATATCGCTTGGGAAGCTGTATAAACTTTCTGGGTCAATAACTTTACTGACTCGCGGCCCGCTGTCATATACTTGTCTAGCTACCAGAACAGTGTTAGCAGGTAGTTTAGTAGCTTCAGCATCAAAATCACTAAAGCTAAAAGAGCGGGAGCCATCACGGCCTACACGTACAGGAAATTCTATAACCTTATCTGCGTAAACGTGCAATGGTACTGTAGCGCCTGTTACAATACCCTCTTCGCCCAGCACGCTCTCTATTTGTGTCTCCCCGCTTTCTAGAGTGCCACTATAACTGGCAGCGACGTAAGGAGATGTTGATGCAAAAACAGCATAACCCTCTCTAGGTTCCCCACGTAACGCTGCTTCTGGGATGCTCTCTTCACTAGCAATTCCTCTGTATAAAATTAGCGGTTTTCCGTCTTCACCCGTTAGTTTTTTTACAGTATCTGTTGTTTCTTCAACTACAGGCGCGGCAGTCTTAGTCTCAGCTTTCTTAGTAGGCTCAGCTACCACTTCTTCCGTTCCTACTTCCTCAACTACAGGCGCAGCCGTAGGCTTAGCGGTAGGCTCGAGTTGCTGGATAACAGCATCAATAGCATTTATGTTGGCAGCGGAACCACTGCGCTCGGCTACGGCACGTAAATCAGTTACTACTTGCGCACGTTGCTCAGGCACAGCCAAGTCTCGGCCCGCAAAAGCTTTTTTGGTGGCGGCGTTAACAGGTAAGCCTTGGTCTTTAAGAAACTTATTTAGGTCTTTACCTACGCTAGGAGCACGGGTTTGCTCACCCGGCAGCCCCGCAAATATGTCACCTTGCCGCGCAGCAACCGCATCTTCCGCAACTTCTGTAGTAGCTATGGTAGGTTGTAAGTCTAGCTCCAACTGCTTAGCTTTTTGCAGCCGCGTGCGTTGCTCCTTAGCTAATTTTTCCGCTGCTCTACGCTCCTCTACTGCGGCTTTGTTTTGAGCTGCTTCGGCAGCTTTAGCAGCTTTGGCAGCAGCAGCGTCTAATTTTTTCTGCGCAGCTCTTTCTTTCTTTTGGAGGGCATTGAAAGCTGTGTTTTGGCTAGCTACAGAGCGAGTTAAATTACCTTTAGTGGTAAACATTTCGGTTTGGGCTTTTATCTGGTTGGACAAAGCTGTTGCTTCGGCAGCGCGGGCTTCCTTAACCTCTCGCCACACGTTGGCAAACTCAACTGACTCTTGAGTTTTGTTAGCTTTGCTTCTACGCTTTGCTTCGGTTTTAACTTCTTCGTCAGTAAATTTAGCAACGCGAGTTTTAGGTTGCGGGCGACCTTCCATAAATCTAGCTACGCTAGGGGTAACTTCTGGTTCACCTTCAGGGCGCGCAGGAGGCACTAGTGTTGAGACCACAGGCGCGCCAAATAAATCACCTTGTTCTGGCTGCGCTTGTATGTCTTCAATAGTAGAAGTTAACTCAGCTTCTTCCGCTGCTTTTCTGTTAAGCTCATCTCTTAGCTTACGCGATTCTTCTAGCTCAGCGAGTCGTTGGGCACGTCCTATGCCTTCTCTAGCGCCCTGCACGCCACCGCCAACTGTACCAAAGCCACCGCCAGCCACAGCACCACGGACACTAGCTTCCATTATGCGGTCAAACTCTTTGCTACCAAAGATGTCTGGGTTGTCGTCGATAAAGCGTTCAGCAGCGATGCTAATACCTTCTTGCGCGCCTTCTGTAAGACCTTCTGTACCAAGACCTTTTGCTAAGCCCGCAGTGCCCGACCGCAATACACCCCGCGACATGCCTGACTTTTCAAGTAGTTTTTCTACTACTCCTGCTTTCATAGGACCAGAGATATTTTTAGCTAAAGCAGCAGGAAGAATTGAATCTAGTGCAGCGGCAGCGGAGCCAAACAGCAAGGCTGTACCGGGCGCAGTTTTTCCGGTCTCTTGGTATATGTTCTGGAATATTTCAGGGGCGTTAAGTGCGTAGGAACCAAAGCCTGCGCCAGCAAGTTGACCCGCCGCACGCGTAGCGCCGAGTACAGGAGCAGCCGCCCCTCCTGTAAGAGCGGTACCAAGAGCCACACCCAGATTAGGAATCTGCTCACCGATAGTCTCGGCAACGAACTTGGTAAAGTCTCCTACACCCTCTACGTCTTTATAGCTTGGAAATATAGGAGCAGGCAAAGCTGCCTCTTTCTCGGCAGCCTCTTGGAATTGGCGTTGTGCATATTCGTCCGCACCTACAGCACTGCCCGCTAACGCAGGAATTATGTCTGTAATGGTAGAACCAAGTCGCCCCACACCCCGCTCAAAACCAGTAGTAAACGCTTCACCTATGCCGACTTCGGGTTCGGGTGGAGGTACTTGGCTTAACGCATATTGGTAAGCTTGCGCGTCTGTGGTTCCTTCGGGTGCTTCTACTTGATAAGTGCCACCATCAGGCATCTGTATTTCAAAAGTAGCCATCTAGTTTACTCTTTTGACTGTTACACCCTCGGGTAGTCCGGGCATATTGCCCACGCTCCCTGCCATACCTATAGCACTTAAATACGCTTCTAGCTCTGGGCGAATTGCTTCAAGTACGCGGGGGTCAAACATACTTTCTGCCCCTATCTGCTCTTGTATATCCATAAGCTGCACGCGGTTTTGTTCTATAAATTTACTCACGGCTTCACGTTGCTCTTTATTTAACGCTGCTAAAGCTCTAGACTCCGCTACTGATTTAGTAGCACCAATCTTCTCACGTTCAACGTCAAGTTGCTGGCTGAGCTTGTCCAGCTGGTCTTGGCGAGCCTGTTGTATAGCCCTAGCTTTTGCGCTTTCCTGCACAATCTGAGCAGCTTCAAAGCCTTTAGATGCACCGGCACCTCGGCCCAGTGTTTCAACAACGTTTGCCACCTTGCCCATGTCGATCCTGCTGAGAAGTCCAGCTAACCCTTTCTTAGGTGCATCTTTCAAAGGCGCGCCTTCAGGGTATTCCTCTGTACCCAACTGCTTCTGTACCTTAAACCTTTCGGCAACGGATTGTGCATTTGGGAACATATCAGCAAACGCTTCTTGTCTCGTCGGCACGGTGGGTTTATCCATACCCGCTGCTACCTCTAGTGCTGCCTCAGTTTCTACTTCTTTCCGTGCCGCAGCTCTTGCCGCTCGAACTTGCTCAGGGTTTTCACCTCGGGCTATAGCTTCATTACCCGCTTGCACTATACGATTAAAACCTTCTTTCCTTTGCTGCGCTTTCTGTTGTCCTTCTGTAAGCCCTGTAAAAAAGTTTGCAATGTTTCCAGCTGTTTGGCGAGAAGCTAGTAAACCGGGGCTAACTTCTTCTTCACTTTCTACGCCACCACCTTGATCAAACCCTTTAACGTCTTGCGCGGCGGGGTCAATGGCTTCTAAAAGCTGTTGCATTTCAGCTTGTTGCTTCAAGTAATTCAGTGCACGGTTGGCTTCAGCCTTTTCATTTGCTTCCCGCTGTTCTTGTAAACGGCCCGCTACGCGTAATGCCCCAATACCACCCATTCCTTTATCCGTCGCATACTCAGCCGCAGCTTGTGCAGCTTTAGGGAAAGCCTCGGAAAACGCATTACGGCGGTTTTCTTGTAACCTGCCCATGGTTCGTAGTGCGCCTAGGCCGCCTAACTTTTTATCTTCCGCATAGTCAGCAACTGCTTTTTCAGCTTTAGGGAATGCTTGGGCAAAGCGCTCTTTATTATCTGCCGTTTGTTTTGCACCCATATCTCGGAGGTAATTAGCAGGGTCAGAAAAACGAGGATCACGCTCGCCCATGTTCATAGTAGGGCCGCCCATGAGGTCTGTTTGGGCTTTAGCAACTGCTAGTGCGTCAGGGATGTTTGGCTCGTAAAGCTCCGACTTAGTTTCTTCTGGTACTGTAGCAAACCGAGAAGCTAGTGCCCGATCTGCACGCTCTTTAGTCTCGCGTCGCTGGCGTTCTGTATAGCTTTCAGGCGCGGTCGTAGAAATGGTCCTACCGCCGCCCATTTGGAAATCTCTTCTGCGATCTTCTTGCTCAACCTGCCCCATAATTTTGCTTACATAAGGCTTAGTTTGCATGGTTTGCGGGAGCACATCGTAATCTCTGTTAGCTGCCATAAACTTATCAGCGTTGCCTGCGCCCGCGTTGTATGCAATTAGTGCAGCCTCAACATCGCCATCATAGCGGTCTAACATGGCTTGTAAGTATTGACGAGCAAAAGCACGGCTTGCTTCGGGGTCAAACCTATCGCCTTCCATAGGAGACACACCAAAACCCGGATCAGCCGCAGTAGAAGGCATTATTTGATAGGCACCTTCGGCCCCTGCCCTGCTTACCGCTTTCGGATCACCACCACTTTCTGCAATCATAAGTGCGTCTAAAAGCGCATCCATATCTACAGGACCGCCTTTTTCGTACCCAACAATACCGCCCATAGCCATACCGTTTGGCGTGTTGTACTCACCACGGGCTTTAGCAGCTTCTATTTCAATATTATAACCGGGAGAGTTGACCCTGCTGTAACTATCTATGTCTTCTTGAATACGTGTAAGTTCTTCTTCCGTCGCCCCCGCTGCCTGCCTTGTCTCATATAGTTTTTGAAGCTGCATAAAGCGTTCTAATTGCGCTTGCATTGGGTCTTGCTGTTGGACATCTCCGCCTTCCGCGTAACCGACAATACCACCTTGGGCCATGCGGGCTAAGTTAGGAGCGGCTTGTCCGGGTAGCCCCATCGCTGCACGGTTCTGCATACGCTGGCTCCGTTGGCCTTGCATCTGAACTCCCGGTGCTAGCCGCTTAGCTAAGCTAGTTTCCATTTGCCCTACTACATTAGCAGGCGCAGGCATTGGTTGAGACATATCACGCTCACGAGCAGCGGCCTCTACCATCTTAGTAGCTTGTTGTAGAGCAAGTGCGTACTTAAGCTGGGGGTCTACACCCTGCCTACGCATAAGTTCAGGTACGCCCAACTCTGTAAGTTGGTCAATTTCGTATCCAATGCCGCCTGTCATAGCCATAATATTAGTCTCTTTAACCCACTAGTTTAAGGGTCTTTAGGGTCGTTAGGGTTTAGGAAATCAAGCCCAAGGTCGTTGTAAATCTCACCCAAAACTCCCAGATACCCCAGCCCAGTACCAAGACCGCTAGGCTCAATATAACTTCTTTCTTCTTTAGAAATGGGTAAGCCTTGCAGCAAAGACTGCTGATATTGAACTTGCTTATACGGGTAGTCTCGCTCTTCCCTAAACTGAGCGTAGTCTGCGGCAACGCCTTGCTGCTCGATGTCTCTTTGTATACCACCGCCCACTTGCTGAGCTGCTAATGCACCCAGACCAAAACGATTAGTCATGTCCTGTGCCGTCTGTGCACGATTTTGTTCTACATTAAACTGCCCCATGCCTTGGGTATAAGCTTGCTGCATCCCCGTACCGTATATATCGGTGAGGTTTCTAAGCAGGTTGCGCTGCCCTTCAGACTCCATGATAGCTTGACGTGCCCCACCAAAAGCGCCGGCTTTACCCAGCCTAGAAGCGTTTTGCACGCGCTGTATTTCAGCCTGACGCTGCGCTTCTGCTATTTGGGGTTCCAAAGCAGCGCCTATGTAAGGAGACATAAAGTCTTGCGCTGTTGTGCCAGACGTAAAGCTAGTCGGAGTGAAAGCACCCATCTGCTCAGTAGGCACGTTCAAAGCACCCAGACCTTGGAAGGCTTGAGTCTGAAGCTCAGATTGTCCCGCAGTTAGAGGGCCGCCGTACGCCTGAAAGGGCATATTGGAAAGTGCTTGGCCTTTACCTAACATGCTAGTTACATAGGGGGAAGCCCAACTAGCTAAGGAGCCTTCAGTACTTGCGGGTTGTCCTACTGGATCGCCGGGTACGGACATAATCTTTTCCTCACGCTAAAAATTTATTAGGGTTAATTTGCTTACCCTGTTCAGTAGACCCTGTACGGGCCTTACGTATTCTGTCCATCATGCCGTAAAGCTGCTTGGCACCCGAGTCTGAATTACCGTTACCTAAGTGGCTCACCACGTCAGCAGGTATAACAAACTCGCCATCGCTTAACGCAGCGGGCTGCCTGTTGTCTATCGTGGCAGGGATTTGGTCTGCCATACCATCAGTACTTCCGCCTAAGTACATACCTTGAGGGGCTACACTAGCGAGACCGCCTTGAGCCATCGTCTGTGTCTCTTCCCCATACCCATAAGGCTGTACTTGCGTGCCTTGTATGTACTGAGCCAGCAGGTCGTACATGCGCTGTACCCCAGTAGTTTGGTTTGGAGTTACTGTGGCTATACCTCCAGCACTTTCTACAGGGTCGAGGAACGTAGCAGGGCGCTTTTGCTTAGCCAAGTTAGACAAGTTAAGTGCTTGTAATCCAGCAGCTTGTTCATTTCTACGAGCTTGTGCAGCAAGGTTAGCGGTCCTTTGCGCAGCAGGGCTGTCTACGTTAGCAACGTATTCTATGTCGCTAAAATAACGCTGCCCACTACTGCCCGGCCTACGCTCAGAGTCGTAAGTACCCGGAACTACACCACGTATCGCTGTGCGTTGTGGAATAACTGGATCGGCCATATTACCCTCGTTGGTTCTCTAAGAACCTGATAAGTTCTTCAATATCATAATCCTGCACTATATCACTACCGCCAAGATTAGGGTACAGATAAGACAAAGTGTCTTGTTCGTCTTCGCCGCGGGGTTCTTGGAAAATACTACTTGCGCTTATGTCGTACAGCGGACCAAGGTCTACCAAGTCGCCCGGTTTAGTTTGTACGCCCATAAAGCCTTGACCCCCAAAATCTGGCACTTCGGGCACTTCTGGCGGCGGCTCAGGCACTTCTGGCAGCGGGTCAGGCACTTCTGGCAGCGGCTCAGGCACTTCTGGCAGCGGCTCAGGCGGCAAAGGTGGCAGCTCAGGCGGCAAAGGTGGCAGCTCAGGCGGTGGCTCAGGCAGCTCAGGCGGCAAAGGTGGCAGCTCAGGCGGCTCAGGATCAACTACTTCATCGGGGCCAGTACCAGCGTCAAGACCATCACCTATTATGCGACCAGAAATAACCTCCTCAACTGTAC
>Ga0222717_10001149_pt1 | contig 21976 bp, 24 predicted proteins | sample C33_18DmetaG_FD_165053 | JGI IMG/M metagenome (GOLD analysis project Ga0222717, IMG submission 165053) | Estuarine water microbial communities from San Francisco Bay, California, United States - C33_18D | ecosystem: Environmental > Aquatic > Marine > Unclassified | place: USA: California... | reverse complement strand
AAGAATGTAGACAGTAGTCAGCCTACTAATCTATTCACACACTTTGTTAAGCGAGACGAGAAGAACAAGTATGTTATCAATGTATCGTTAGGTGGTAGCGTCAGTGCTTACAATTTATCACTAGGTACTTCTATTCCTGTTGTTACTACTTCTATTGCTCAGACTTACCTAAACAGTATAACAGAGCCGATTAAAGAAGTAAGAGCTTTGACGGTAGCTGACTATACCTTTCTTGTTAATAAGAGTAAGACGGTAGCTATTAATACAGATGCTGATCTAAAAAGTAAAGACGTTAGGAATAGCGACGGTAAGTACCAAGCGTTAGTTTTTGTTAAGCTTGGTGATTACGAGAAAACTTACGATATATATTTAGACGGGAAAGTAATCGACGCTGCTTCTCCGCACAACGACGGCCACACGTATACATCGCTAGGCTCAGGCACTGGTTTACACGCTGACACTGAATACATAGCAGAAGCTTTACAGACAGTTTTAAGCACTTACCTAGCATCTGACACAAGAGTCAGTACGACTACATTGACTGGCGGTTCAGGATGGGATGACACTTCTAAACACACAACTAAAAAAGGTCATATATACAACACCTACGAATACCTTGTAGACCAGTACGACAAAGATTACACAGACCCTACGGCCGTGCAAATAGGTTTTGGAGCCAAGGGTACAGTTGTTTTTTCAGGAGGCAGTGTTCAATCTAGTACTTTAACACACAAAGGAACAGGGTACGACGGAACATTACCAAACTTAAACGACACTTTTAAGCTGACGATAAAAAAGCGTTATGAAAACGTCTGGTATTATCCTTGGATATTTACTTCAAATGTTGAAGAAATCACAGAAGCTAACGCTGCTTCTTATGGCGTAACCATGCCTAACTTTACTGCATCTCCTTTGTTAGGTACAGAGTACGAAGTGGAGCGTGAAGGTGCTATAATAAAGATTACTAACAATAAAGACTTTAGTATTCGGACAGAAGACGGTTTAGCTAATCAAGGTTTAGGTGTAGCTTATAAAGAAGTAGATAGTATTACGGACTTACCTAAGCGTTGCTTTCACGAGTTTCGTATAAAAGTTCGTGGTGATGCTGATATAGCACAAGACGATTACTATGTACGCTTTGCAACAAAAGATAAAGAGGATTATGGTGAAGGCAGTTGGGTAGAGACTGTAGGTTGGGAGGACGACGGAAGAGCTGCAGCACCTCTTGTCGGTATAGATACCACAATAGACCCTGAATCGATGCCTGTTACTATTGTTCCTAAGCTCAACGGGGATGGTAGTGTTAATAAATTTATAGTACAGGCTCCCAACGAATTAGTAGGGACAGTAGAACGAAACGGTACGATATATAACTTAGTAGAAGAACACGTTTCAACTGCTGATACTGCTCCTGGTTCTACTGTGGATACAGATGGTAATGGAGTTTACGATTGGGAAGAGTATTGGGTAGCTACTACTGACTTTACTACAGCACCTGATTGGGAAGTAAATAAAAGATATGTTAACGGTTCTTTAGGTTACACTTCTAGACAAGCAGGTGATGACGGTACTAATCCTTTCCCTTCTTTTGTTGGACAGACGATCAATGACATCTTCTTCTTTAAGAACCGTCTAGGATTCCTGACTAACAACGCTGTTATCTTTAGTGAAGCAGATGCTTACTTTAACTTCTTCCGTACTACTACTCAACAGTTGTTAGACAGTGCACCTATAGATGTAGGACTCAGTCACACAAAAGTAGCAGTACTACAACACGCTATACCGTTCCAAGAGAAGCTGATGTTATTCAGTAAGCAGTCACAGTTTGTGTTGAGAGGTGCAGATATACTAAGTCCTAAGACGGTAGCTATATCTCCTGTTACTGAGTACGATATATCAGACAGTATCAATCCATTAGCAGTAGGTAACTATATATACTTTACCTTTCAACGGAATGATTACGAAGGTGTGTATGAATACTTTGTCGATAACAACACTGAGACATTCAACGCTGAAGAGATTACTCAACAGATACCTAAGTACATCAGTAAGAAAGCTACTCGTATCGTAGGTAGTCCTACTGAGAATACACTTGTTATAACTACTGATGATGATCTGAAGACTCTGTTTGTATATAAGTACTTCTGGAGTAACAAGGAGAAGATACAAAGTGCTTGGATGAAGTTTACTTTTGAGCGTGACATCGTAGGGTGTGACTTTATAGACAGTAAGTTGTTTATGCTTACATCTGATACAGAAGGACTACACCTTGAATCGTTAACCTTAGAGGACGGATTAAAGGACACTGGTTTAGATTATAGTTTATATCTTGATAGCAGAGTGGACGGAGAAGATGTTACCGTATCGTTATATAATCCTACTACTAAGAAGACTACCATTAGCGGTATACCTTACGACACGACAGGATTACAACTATATACAAAGATAGGAACAGAGAGAGCGGTGAGTATAGCTAGTTCTAGTTCTATCAGTGTTACAGGTACTTTAGCTAGTTATGCTGATGATGGAAGCGGTGATTATGTATCTTATGACGGTAAACTCTACTACTGTGTAACAGCTCATACTTCAGGCTCTGACTTTGTTGCGAGTAACTGGAGAGAAGTAACAGAGGTTCCTGACGGTACTCCTGATTGGGCAGCTGCTACTGCTTACAGTAAAGGTGTTATCTATAAATGTGTAGAGACTCATACTGCTTCTGATTCTGATAGTCCTGCTACAAGTGATAAATGGACTGTTAACTCTGATGTTAACTTTGCTACTATATGGTCTAGTGGTAACTTCTATAACAACGACAAGTACTTCTTTATAGGTAAGCCGTACAATATGTTGTACAGGTTCTCCAATCAATCACTCAAGCAACCTACTGAAAGAGGAGGACGATCTGCTTCTGATTACACCTTCCAAACAATACGGAACGGTAGCTTGAACTATGCAGACACAGGACACTTTACAGTAGAAGTAACTCCTTTATACAGAGACACTTACAAGTATGTGTTTAATCCTGACATAGTAGGAGCTAACCTATCGTTGAATGAGTTTAAACCACAAGACGGACACTTTAGATTTGCAGTACAAGCACAACCAAACGAAGTAACAATTGAAGTAAAGAGCGATTCAGCCTTGCCAGTTAAGCTATTAGCTGCAGAATTTGAATCGATGTTTATACCGAGGAGTAGAAGATATGGGTCTTAGAATAGAACCAGCACAGCGTGACATAGATGCTTTTGCGTTGTACGACAACATGAGGGAAGAGGATATGATGGAGTGTATCGGATTGATGCACCACCCTAAAGATGCTGTGTATATGTCATTTGAAACAAGTGAGAAGGTGTATTCTTTAAGAGACGAAAACGGTTTATACTGTAGCTTCGGTGTTACAAATGCAGGTAATGTAGGCGTTGCTTGGTTGTTGGGTACTCGTAGATTAGTAGAAGTTAAGAAGTATTTCGTAGTTAACTCGAAGAAGTGGATGGATGACTTGATGATCGGATACGATTGCTTAACAAATGTAGTGATGAAGACTAACGAGTTGAGTGTCAAGTGGTTGAAGTGGTTAGGTGCTGAGTTTAGCGATTGCCAGTTCGACGGGTATATGTCATTTATATTAGAGAGAAAGTAATAGATATGTGTTTTCCAGTATTAGGTGCAGCTTTATTAGGTCATGTCGGAGCAGGTTCAGTAGCCGCTGCTACCGCTGCCACAGGTATATCCGCTACAGGTATGGGTATAATGGCGGGAACAACTGCGTTAGGTTTAGCTGCTCCTGTTGTAGGTGCTGCGGGGCAAAGGCAACAAGCTAAAACACAGATGGCACTTCAGGAACAACAAAGAGGTTTTGCTCAACAAAAACAAGGAATGCAAAGAACATCTGCTTTGTTAGAACAACAGCAAAAAGAGTTAGCACTAGCACAGAGGGAAGGTCAACTTTCTAAAATGTACGCAGCAGCAGAAGGTACTGAAAGAGCTAAAGGAGCTGTGGCTCAAAGCAGTGCTATAACTAACGAATTAAAAAGACAGTTAGGAAGTGAGTTAAGTAGGATCGAAGAGCAAAGAGGATTGTACGGAGTTCAGTACGGTCTAGGTATGCAGGAGTTATCATTAGCAGGTCAACAGGAGATGTTAAGTTTAAGCCAGCCTATCGAAACTGAAAGCCCGTTAGTAACTACATTTAAGGCTTTAAGCGGTGGGTTGTCAGGGGCGGGAAGTGGTTTAGCTATTGGGGGAGGAATGAAACAGCAACCAAACGTGACACAAACTGCCACTGGAAGTACATACAGAGGTGGGTCAGGTGGTACGATGCTTCGCGGGGGTTATAAACTATTTTAACATATCATGGCCGAACCTATACAACCTGTTAATTTACCTAGCTTTCAGTTTGGATTGGCTAATGTCAGGGCAGGTCGTAGTGGTTTGTCTGATCTAGCAGATGCTCTATCGCAGATTAACCCAGCGTTATCACAGTTCGGTAGAATAGCTGCTACACGCAATCAATTAATACAAGAACAAAGACAGCAGGAGTTACTGAAACTAAAGAGAGCTGAGGAGCAGGAGCAGCAGCTTAGGGAAGGTGAGATAGCACGTGGACGAAAAGCCTTTTTAGCAGACCCTAGCGGTATCAGTGAGGAGTTAAAAACAGCCACAAGGAAAGGCATTAAAGCTGGGTTAGTACCTGAGAACATAAATGCTCCTTTTATCATTGGCGGCTTACAAGCACAAAGCGAATCGTTGGTTCGTAAAGACTACAGAGACCAGCTACGCAGTGTAGTAGAAACAACAGACAATCCTGAAGATACGATAGCACAGACTAAATCGGAGTTTTTAAAACGTCCTGAGTTCTCTGATCCGTCTGTTAGGGACTATGCAGAAAAAGCATTTACGAAAGTAGATGAAGAATTTAGAGGAGATGTAAACAATAGACTAGACGCTGTAAGATCGGAGACTACTAAAAGAGCTTGGGTTGAATTAGGTCGCCCTGTTGTTGAACAAGTTTTATCAGGAGAACTAGATGTAAATGATATATCTATGTTGAGTTGGTTAAATCATTCAGCAGGTGTGTTTGAAGGTTCACATCAATATGCGTGGAATAACTTAATGAAAGAAGGATTAAAAGAAGGGTTAACAAGCGGTGCTGTAAGTCCTACTAAAGCTATTAATTTCCTTGATAAGCTAAGGGAATTAGATTTAGGTGATGGTATTAAATTTGCAGACGCTGAGGTAGGTAGTTCCATTAGTAATTTTATTATCGATGTAGAGAATCAAAAAGCTGTCTTGGAGAAAAGAGCCTTAGATAAAGATGAGTTAGATTTTAAATTAATAACAAGCGATGTTATAAACGATTTAACAGCTGCTGTTGGTGAGTCCATAGCTGTGCCGTCTGAAGACGCTAGGCGAATAAGTAAAGAATACCTAGCTAGTGTGCCTAAACACCTACAAGAAAGAGCTTTATCTTCTTTTAGTAATATTCTTGCTGATATAAACAAACCAGGAAACGACGCTACTAAATTAGTTGTAGGTAAGTTAGATGTTTTAATAGATGAAGGTTTAGAATTAGAAGGAGCTGTCCAAGAAGTGGAAGGTGCTTTTCGTTTAGGTGTAAATAACGGAGGTATAACAGCACAAGAAAGGAATAGGCTTCTTAAAAAGATAGAAGACTCTAGGGACTTTGATCGGTTAATTTATAAGGATGACTTTTATAAAAACATAATAACTGTTGATGAGGAATTGATAACAGGATTTGTTAAAGAACGAGCAGCTTTTACTCCTGCTACATACGAGGTTGGTTACTTTACTGAATTAGGTGTACCTGACGATGTGCCTGTAGATGCTAGAAGCAAAGACCCTCGTAGTGTATATACGTCTATATTAAATAAAAAAGGACCATCAGCAGCTAAGGCTTTTGTTAACAGAAGGTACAACGCTTACGAGCAACAATTTAGATTAGCTTTTAAGGATAGATTTGACAGCTACGAAAGAAGTGTTTCTATGACTCCTGAACAAGCTAAGGAAAGAATAAGGGAAGAAGCACAAGATATACGAGATAAAGTTTTTAAACAATGGGAACGAGAGTCTATCATACTTGCTAATCAAAATTATGGTTTAAGTATACCTACCTCTAAATTCATCTCTCCAGGCGTGTACGAATAATTATTATGGCTAAAGAAACAACAGGTATTGATGCTGATAAAGTTTTAACGGAAGAAGATCGTAAAAGACTTACGGAGCAAGTTACTGGGCCTATTTTTAAAGAAGCAGAAGAACGTATGGTCGAAGGTGTTCGCACTCGCAAGCCTGTTAAACCTCTCACCAGACAAGAGCAGATAGAAGCTACGCCTGAAGGACAAGCACCACAAAGACTACGTCCTGGAAAACCAACTTCTGATAAGGTAGAATTACCAACTACTTTACCCGATCACGGTATTCGTTCTTTATATTCAGAAGGAGAGTTAATACTGGAAAGAGCTACCTCAATAACAGGTTTACCTCCTGAAAGTCCTGCCAATCACATAGTAGCTCAACAACTTTCTAAAGGTGATCCTTTCAGTGCACAAGCAATGGCAGACGCTAAAGAGGAAACAATGAAACTTGTTAGGGCGGGTATTATACCTAACCCTGACTACGAAGGTTTTGGTGGTTTTGTTAGTCAGTCTGTTGATGTACTTGGGCCTATGGCAGTTGAAATTGGTGGTCCTATGTTTACAGGTATTGTTTCGGCTCCTTTATTGTTAGCACCTGAACCGTTAACAAAAGCATTGTGGGTAGGACTTCAAGGAACATCTAGTGCTTTCTTTAATATTATAGCACAACAGATGCGTATAGGGTCAGGGATGCAGGAAGATACATCCTATATGGAAGCTTTGGCAGCTGGTGGTTTTGGTTTGCTTTTGCCAGGATTGAAGACAGGTAAAGATTTAGGCACTGCTGCTACTGTTGCTGTTAGAGCTGCTCAAGGGGCTGGGATGGGTGTTGGGGAAGATTTAACACGACAAGGCTTGCAAGTACTGTTTGAGGAAAAAGAGGGCATTGAATTAGAGCACACTTTAATAGCAGGTGGAGCAGGTGCAGGACTCGGTGCAGGGTTGGGACGTTTAGAGAAATCATTAGTTTCATACTCACCTAAGAAAGACCCCTCTGCTCCTATACTGCGGAAAGCCCTACAAGATGAGCTGAAGCAAGTTAAGAAAGATTTACAAAGAACGGAGAAGCGTGGGGCGGTTAACAAAGCAGCTAGAGATAAGGTCAAACAGATCGAAGATAAGATTAACGCTTTGAAACCTGATGAGGAAAGAGTGTTACAACAAGCTATTGATAGTCTTGATGAAGCTGAACAGAAACAAGCACAGGAAGTAGCAGCAGCAGCTGAAGAGTTTCAACAAAGTGAAGCAGCTAAGATATTTAAAGAAGCTGATGAACCTACTGTAGCTGTTAAAGAACAAGAAGCACCTAAAACTGTAGTAGAAGAAGATATACCTTTAGGTTTAAAGCGTTCTCCTTTTATTGCTCCTGATTTAACTAACATAGGTGATGATGCTTTCGATGCTGTTGAAGTAAAAGCTAGAAAAGAACTAGAAAAACTTGAAGAAGAGTTTGATGGTTTTCCTATGAAAGGTACAGAAGTAGATGCTCCTATAGAATTTAAAAGGAAACTAGCTGCTGCTCAAGATGCTTATTCTGCTGTTGAATTAGAAAAGTTTAGAAGACAAATAAATGGAGAAGAAGCTTGGTTTATCGCTTCTGAGTTTAGGACATTAGCAGGGGGAACACAAAATGCTGAGACTGTTTTTAAATTAGCTTTGTTAGGAGAGACGGTTAAGAAGAGAGGCATACAAGATGAAGTGCTGACTGAATTAAAAGCTAAGATAGGTAAAGACGAGAATGCTAAAGAAGTCTTTGAAGGGCAGCTGAAGAAAGCCCAAGAGGCTATGGATGCTTTTAAAAAGCCAGCATCTAAACCAGCTATTGAAGCTAAAACTCCCGAAGCACCTACCACTACTCAAAAACCACAAGAAGAAGTTAGTGCTGACGCTAGAGAAATAGTAGAAGACTTTTTAACAGGAGGTGGTACTCGTGATATTGATCCTGAAACAGGTAAACCTAAAGATACTAAGGATGAAATAAAAGCTAGGTTACTTACGGATGATGCGGAAAAACAACTATTAATAAACTCCGTACAAGATGCTATAAAGAGAGACTTGGAAAAAGTAAAGGGTGGTCGTGTAGGTAAGGTACAATACTTAGTAAAAGTACAACAGGAGTTAGACAGACGCTTAGGTAAGGAAGCAGGTAATGAACTAGCTCTTGTTATGCGGGCTTCTCAAGTAACAGACAACGCTGAAGTTGCTGACGCTATTGACCAACTAGGAATACACATGGCAGCTAATGGTGCTATCATGGTGAAAGGATTTGATGATGTTCTAAAGTTTTTAGACGGTTCTGATTTAAATAACCCAGAAGTCATTAACGACGCTATGGTTAGTATTCATAAGTTGATACCAGCTATGATGGGTTGGAAGAAATCGGGATCAGCATCTGGTCGTCTGTTGCAATCGAGGAAGTACACTAAAGACATTCTTGAAATAAAGCAGGAGCATTTAAAGGAAAAGCTAGAAGGTAATTTAGTTAGTGATTTAAAAGCAGCTAAAGATTTAACTACCGAAGAACTAGATCAACAGATTAAAACATTTGGCGAGATAGAGGTAGTTAGGAAGTTATTACAAACTGTACAACAAGCTGACGATATAAGCGAAGTACGAGATATATTGGTAAAACAACAAGAAGCTTTTCAAAGCAAGTCTGCTCAAACTGTAGCTAAAACTGTAGCTGAGAATGTAGTATCACGTTACACTAAAGTAAGAGATGTTATGTCTGACTTAGCTTATGCTAGTATGTTGAGTAGTCCAGTTACACACGCTAAAGTGGGTATATCGAATAGGTTGATGTCAGGCTACCATCGTTTAGCAGGTTTTGTTGGTGCTAAATATATGGCTACTGTGCCTTGGGCGAAGAACGGATTAACACGTGAGCAGTTTGAAGAGGCAGGGGACTTTTGGTTGAAAGCTTCATCATCATACGGTAATTTTTCTGAGATAGCCAATAAAGAAGCGTTACGTGTTTTAAAAACAGGAGACTCCGACTTACAGTCGCACTTTGAAAGAATAGGAGAATCTGCGTTTTCTATGGAGCGTACAGGAATTACAGGAGCTTTAGGCCAATCTATAGAAAATGTAGGTCGATTTGTTGACATACCTGGTAAATCTATGGCTGCTATAGATGTGAGAACTAGATTGAATATAGCACACTCGATGACGTTGGCTAAAGCTGAGATGGATTACATAGCAGCAAAGAAAGCAGGTCAACCTGTTGGTGAGTTTCAAGACTTCTACAACAACTTTGTTTCTAAAGTATTTAATGAATCAAAAACTAAATTACTAAACGAAGACCAAGTAAGACGTAAAGCTATTTTAATGGCAGAGAAAGAAGGGGTTAAGCCTGAAGATTTAGCGTCTTATATTGATAACTTTGTTAAAGATAATTGGAATAAAGATACAAGTGCTTTCGTTGATTACGTTAATAGAAACTTAAAGGAGGTTACTTTTACCGAGGAGATTGGTGAGTTTGCTGAAGCTGGTTGGGAACAAAGAGCAAAGGAAGGAGCACCGATATTAGGCGATCCTAATGTACTAGAAAGAGGTAGCAGACACATCGAGGCGTTCTTAAACACATACCCACTACTAAAGACGGTATTGAATCCGTTTATGCGTACGGGTCGTAATATAACAAGAGGAGCTATGGCTTCTACTAACTCTCTTGTATCTCTTGCTGACCTTGCTACTAAAACTAAAATACCAGGGACAAAAGTTGCTCATGAAACTGCTAAAAAACTGTGGTCTAAGACGGCAAGGGATTTAGAGAGCAATGACCCCGTAGTAGTAGCACGTGCGAAAGGTCAACAGATTGTAGGAGCAGGTGTAATATTAGCTGCTTACGGTTTAGCTGAAGGTGTCGAAGATGTCTTTGAGTTTGTTGGTACTGAGAGTCAAGACTGGAAGACAAAAATGAACATAAGGGCTGCCACGGGTATGCCTGAATATACGTTAAGGATAGGTAAAGAAGGGGAAAAACAAGCAATTAGTTTAGCAGCTTTAGAACCGTTGAATACTATTTTAAGTATAACCGCTGATTTCAAAACACTTCATCACGGAACTGTGGCACAAAGAGAAGAAGCACGTAATTTAATGGAAGCAGCATCGTTAGCTATTACGAACAACATCGTAAATAAGTCTTACTATAAGAACTTAGGAGATGCTATTAAACTTGTTACCCAAGCTACAGACAGTAAAGAAGCGACCCAAAGAGAAGCATTTAAGATATTAAAAGGATTAGGAAGCACAGCTGTGCCTTCGATTGCTAATACCGCTAACTATATGTCAGACGATGTTGTGCGTGAGAATAATAATTTATTACAAGTTGTTGCTCGACGTATGAACGGTTTATCTAAACTGGTTCCTCCTATGCGTGACATCTTTGGTGACATACAAACTAGAGGTATTAAGAAAAGAAAAGTGGGGGGTCTTGCTGTGTTAGCCCCGTTTGGTACTTTCAATCAAACAGGTTCTATTAAGGAGTATGTAAAAGTTGATCCTGAGACTGGGTTTAGAACTTTAGATGTTCCTAAGATAACAAAAGCTAGTGTTAGAAAAGAGCTAAAAGATAAAGGAACAAAAGAAGTAACTAAAGAACTCCTAGAAGAAGCATATCAAGCTAAGGTAAGCGAAGCTGCTGCTGCTGTTGTAGTCGAATTAGGAGGCACACATCATTTTAATGGCGGTACTTCTATATGGGAGAAGATGGACTTAGAGGAAATCATACATCCTGAGACACAACAAAACGCTTTTGATCGCTGGCAGGAGTTATCAAATCAAGTTAAGTTAAGCACTCGCACAGGTTTGCCTTCCAAAACAGGTAAGACATTAAAGGAACAAATTGTTTTCTTAGCGAGTCGTGAAGATTTTAAAATAAGAAAAGCTCCTAAAACAACAGTACCTGAAGGTTTTGAAGAATACGACAAAAGACCTACTGCTGTTGCTGAAATATTTAGAGGTTATAGAGGAGCAGCTTTAGAGCAGCTAAAAGAAGAATATCCTATATTAATGGAACAAGTTGAATTTAAGCAGGAATTAACAGAGAAATTAGCTGAACCTGTTAGAGAAGGTGAGCTAGAAGAACGACGTGAATTAGAGAAAGCTTTACCTGGTACTGAGTTCCCTTTGGAGAGTTATAAAAAGACACAACGACCATCTAAACTAGAAGAAAGATTGATTCCTTTTAGAAACTAGCTTGAACTCCTCGCTCAATAAGTAATAATATAATATTAATCATGGCTAACACCTACGTAGACTATAACAGCGTTTCAGCCTCTGACATAACAGCAGGGTTTATTGTAACGTTTCCGTTCCTAGAAGAAATCCATATAACAGTAGAAGTTAACGGTTCTTCTCTCGCTTTAGAAAACTACTCAGTAGCTACTACTTCAGGTGTTACTCGTGTGTTTCCTACGATAGGTGTTGTTGCAGGTGACAATGTAAGAGTAAGAAGAAAGAGTCAACCTGACTTAAACCTAGTAGACTTTGAGAACGGATCGGTACTTACTGAGTCGGAATTAGATAGAGCTTATCAACATAACCGTTTCTTAGCGGAAGAGATAAGCGAGTTAAACGATCAATCACTACAACGAGTACAAGGTAGTCTTGACTTTTCTGCTCAGAATCAGAACTTAAAAGACTTAGCTGATCCTGTTGATGCTCAAGACGCTACCACCAAGAACTATGTAGACGGAGCTATAACCAGTGAAGAGTCAGCGAGGATAGCAGGATTAGCACTTAAAGTGTCTAAAGCAGGTGACTCGATGACAGGTGCTTTAGCAATGGGGGACAATAAGATAACAGGTGTAGGAAGTCCCTCTGATGTTAATGATGCTGTTAATAAGATATATGTAGACAATACTATTTCTTCTATCGTTACAGGTACAGGAGTAGTGCCAGGTTTCGATAAGTTTACAGGCAATGGAACAGATACTGACTTCTCTTTGTCTTTTACAACAAATGGTGTATCTTCAACTGTTATACTCGTAGCTATCGACGGTGCTGTTATAGACCCTAGTGATTACACTATTTCAGGAGGAGCAGATCAAATACAATTTACAACACCACCTGCTAACTTATCTGAGATACTTGTTATTGAGAGAGGCTTTAAGCCTAAAGTAGACATTCCTACAGAGTATGATTGGGGGAGCGTAACAGGTGATCCAGTAACAGCGTCTTATAACTACGGTCTTATATCATGAGTTTATCAGTACAACTAAGAAGAGGAACAGCAGCTCAAAACAGTACGTTCACTGGGTCTGCTGGTGAATTAATTTATACTACAGATACTAAGAAGTTATTTGTACACGACGGTAGTACAGCAGGTGGAGCAGAGGTAGGATCGTTAACCGCTGTTCCTGACGACTCTGTTACTTTCGCTAAGATAGAAGAGATACCTGCTAATACGATATTAGGTAATAATACTGGTAGTTCTTCTGATATAATAGAGTTAAGCGTAGCACAGACTCAGTCGTTATTAAACGTAGCTGACGGTGCGACTGCTAATGATAGTGACGCTAACTTAAAGAGCAGGGCTAACCACACAGGTACACAGGCTGCTTCTACCATATCTGACTTCGATACAGAAGTAGCTAACAACTCTGCTGTTACGGCTAATACTGCTAAGGTAGGACTTACAAACGGATCAGTAGACTCTGACAAACTATCAACAACATTAGACTTTGGATCAATCGCATAACCACATAGAACCATGCCAAACATACAAGTAAAACTTAGAAGAGGAACCACCACAGAGCACACATCTTTTGCAGGTGCTGAAGGAGAAGTAACCGTAGATACCGATTTAGATACACTAATGGTGCACACTGGAGGCTCCGCGGGAAGTGGTGTTCGTTTAGCAAAGCATAGTGAACTAAGTGGTGCGGGAAGTGGTGGTACTGTTACTGAAGTGGATAGCGGTACTGGTTTAGTTACAAGTCCTGTAGGCGGTATTACTGCAACAGGTACAATAGGTATAGCTGACGGAGGTGTTGATGCTTTACAACTAGCTACAGGTGCTGTTGAGACGGATAAGATAGAGGACTTAAATGTAACCACTGGGAAGATAGCCGACGATGCTGTTACGGCTGATAAACTAGCACATACTGCTGTTGCACCTGGTTCTTATACAAGTGCTGACATTACAGTAGACCAACAAGGACGGATTACAGCTGCTGCTAATGGTGCTGTAGGTGCAGTTTCTAAATATAGTAGCGTATGGTTTAACGACAGTGGTGCAGGATTAACTAACGGAAGTAATTATACATTTACTCACGGCCTTGGGACAAGTGAGGTAGATTTTAAAGTATATGTATCATCATCTTCCTCTGGAGCCAATCCACAGTCATTAACATTTATGTCCCAAACTTTGTCCGTAAACTACGGAGCCGTAGCAACAGATGTAACTTCTAGTAATATCACAATACAATTAGCAGCGTTGGGTTATGCCGATATCACCTCAACTGGTACTGCGTCAGTAGGGTCTTTTGCAGGTAAATACATCAAAGTCGTAGTAATAGGATAAGAGGCAATGACTGAATCACTATCCCACTTCTTAGATACTGCTCTTGGCGTAATACTTGCCGTGATTGGTTGGATGATAAAGAAACTGTCGGATCGCTTAGAGAACGACGAGAAACGCCTGACTAAGATAGAGGTTGAGTTAGCAGCACAAAGTGAAAGAGATACTGCTGTTGAGAACCGTATGAGTGGATTAGAGACTACTGTTAAAGAAATCAATAGTAAGTTAGATAGAATGATGGAGATATTAATTAAACGATAATGAGCTTATATAAAAACATGAACAGACGGAAGAAGCTAGGGATTAGCCGTAGCAAGAAGAAGTCTACCGTTACACCTCAAGCATACGCTAACATGAAGCGTGGGTTCCCTAAGAATAAGAAGTAAGGATGGCTAAACGAAGACCAGCAAAAGGTAAGGCGGTTGTTGTTAAAGTCGGAAAGCGTAACCTCTCTGTAGGTCAAGCAGGTAAAACACCTAGACCAGGAACAAAAGCAGGACACGCTTACTGTGCTCGTTCTTTAGCTATTAAAAAATGCAGCAACCCTCCTTGTGCTAACGATGTGTCTAGGGGTCGATGGGGATGTAAAGGCGACCGTTCCTACGCTTAACAGATGGCTAGACCTGCTAGAAGACCTGTAGTTCGTCCTAATCCGTTGTCGTTTCAACAGCGTACTATTTCTGCTGTGTCGTCTGCTGTTGCTACTGAGAACAAAGAGAAAGCTGACAATCTACAATCTAAAGTTACTTCACTGGAGAGCGATCCGTTTTTCGTTACGATTGACGGAGGTAGCCCTGTATTAGACGAAACTGATATATTTGACGGAGGACAAGCTGATGCCTAGTTTTACTAAACGTATACAATTAAGAAGAGGAACTGCTTCGGAATGGAGTAGTGAGAACCCTGTGTTGTTAGAAGGAGAAGTAGCTATTGAGCTAGATGCAGGTCGTAATCGTATCAAGATAGGTGACGGTACTTCTGCTTGGAATGACCTTCCTTACTTCCTAGATGCACGTGAAGAAGAGGTAGGAGACCACGACGAGTTTCTTGAAGGCTTGACAGGTGATCCGTAAACCACTAACAAGTGTCGGATTTAAACACCTAAATGAAAAGAAAATATGAGCGTATGGTATCTAATGGGACAAAGTGTCAGAAATTTATTAATCTCTCTTACGAGTACTAGCAAAGCAATCCTGGATACTGAAAGTAATATCCAAGCAAGAACAGGCGATGATTTAGGAACGATGGCGTATGCCACGGACACTAATAAATTGTATGTATTTACTGACTCAGGTTGGCAAGCCGCTCAATAGTTTTGACATCTTATAAACACTAACATAAATATAAAACACTAATGGCAAACATACTTCAACAAATCGGAACAACCGTTAAGTCGAAGCTGGATGACAAGGTAGATAAATCGGATGCAGTTACAGACTTCTTAAAGTCTATACTAGGTTTTCCTGAAGACACCGTTTCACCAGAAGTAGACACGGCAGCAAATATAACGGCTAGAACTAGCGACGACCAAGGTACTATTATGTACGGTAGCGATACCTACGACTTATATGTCTTTGACGGAAGCAACTGGCAGGTCTACAACAACAGCTAAAAATAAAACACAATGAGTGATATTACATTAATTGATGATAGCGAGCAGTCTTCGCTAGTAACTAATGGGATCGTCAAGAATGGCGAACTCTATTTAAAGAAAGCAGGGAGTACCAGTGCTGGTGCTATTGTTGCTTATGATAACGGAGTGTGGAGAACGTTTGCTAATGAAGCAGTAAGTTTTCAGAACCAATATAGCATAGACTTTGACGGTACTAATTCATGGGTTGATATTGGGGACATAAGTTCTCTTACAGCAAGTCAGGCGAACCTCAGCTTATCTTATTGGATCAACGAGACTAGCAGTACAGCCCATCAAGGTCACTTAGGTAATGAATCAGGTCTTACAGGAGCAATTGGTTTCTTTAGCGCGTATTATTATTATGGGCATTGGAAGACAGGAGCAGAAGTGCAAATAGTTAATCCAAGACCTACTACGGGTGTATGGCATAATATAATCGTTACCATGAATAACTCCTACATTAAAGTTTTTGTGGACAAGGTTCTTAAATATTACGACACGACAAGTGGTTCTACAAGTAGTTCGCTGTATAATGATTTTAATATAGGAAAAGAGCGAAATAATGTCTACGGGCGTAATAAAATTGATGAAGTAGCTTTCTTTCAAAGCACATTATCAGATGGTGGTGTAACCTCAACAGGCTCAACCGCAACAGGCGATGTTTCTGATATTTACAATGGTGGAGTGCCTGCCGACTTAACTTCATATTCACCTGTCGGCTATTGGAGAATGGGAGACAACGACTCTGGAAGCGGAACAACTATTACTGACCAAGGCGTTGACTCTAACGGTGATCCTAGCGGTAACGACGGTACGCTTGCCAATAGTCCTACCTTCTCTTCAGACGTTCCTTCTTAATAAACTTAATAAATATGAGCGATAGACAATACGTAATTCTAACTGCTGATGAAGTAAGTACCGTCAACTTTGACGATGTACTTGAAACTTCAGTAGACACACTAAGGTACAATGTAGCGGGGGATGAAACCTTTGTTAAATATGAAGGGGCTAAACCTCGTTGCTTGTACGGTAAAGACACTCTCAGCCACTCAGCTATGCTTACGGTATTAGCAGACGAAGCTTGGACACAACCTATGGAGGAAGAATAAGACATCATGGCTAAATTAAATACAGTCACATCAGGAACCCGTCCTGCGTCGCCAGCTGCTGGTGAAACATACTTTGAGACGGACACTAATAAAGTTATCATTTGGGACGGTTCTGCTTGGACGGAGATTGTTTCCGACGGTACTGCTTAATTTTAACATCAACAACAATAACAACTATAGTTAAATACTAATATGCCAGATACATCATCTATATTCTATCAAATTGGTCAATCGACCAAGAGTGCTATTGCAGTAGAAGAAACACGTGCGTTAGCTGCCGAAGCTACACTTCAGTCGAACATCGACAGCGAAGCTTCCAGTCGTGCAAGTGCTGATACTACCCTGCAATCTAACATCACTGCTGAGGCTTCAAGCCGAGCATCTGCTGACAGTACCTTACAAGGTAACATCGACTCAGAAGCAAGTAGCAGAACATCCGCTGACTCCGCTATCCAATCCGAACTTGACGCTACTCAAAGTGGTGCTGGTCTAGGTGTTGGTGGTTCGTACTCAGCTAATGCTTCTACTAACTACATCACTTCTGCTGGTTCTTTGGTCGCAGCTGATGAAGCTCTTGACGGACAGATCAAAACTAACGCTGACGCTATCTCTTCTGAAGCAAGTACTCGTGCATCTGCCGATACAACTCTTCAGTCGAACATTACTAGTGAAGCTTCCTCAAGAGCCAGTGCTGACTCGACTTTACAGAGCAACATTGATTCTGAAGAGACTGCACGTCAAGCTGCTGATTCTACTCTTCAAACTAACATTGACGACGAAGAAACTGCCAGGACTTCTGCTGATACGACTTTACAGTCCAATATCGACAGCGAAGAAACTGCTCGTATCGCTGCTGTTAGTGGTGAAGCTACTGCTAGAGCGTCTGCTGACACGACTCTTCAATCGAATATCACTTCTGAAGCTTCAACTGCTCGTGCAGCTGAGTCCGCTCTTGATGTTGCTAAAGCTAACCTTAGTGGTGCTTCCTTCACAGGAGACGTAAGTGGAACCAATCTTGTACTTAGCGGTAACTTAACCGTTCAAGGCACGACTACTTCCCTTGAAACCACCAACTCCCAAGTTAAAGATGCTATCATGCTTCTCAATGACGGAGCAGGTTCAAGTGCTAACAACGGTAACGACGCCGGGTTTATCATTGAGCGTGGTTCTTCCGACGACGGAAACATCGCTGCAGTATACGACGAAGGATTAGACAAGTTCGCTTTCTACAAAACTTCAGCTTCTGCTACTTCTACTGACATCACTGGAGACGACTCGTCTGCTGAATTGATCGACGTTAAAGCTAACGACGTTGTTCTTGGAGACGGAAACAATCTTGGATCATTGGCTGACTTTACAGCTGCAATGGCCTAACACCAGTTTGCTATATGAGTTCGAAAAGTAAGAAGAAGGATACAGTCGCTTTAACTTTTCGTCTCGCAAGCTCGCAAAAGAAGGAGGTAGCTAAGGTCGCCAATACGCTCGGCCTTAGCTCCTCCGCTCTTCTGCAATCGTGGGTTACCCGTATACTCAACAACATGAACGGACGAGGCGACCACGACCAACTGCTGAGAGACTAAAATTATATGAAAGATCACGTAGAAGGAGCTAAACTTGCTGACGGGTTAACAAAACTATGTTCAGCATCTATTGATTTTATGAAGTCTATGGAGGAGTATAATCCTTCGTTGATGAATATGATTAGACAGTACTTAAAGGATAACAATGTAACTGTTGATAACCGTAGCGGTACTGCTTTGGATCAACTAGGTACTGACTTCAATACGTTACCTTTTAACGAAGAACAAGAAACACCTATAGAGAAACAGCTTTAACTTGCTCTTCCCTACACACCCTTAGAGTCGTCACTGCATTAGTCGGGGACGGCTCTTTTACTTTACAATATGAAGAAACACCAAGAGATACCTGAGAGTCTTAAAGACTTCCGTAACTTCCTGTACATCGTATGGAAACATCTTAACCTTCCTGATCCTACTGAATTACAGTACGACATAGCTGACTATATGCAGCACGGTCCTAAGCGGTCGTTAATCATGGCGTTTCGTGGAGTAGGTAAGTCGTGGGTTTGTAGTGCATATGTAGTACATCAACTCCTACTCAACCCTAGTAAGAACATACTTGTTGTATCTGCCAGCAAGAATCGTGCCGATGACTTCTCTACTTTCACTCTACGGATCATCCAGGAGATACCTATACTACATCACCTAAAACCTACAGAGAACCAACGATTCAGTAAGATAGCCTTTGATGTCGGACCCAGTCCTGCTTCTCACGCTCCCTCTGTTAAATCTCTAGGTATCTCCTCACAGTTAACAGGTAGTCGTGCTGACATCATCGTTGCTGACGACGTAGAAGTACCTAACAACTCTGCTACTCAAGGTATGCGGGATAAGCTAGATGAACAAGTAAAAGAGTTCGAAGCTATCCTTAAACCCTTAGACACCTCTCGTATCCTCTTCCTGGGTACTCCTCAATGTGAAGACTCTATATACAACAAACTGCGAGACAGGGGCTACAACGCACGTATATGGCCTTCTGAGTATCCTAATGAGATAGAAGTCGATGCGAACTACGGAGGCGATCTAGCACCTCTCCTGAGTAATAAAATCGATGAAGCTACTGTCGGTACAACTACAGAACCTACTCGCTTCACTAATATGGACCTTGAGGAGCGTAAGATGTCGTACGGTCGTACTGGGTACGCTCTACAGTTCATGCTTAATCCTAAGCTCTCTGATGCTGATAGATACCCTCTGAAGATCAACGACCTTATCATATTAGATGTAGATGTTGATACGGCTCCTGAGAAGGTACTGTGGTCCTCTGATAACGATCTAGCTGATAAGACACTGCCTAATGTAGGTTTGAGTGGTGACCGCTTTAAACGACCCTTTAAGACTATCGGTGAGAACGTACCTTATAGTGGCTCTGTTCTATCTATTGACCCGTCAGGACGAGGTAAGGATGAAACAGGGTACGCTGTTGTCAAGATGCTTAACGGTCAGTTGTTCGTTCCTAGTGTCGGTGGTATTAAAGGTGGGTACGATGAAGTAACTCTTAAACGACTGGTCGCTATCGCTAAGGATAACAAAGTTAACAAAGTAGTTATAGAGTCTAACTTTGGTGACGGTATGTTTATGGAACTGATTAAACCTCTGTTTCGTACCTCTTACCCTGTAACAATAGAAGAAGTAAGACATAACAAACAGAAGGAGCTTAGAATCGTAGACACGTTAGAACCTGTGTTAAACAGTCATAGACTTATCTTTGATCCTTCTTGTGTTACTGACGACTATAAGAGTGCTCTTAGCTACCCTATAGAACAACAGACTAAATATATGCTGTTCTATCAGTTAACCAGGATAACAAGAGATAGAGGTAGCTTGGCTCATGATGACCGTCTTGATGCTCTATCAATCGCTGTTGGTTATTGGGTGCAGCAAATGGCTGCTGATGTAGACCAAAGTATGGTTGATAGAAAACAAGAACTGTTACAACAAGAGTTAACAAAGTTTACTGACTCTTTCTATAAGAGAAGTAGTAGAAGTAAAGCTATACTCTGGACTTAGGTAGTCGTTAACACTCCTACTCCTAACAAAGCTGTTATTACTGTATATAAAGTGTTTTCTTACTTAGTGTAGATACAGTTATAAGTTATATATAGCTGACGATAAAACTGCTACTACTCCTACTGGTTTATATGTGTAAACACATCTCCCCTTTTTAAAAGCTTTGTTTAAAGAACGTTATAACTTTAGTTTTCGAAAGAACGAAGTATGAGAAAGCTACAACAACTTTTGAGTAGGAGTAGTTTAAAGCGTCTACTACTTACTGCTGTTAATATTACTATGTATGTTATTCGCTAAAGCGACGTCTAACTAGGCGTTAGGGCCATTATAGCATTTATGAACCATTACAGGTTTGTTGTAAAGCCTAAAGTTCTAAGTAGCTGTTTGTTAATAAGTTATAACATGGGACATTTTGTCACACCTAATTTAAAGCAAGAGCCTTTACTTGTTAAACATCTTTAGGTAGAGTAGTAAGCAAGTATGAATAACAACGACCAAACAGACTCTTTTATGTTCGACTTGGACAACTTAATCAGGAGATACCAGCAGGAGTTCGATCTTAACGACCAGACAATAGTAGGCTCGTTGGAGTTCGCTAAACTGACCGTTTTGACTGACGCTGAGATACTATTCAGTGCCGAAGACATGGACGATGAAGACGATCTAATCAGTCCTAACTTTTAAGATTAGTCGAAAAAATCTGAAGGGCTTACGCTATATACGCAAACATAAATTTACCCCTTGGCTACCCTACTTTTTTTCTATGGGGGGGCAGGTGTTTTTGTATGCGATTTATGACAACTTGTTAGATATAGTACATTTTAGCACTGATTTATAACCTATGTACTAGAAAAGAGTTCGTCAAATATGTATTATGTCTAATCGCTTAAGGCTTTTAGAAGGTAAACAGATGTTTTGCTTATTGCAACTTACTTGCATTAACAGGGTTCGCATATCAACAGATCAACAGGCTGAATTGCGTCACTTGACCTGTTGACATCTTGACGTCATGACATCATTTACTTGTATATTTGATATTTCGAGCCGTCTTCAAAACGATCAATAACGATCAATAACGATCACAAACGATCATTGGCTTTTTGTTGCTTGTTTTCGCTTTAAATCGTTTTGCTTACAATTATCTAAAAGTCTATTGAATATTCCTATTACTTGTTAATCAGCTACTTACAACACAATTAAAAAGTTTTTATTTACAAGCTTGTCAAATTGTGGCTTAAAGAGTCTATTCACATTATTACTAACTCAATAACTATTATGAAAAACGACAATACATATAACGGCTGGACAAACTATGAAACATGGAGAGTTAATTTAGAGCTATTCGATGGAGACGGTGAAAGCTGGGCTTATGGATCATCTGATGGTATGCGTGAATTTGCAGAGGAATTGATCGAGCAAAGTACTGATGAAGGCATCGGTAGAGATTACGCTTTAGCTTTCCTTCAAAATGTCGACTGGCAAGAAATAGCAGAACACTATCAACAAGATGAAGAGGAGGTGGCATAATATGAAGGGAGTAACATATAAAGGTGAAGGTTGGTCTGATGTATGGGTTTACGATTGCGGTTGGCAAATTAAAGGCTCACATCCTTATCGAATGGTATTCTTTGGTGATCAGATGTTAAACCAACCAATAGGTATTTTAGATTTTTACAAAGAAACTGGCATTTTACCACCCAAAACCAACTAATAAAACAATATGAAAAATATCGATCAATCCTTGTTGAAGTTTGCAAAGGCTCAACAGCCGATAGCAGATCCGTTCGAAACAACTAGTAAGAAACAATTAGCACTTGTGATACTCTTATCACCTATTGTCGCTTTAGGTGGGTGGGTATTGCTATTAATCCTTTGTATGAAAGAAGGGAACTAAGAACATCATGAATTATCCAATCAATAACATACCTGACTTCTATAAAGACTTTATCATTGGCTATAAGATT
>Ga0222717_10001146_pt1 | contig 21998 bp, 4 predicted proteins | sample C33_18DmetaG_FD_165053 | JGI IMG/M metagenome (GOLD analysis project Ga0222717, IMG submission 165053) | Estuarine water microbial communities from San Francisco Bay, California, United States - C33_18D | ecosystem: Environmental > Aquatic > Marine > Unclassified | place: USA: California... | reverse complement strand
TTCTCCACTTGTGGTGCGATATACTGCAACAGAAAACCTGTGTCGTGTGTGAAGCTACCGGAACCGGCGCCCGTGCCACTATTCGTGTCAATCACACTGGTGTTGTCGTCTCTGTACAATCTACCGCCTTTGAGTATGGTGTCTGTGTCTGTCGTGTTTTGAATTTTAATATTCACCACACTGGTGTTGATACGATAGTTCATCGAATCCACAGGAGTTATCGCTCCGAAGAAATTTTGTATACCCTGTGTAGTTGTGACAATATATGCATAAAACGCATAAATCTCTTGCACAGTCACTACACCATCTGTTTCGGTTGAATCAATTTGTAAGTTTGTATAATCTGCAGTAAAATCTTCCGTGATCGCAGTTCCGCTTCCATCAATACCATTACTATTGTATATAGTATCTGCCTGCTGATTCACCTTGAAACTTATACCTGAGGATTGTGCCACACCAAACGCTTCATATGGTAGCATCGCTTGAGCGCCTGATTGACATGTAACACGCAATCTAATCTCATCACCTGGTTCTGCTTTCGAGTTCTCGTATGTACCGGTATATGTCAACGTTCCGGATGTACCTCCCACAACAAAGTTAGCAATCTCTGCCTCACTACCAGCTTCAACATTGTACAATTGTACTGTGCTACCTGCTTCAATGTTTGTCAATGTGTATGGTAACACACTAACGTCACCATATGTACCGACAATCTGAGCTCCACTTTGCAGTGTGATCGAGCCACCGGTTGTGGTTATGTTTCCGGTGTACGTTTCCGCTTTGACTGTAATTGTACCTTCGAGTGTTACACCAACAAGTTCTATCTCTTGTACTGCTAGCATAGTCTGACTTGTGTCAACACGTGTGGGAAAAATTATTTTGTAACTAGTGTATCTTTCTGTGTTTTTGAAATAAAATGTGTTTGTCTGTTTTCTGTCTGTGAACCTCTTTATATCGGCACTGCTTATCAATGTCCAGTTGCTCGCGTCGTTTGACCCGTACAGCTCGTAACTAGCAGGATCTCTTGTTTGTATATCTGCACTAGTTATTTTGAGACTCGTTACCAACGAGCTGTCGAATCCTGTTATTTGAACACCACTGTTGCTACCAGGATCAGATACCAACCACTTATCAATATTGCTATCGATGCTGTCATCTATTATTTTACTAGCAGGGTGGGAGCTATTTGGTGTACCATCTCCAACAGCTGTCACAGTCAATCCAGTCGCGTCTGTCAGATCACTCGTCGTGTTCTTTTGGTATGCGAACACGGAGGCTTGTGAATCGTTTGTTACAACAACATTTTTATATCCAGCTGCGATCGTGTTTCCGCTGATATCAACAATTGTATCCAACTCTCCAGTGTAATTGTCATACAGATGTGATTTAGCTCGATCATAAAATTTACCCGGGGTATCAATCTCTGTATAAGCATCCACAGACGCTTTGCTTGTTTGCGTTAACGAGCGATCCGAAAACATCAACCAATCAACCTCTAACTCTCCAATGCCTTTGAGCATCTGTGTGTTGGATGCAAGCATATGATTATATGAACAAAAGCAAAATGTAAAATCATCTGAATTAGTATTGGAGTTTGATCTTCTGTCCACCTTGTAGAATCTACCAAATCTATCAGTATCCCAATCGGTGTAAGCTACCTTAGTGAGATCAGAACTACTCACTCTCCATTGACCGTTCTGAAGATGTATTCCATATGCAGTTGCACCAACCGCGTCTTGAGCCACATACTCTTTGATCTGTACACCTGTAACAACTTCAAACGTCGCGATGTGTCCGGAGGAATCTGCCGTTTTTTGATAAATCTCCGGGGTGGTGTAATCATACACCCTGTCACCATTTGAGTTGGTGACTCCTCGTGTGATTTGTGAATCTGAGGATGAAGAGAATCCAGCACCGTTGGTGGAGTTAGCAGCCGGGAATATCGCATGTTTAGCAAAAGATGATGGTGTGTCCATGCTGTACAATTTGACACTGTCAACTACTTGTCGATTCACATCGGTGAAGTTGTACGAAACTTCCTTCTTGGTGACCAGCACACCACGCTGACCGTATGACCCTCTCGTGTTACGCCACATGTGTCGGACACTCGAACCAGTACCAGAGTTGATCACCTCCCACTCCCGAAAATTTTGAGTTTTTTGACCGTCAGTACCTACATCGTAATCACCTACATTGCTTGATGTGTCAAAATCACGGAGTGTGTGGTAACCGATAGCACCTTGGTTGATAACTTCACCTATGGATCCACCGGCTATATTGAATTTTGCAGTGAAGCTAGGTAACAACACATTATAGTCGTCAAGTTTACCATCAAATGAACTACTAGCTGTTCCGAAATTGTTTCTCCATTCTAGTGCACCTGTTGTGCCTTTCCATGCAGTATCAACAACATCTAAATCACAGTTCATGTTCATTGGTCGAGAGAGGTTGATCACTCCACCTCTTCCGATAAAATGCGAGTTCCCACCACCGGCCGCCATGGCGGCATCACCCGGGTGCCAGTTGGTCACTCTGTCACCCACGAAAAACAAACCGGTACCTGTCGAGTTGGTGGATGTACCGGCGAATGTGTTGGTTCTTGTCACACCATAGTAGTAATTAGCTGTATTTGCAGCAGTTCCGGAAATAGATAAAGCAGACTTAAGCTGATTGTTTGGTGGATTGCTATAGCTCGGCGATTCAACCGTACCAGTGTTTCGCATATTTTTATTGGTGTGGTGTAAGATCAAGACTTCTTTATCTGGATCATGATACAACGTGCCTCTGATCATTATAGTGGTATCTTCGGCGATCTCATAAACATCAATATGGTTTTTGTTTATATAATGTGTCACACCTGTCATTCCAATCAATCCACTAAGGTTGTTCTCAGTGGTACCACTGACAACCTCCAGAGTATTTCTGTTGAGATATTGTGTGTCAGTGCTATTTATATATGACCAGCTCATGATGTGTAAATTGCTGTTATCAGGTTGGTGTTAGGTTTGATCGAAGCAACATCTGCTTTGACCGTGGCCATGTCTGTGGCGCTGGCCACTGTGTTGCCAAGAGCAGTTTCAACTTGTGGTTGTATGAACTGCAACAAAAATCCTGTGTCATGTGTGATGGTGCCGTAATTCTGATCCGAGTCTGTGTACACAACGGTTGTTTCATTTGAGCGAAACAATCTACCACCCATCAGATTGATATCATTTGTTCCGGTGTTTTGGATTTTGAGATCCACATGATCAACATTGATACGAAAATTGAGACCATCGACAGGTGTGATGGCGTTATAAAATGTTGTGATACCAGTTGCTTCGGTTTGTAAATATGCAAAGTAGCTGTATATTTGTTGTACAGTTACTTGATACGGTGGTACAGAGTCAGATAATGTTATCAATATATTTGTACCATCAGGTGTCATGGTCAAACCTGATGTGGTGTCTCCTCCATTTGATGAATCGAATATACTGCCATCTATGCCAATACCATCATACACTGTGTCACTCTGCTGTGATTGTGGAAACGTTAATCCTGCACTGTTTATCACACCCACAACCTCTAATGGTAACAACGCGGTTGTTCCGGATTGGCATGTAACTCTCATGCGGATAATATCACCAGCATCTACATTAGCACTTTCCAGATCAACCGTGGTACTGAATGTGGTAGCACCGGACAGGTCCGGTTGTTGGTTGTACAATTCAACGCTCTTGGTTATATTGTATAATTGTATACGCGAACCGTTTTCTATTTCCGGTGCTGTGATGTTTACGTTTGTTGCCATCAGTTGTAGATCCTGGTTGTAGAACACAACACTCTAGTGAAGGAGCGTGTTGAATTTATTGTCAATACAGTGTTCATATGAGATTGTTTATACAACAGGAGGGTAAGATTTCCATGGGTGGTCTGCAGGTAGTTTAGATGCTACACCCCATTTGTGAGCGAGATATCCTTCTGCCTTTTGTCGATCGGCTGTGGAGGTGGAGTTGATCACAATAAATTCACCTATTTTTCCATCAAGAGACGTGTTTGTGTTGCTGAGTAAGGTTCCGATTTGATTGAATGTTGAAAGTAAATTTCCACCGGTGAGTTTGCTCTGCTCACTGTCTTCAAAAGTACCGTTGATCGAGAATCTGAGAGTACTACCAAGAGTGTAACAAATGACTTCAATTGTGTCACCTGCAACAGTCCCGGTGGATTTGGTGTTGTTAGTGTACAGTGGAGAACTTGAAGCGTATCCAATCACATCGTTTCCATCGGTTGTAGTCATTCTTAATTGAGCGTTGTCCGTATTGCTTGCGAAGAGTTGCTGATTTCTACCCAAACCCGCTGCATCCAATTGGAAAGCAAGCAACAGCATCTTATCCTCCATGTCAATGTCATTGATTGTAGCCACTTTATCCGCAGAGAAATCTATTGCTGGATTACCACTCATTCCACTGGCCGTGTAAGCTGGTTTAACTGCCGCATTACTTTGAACGACATGATTGTCATTTCCACTCTTGTCCTGCCATTCACTAACCAAATTGGAACCGTCTTTAGTTATGGTGTCTGAGTCAGCAGCATCCAACCACAACACTGATGAGCTGTTTGTTGGAATCCATTGTGCTGGTTCGCTGTATGCTCTGGTTACTGTCGTGACATTACCATCAACATCATACGCAAGATTTTTTGTCAATTGCTGCCGGATGGTACCACCTTGTATGTCACGTGTGAGCACACTGGTCAATTGACTGTTAACATTGTATGTTAACGTGCGCTCGAACAGAGCAGTGATCTTTGAATTATTCACCCACACATTCACCCCAGTAAGTTGCGCAGTGGTTGAATAGCTCATCTCACTATAAAAATTCGCGTTTGCGTAATTGTACATGTCATCCAATGCAGCCCGATCTTTTTTATTCTGCCATTTTTGTGTGACACCGTTCACATACACCAATGCATCACCTGCTAGTGGTGTGCTTACGTCAGTGTCGGTGGCATCAATGATTGTAGATACACTCTCATTCCAATTAGCACTGTTCGTTGACACATCCGTATAAACATTGTCCCAATTGGATATTTTGGTGTTGTCTGGTGTCCATTTTGTCCCAATCGCGGTGGTTATAGTGGTTGAAAAGTTAGCATCATCATTAAGTGCGGCAGCTAATTCGTTCAACGTGTCTAATGTTGCAGGGGCACTGTCAACGAGAGTGGACACTTTATGATCAACATACGCACTAGTGGCGTAATTTTGTGTGCTATGATCATCCCACCCGTATGCTGTGTTCCAATTACCACTGTTTGCTGCGAGTAGTGTTTCAATTTCAGACAAATCAAATAGATCAAACAAATCACTACCTCCACTCAATATATTACCTGTGGTGCAAGTAATATCACTACCACTAAGTGCACCATTCACGTCAAGCACCAAGTGCTTGTTTGAGCCTACGGTCATACCGTTTCTCACATTAAATTCTATATCTGCTGCCATTTTTTAGGTTCCCTATCCCCTACATATATACTTATTAACAAATTTTAGTTTTCCATATAAAAAGAAAAATTTATCTCAAATACATACCCGTGCCCGTTATCATCACTTTACTGTGCCCAGCGACCCGCAAGCTCAACACCAACTTATCACTAGAAAAATAACAATCAACATCCTGTATCGGATCTGTTCCTACATATGCGTTACCAAATACTGTGCCTGATATATTCGTACCATCATGTATATATTCTGCGTTTAATGTTGCTGACCCTGTATCAGCTATCACCATTATATGAAACTTGACAGACTGATAGATCGTGTCATATGTTATGATCGAAACATCATTATCCACATTACTCGTGTTTTCTGCTCTCCATATGTCTTGTGTTTTAACTATAGAATTACTTGTAGTTAATTCTTTACGTTGTGTTATGTTGGCATTGGTGGTGATACTACCTTGTGATAATATTTTACCACTGGTGTTCAACTCTCTTGTGTATACAGTGTTCCACCTACGAGCCAAGCTACCGATGTTGTATGTGTTACTAGGATAAGGTATTATGTCCGACCCTACATCTGCTTCAAATATAATTTCATCCACATTTCCTTGACCTAAATTGATTTGACCTTGCTGCCCACCAAAACCAAAATACGCGTGATCATCAACAATAATACTACCTTTGATTCTAACATCACCTTCAATCGTAGCATCACTTAGTAAATGTGCATCGTCAGTCACACTCAAATTACCAGTGAGTGTTGTGTCACCTACGATGTTCATACCGCTAACACCACTCAAATGACCTGTGAATATACCATCACCAGTTACATTCAAATCATCATGCAATGTTGTGTGACCTTCAACATCTAATGAACCACTCAACACTGTGTTGCCACTCACAGTTGCATGGCCACTCACTCTGAAATCTTCACCTATTGTACCATTGGCGCTGACCAACAGGTCATTGTCAACAAACACATCATTCGATGCACTGATGTCTTGTACGAACAGTTCACGCCATTGTTGTGTGCTTGTGCCTAGGTCGTATGTCACATCATCATCCGGCAGGATGTTACTGTCAACATCAGCATTGAAAATCACATTGTCTGTGTTAGTATCACCCACATAGATGTTACCATCTAAACCCGCGCTTAAATATGCATTACCATCAACATACAAATCACCCTTGACACTCAAATCGTCATGTAATGTTGTGAAATCCTTGACATCCAATGAACCACTCAACACAGTGTTGCCACTTATGGTTGTGTTGTTAGTTACAAACAAATTGTCATGTAATCTTGTGTCCAATTCCACATCCAATGTGTCATGTATATTTGTTGCATCATCAACATCCAATGTGCCGCTCAACACTGTGTTGCCTTCAACGGTGGAATGACCACTCACACGAAAATCTTCACCTATTGTACCATTGGCGCTGACCAACAGGTCATTGTCAACAAACACATCATTCGATGCACTGATGTCTTGTACAAACAACTCACGCCATTGTTGTGTGCTTGTGCCTAAATCATATGTTATACTATCATCCGGTATGATGTTACTATCAACATCAGCATTGAAAATCACATTGTCTGTGTTAGTATCACCCACATTAATCACACCATTCACACCCGCGCTTAAATATGCATTACCATCAACATACAAATCACCCTTGACACTCAAATCGTCATGTAATGTTGTGAAATCCTTGACATCCAATGTGCCACTCAACACAGTGTTGCCACTTATGGTGGTATCACCAGTCGTGTATAAATTGCTATGCAATCTTGTGTCAAGCTCCACATCCAGTGTGTCATATACATATGTTGCATCATCAACATCCAATGCGCCACTCAGAGTTGTGTTACCTTCAATACTTGTATGACCACTCACAGCCAGATCTTGACCAACAGTCACACGACCACTAACTACTAAATTGTCATCAATCGTAACACCACCTGTGGCACTAATGTCTTGTACATACAATGCTCTCCATTGCTGTGTGTTAGTTCCGAGATCGTATGTGACATCTATATTAGGTGTTATACCACTATCTACATCAGCATGAAACACCACGTTATCAGTACCAGTATCTCCTACATTAATCACACCGTCTTTTCCAGCACTTAAATACGCATTACCATCAACACGCAAATCACCAAGTATGTGTGTATCACCACTAACTGTAGTGTTACCGGTTACAAATAAATTGTCATTTAAATTGGTATCACTCTCAACATCCAATGTGCCACTCAACACAGTGTTGCCACTTATGGTGGTATCACCAGTCGTGTATAAATTGCTATGCAATCTTGTGTCAAGCTCCACATCCAGTGTGTCATATACATATGTTGCATCATCAACATCCAATGCGCCGCTCAACACAGTGTTACCACTTATGGTGGTATTGTTAGTCACAAACAAATTGCTATGCAATCTTGTGTCAAGCTCCACATCCAGTGTGTCATGTATACTTGTCGCATCATCAACATCCAATGCACCGCTCAGAGTTGTGCTACCACTTATGGTGGTGTTGTTAGTTACAAACAAATTGTCATGTAACCTTGTGTCCAACTCCACATCCAGTGTGTCGTGTATACTTGTTGTATCATCAACATCCAATGTACCGCTCAATGTTGTGTTACCACTTATGGTGGTGTTGTTAGTTACAAACAAATTGTCATGTAACCTTGTGTCCAACTCCACATCCAGTGTGTCATATAAACTTGTCGCATCATCAACATCCAATGTACCACTCAATGTTGTGTTGCCGCTTATGGTGATGTTGTTAGTTACAAACAAGTCACTATGCAATCTTGTGTCTAACTCCACATCCAATGTGTTGTTTATATTTGTCGCACCATCAACATCCAATGCGCCACTCAGAGTTGTGTTACCACTTATGGTGGTGTCACCAGTCGTGTACAAATTGCTATGCAATCTTGTGTCAAGCTCCACATCCAGTGTGTCGTGTATACTTGTCGCATCATCAACATCCAATGCGCCGCTCAACACAGTGTTACCGCTTATGGTGGTATTGTTAGTCACAAACAAACTTGAATGTAACCTTGTGTCCAATTCCACATCCAATGTGTCGTGTATACTTGTCGCATCATCAACATCCAATGCACCACTCAACACAGTGTTACCACTTATGGTGGTATTGTTAGTCACAAACAAACTTGAATGTAACCTTGTGTCCAATTCCACATCCAATGTGTCATACACGTAGGTTGCATCATCAACATCCAATGCACCACTCAACACAGTGTTGCCACTTATGGTGGTGTTATCGGTTACAAACAAATTGCTATGCAATCTTGTGTCCAACTCCACATCCAGTGTGTCATGTATACTTGTCGCATCATCAACATCCAATGCACCACTTAACACAGTGTTGCCTCCAACGGTGGAATGTCCACTCACACGGAAATCTTCACCTATTGTACCATTGGCGCTGACCAACAGGTCATTATCAACAAACACATCACGCGTGGCGCTTATGTCTTGTACAAACAACTCACGCCATTGTTGAGTGTTCTCTCCTAGATCGAAAGTTACATCTTTGTTAGGTGTCAATCCACTGTCAATATCTGCATGAAACACTACATTGTCTGTGTTTGTATCACCAACATTTATAATACCATCAACCCCGGCACTCAAGTAAGCATTACCGTCAACTCGTAAATCACCTACAATATGTGTATCACCACTTACTAATAAATTGTTATGTAGCGTTGTTTTGTGTTCCACGTCTAATGTGTCATACACGTAGGTTGCATCATCAACATCCAATGTGCCACTCAACACAGTGTTGCCACTTATGGTGGTATCACCAGTCGTGTACAAATTGCTATGCAATCTTGTGTCTAACTCCACATTCAATGTGTCATACACGTATGTCGCATCATCAACATCCAATGTGCCACTCAACACAGTGTTGCCACTTATGGTGGTATCACCAGTCGTGTATAAATTGCTATGCAATCTTGTGTCAAGCTCTACATCCAGTGTGTCATGTATACTTGTCGCATCATCAACATCCAATGCACCACTCAACACAGTGTTGCCACTTATGGTGGTGTTACCTGTAACAAACAAATCATCATGCAAACGTGCATCAAGTTCCACGTCCAGGTACCCACTCAACACCATATCACCACCTACTGTTGTATTGCCACTGACAGTTAGATTTTCATCAATTGTAACACCACCAGTAGCACTAATGTCTTGTACATACAATGTTTTCCATTGTTGTATATTTGTACCTAAATTGTGTGTTATATCCAGGTTAGGTATTATGTTACTATCAACATCAGCATGAAATACAACATTATCAGTATCTGCATCACCAACGTTGATAACACCATCAACTCCTGCACTCAAATATGCATTACCATCAACACGTAAATCACCGAGTATGTGTGTATCACCACTAACGGTTGTGTTACCAGTCACAAACAAATTGTCATGCAATCTTGTATCCAATTCCACATCCAATGTGTCATACACGTATGTTGCATCATCAACATCTAACGTGCCGCTTAGAGTTGTGTTACCACTTATGGTAGCGTTATCGGTTACAAACAAATTGCTATGTAATCTTGTGTCCAACTCCACATCCAGTGTGTCATGTATACTTGTCGCATCATCAACATCTAACGTACCGCTTAGAGTTGTGTTGCCTCCAACTGTGAAGTGTCCACTCACACGAAAATCTTCACCTATTGTACCATTGGCGCTGACCAACAGGTCATTGTCAACAAACACATCATTTGATGCACTGATATCTTGCACAAACAACTCACGCCATTGTTGTGTGTTTGTACCCAGATCAAATGTTATATTATCATCTGGTATGATGTTACTGTCAACATCCGCGCGGAACACCACGTTATCAGTATTTGTATCACCTACGTATATATTACCATCAATCCCTGCACTTAAGTATGAGTTTCCATCAACATACAAATCACCTTTAACACTCAAATCATCGTGTAGTGTTGTGAGTTCCTTGACATCAAGAGTACCGCTCAGAGTTGTGTTACCACTAACGGTTGTGTTACCAGTCACAAACAAATTGTCATGTAACCTTGTATCCAATTCCACATCCAATGTGTCATACACGTAGGTTGCATCATCAACATCAAGAGTACCGCTTAGAGTTGTGTTACCACTTATGGTGGTGTTTTCAGTTACAAATAAACTTGAATGTAGACGTGTGTCCAATTCCACATCCAATGTGTCATGTATACTTGTCGCGTCATCCACATCCAATGTGCCGCTCAACACAGTGTTGCCTCCAACGGTGGAATGTCCACTCACACGGAAATCTTGACCCACGATGCCATTGGTGCTGACCAACAGGTCATTGTCAACAAAAACATCACGCGTGGCGCTTATGTCTTGTACAAACAACTCGCGCCATTGTTGTGAGCTTGTACCCAGATCAAATGTTGTGTCGTGGTTTGGTATAAAATTACTACTCACATCCGCGACGAACACTATATTATCGTCGTTTGTCGCACCAACATAAACAACCTTAGGGTACATACCCTCGACTGCCAACCAAACATCCCCATCCGCGCGCAAGTCACCCATCACGTATGCATCATTCTCGACATACATTGCTGCACTCAAATATGCATGACCGTCAACTCTCAGACTACCTTCCAGGTATGTGTTATCTACAACATTGATTTCTCCAGAGATTCCCAGATTACCTGTTACTATGTCACCTGAAACATTTACAAATGTATTCCTGTTGTATTCGGTGTTGATTGTTGCACTCTCAGCGTTGATCCAGCTGTACATACCATCCCAACCTGGAGCTGATGTAACAACTCGATCATGTGTGACATTCCATCCATTTGACGACACAGGAGGTATTCCTTGACTGGATATCAAGTCATACAAATCTATACCCGCACTCAAGTAACGACCACCAGTGTTCAGAGTGAAGTAGTTAGCCGTCACTCGACCATTGCTGTCCAGGATCTGATGTTTACCAGAGCCCACACTCAATCCATTTTTTATATTAAAATTTTTATCTTCAACTGTCATTAGGTTCACTGTCCCCTATGTTAATATTTATACCAACAAGTAGGTTAATTCGTATGCACACAAAAAAAGACCGATCGTAATGACCGGTCTTTTTATAAAGCACTTTAAGCTTGCTGTTAAGCTCCGAATGTTTGTAGGTATACTGTTACAGTACCATCTACATCTCCATCACCATCATGAGCAACATTCAAATAAATATTACCATCTGTTGTGTTTGCTGATAGATTGTTGGTAACAATGTACGATGTGTCAAACACACCAGCTGCAGCATCAACTTCACCGTAAACTGTACCGTTTACATCTGACCCACTTGCCAATGGCATGCCTAAGATCTCGAGAACCGTTTTGTCGGTTCCTGAGTTGGCCTTGGCAATAACAATTGCTTTGAAACTCTCAACTGATGCAGGACATAACTCGATCCAATTTGTATCACTGTCTGTTATAGTACCAGCAATAACATCTGTAGTAACAGTTGAATCTGAAGCAGCGGCCGCAACTTGTGTGATAGCGTCCTGCACCTCAACTGTACTCTCGAGTGTTGCAGCAGAATCGATGTTGACTGTGCCGTTGAGAGTTGTGCTACCTGTGGCACTAAGATCACCTGTTACGGTCACCTTGGAGCCTGTTGCGGTTACAATACTATCCTCAAGTTCACCACTAGCACCGACAACAACAATCTTGTCTTCAGTTAAGTCTTCAACTGCAACACTTGCAAGTGTGGATTGACCATCAACATGCAATGTGTCTGCAGCGCTCAACGCGCTGTGGAAGTATCCAGCACCACTTAGCAACAATTCACTTTGTAGTGTTGTTATGCCTTGTACATTCAATGTACTGTTCAGATCACTTGCACCTGTTACTGTCAACGTACCATCAAGATCAGTGTTACCTGTGGCACTAAGATTACCACCGACGGTCACCTTAGAGTCAGTTGCGGTTACAATACTGTCTTCAAGTTCATGATTTGAACCAACAACAACCAATTTATCGTTTGTTAAATCCTCAACAATCGCACTCGCGAGTGTTGTTTCTCCGTCAACGTGCAATGTGTCGGCCGCGCTCAACGCGCTGTGGAAGTATCCAGCACCACTTAACAACAATTCACTTTGTAGTGTTGCGACATTTTGAACATTTAATGTGCTGTTCAGATCTGTTGCTCCTGCTACTGTCAATGTTCCACCTAATGTTGTGGCTTTGTCTCCAACAACTGTTAGTGTTTCGTTTAATGTTGTTGCGCCATCAACTTCAAGCTTGCTAGCAAACTCTACTAATCCACTCGCACTCAACCCACCGCTAATATCAACACCCTTGTTGATATCGAAATGTGACAGACTGGTATCATATAGAATGCTCGCCTGTGATGTACCACCGGCATTTAAGTCGATAAGAATACCAGCACCATCTCCGCTAGCGGCATCAACCGCTCCTTTGTTGAGAACAATTGCTTTGTCGTCAACTTCAAGTGTTGTACTGTTGATTGTGGTTGTTACACCATCAACTTGAAAATCACCTTTGATTACAACCTTACCAGCTTTTTCACCGTCATTTTTAGGGTCAATATAAAATGTATTAGCAGCACTCAGTGTGGCTTCACCGGAAGTATATCCATCACCACTCAACGTCAAGTTGGTGAAAATTGGACTATCATACCCTTGTAATCCGAGAGCCTCTATGGTGGTCCAATTACCAGTAGATACCCACTGTGATCCATCATACAACCCACTACCATCTTCTTGTGTTCTGATTTGTATGGATCCTTGATATGGAGCTTCTAGGTCTCCGGCATCACTGGTCTGAGCCAGACTAGGAATCGTGACAACTCCACTACCAGAAGCTGGAACTGAATCCCAAGCAACACTTGAACCACCTTGCGTGGGTTGACTGAATGTTGATTGCAATCCTGCGAGTTCGGCGAGTGCTCTGATGGTCAACACACCATCTGGAGAGATTGTACCACCAGTCACATTTGTCTCACGTACCCTGTCAATACCATCACCGATGAAAAGACTCAAGTCTCTACCACCTGACAGAATAGGACCCCATGCATCAATCGCGGGGTCTGCGCTAATGTAGTCGTCCGCTGTTCCGATTTGAACTGTGTTACCAAACAATCCGGACTGCCCGACGGTAATTGTATCTCTTACTTTGAAGTGCTTATTAAGTGCCATGTGATTATTTATATCTCAATGCACATATTTCCTCACAAAACCTAAAAAAGATTGGTTCTATTACCCTTGACTATATTGTTTGCTTGTGGTGGGAAGTTTTTATAAACATGGTCAGCTGGCAATTTGTCTTGCAGTCCCCATTTCCATGCAAGGTAACCTTCAGTTTTTATGCGTTTATAATCTTCTAATACTAAAAATTCCGCGAAATAACCATCTGTAAATTCAGATCCAATCCAATTAGCGTGTAACCGGAACATATGCTCTGATGTTTTTGGGAACTCATAATCTGTTGGTACGTTCTTTTGTATATCGTGACCGTTCAGATACATCGATGTGGTTTGTGTTTTTGGATTTATTTCCAACTCAAATATATTCCACTGATCAGCGAGATCAATAGTACTGAAATTGTTAGTGAACGGATATGCACCGTTACCAATCCTATTGTTCTTCATCCAAACGTTACCAAAAAACTCATCATTATCATCAGGACCTATAGCGAGATCCTGTCCGTTGCTTTGTTCGAACCACAACAGATAATCATGGAAGTTGTCAATCCCGGTTGGTTTGAATACAAGATACCAAATGACAGGATCATCATTCCACTTACCGACTGAACTACCATCGTGGTAATTTGATTCCAGAAAGTCAGAATCATTTGTGAATTTGAAAACATTTCTACCATTTTGTGTTTCCTCACCACTGGTGATATACTCCGGCTCTGCTCCGGCAGGACTGTACATGTACAGGTCGGTCAATCCGCTTCCCTCCCATCTGTTGAATCTGTTGCTAGAATCCACAATAACCTTAGTTTCATCTGCCGCATCTAACCATGTATACGGTATGCTGCTCAATGTACCAGGGTTCCATAATGTTTCGTAGTTTGTATTTTCGTGTAATATCAACTCACACTTATCACCACGCGCAACAGCCTCGAAACCAACAAACGGTGTGTCTGTTGTATAGTTTATATTATGCTCAATTAGTTTGGTTTTATCTTGTTGTCCAGTTGATAGTAAACTCAACTCTGCAACCAATAACTCACCACTTCGATTTTCAATCTCGATAAAATACTTCGCGGATTTAAACCGGTTCAAATCTATAACATCAATTACCGCACCAGTTACAATATTAGTCTTGTAGAACAATTGATTCGGCTTCGCGTTAATCTCAACCCAACTGTTCACATCATATGGGTCCTTGTTTATTAGAATGTAGACTGTATTGGTAGCAGCTACGATTATCGTGTCTCCTATATCTAAGTCTCCTGGTTGGAACTGTTCCTGTAGATAGTCACTCAACGATGGTTCGAGTGTTGTTATCGCCTTGTCAAAACTACTAATTGAGTAATGATAATCTGCATCAACACGTTCATTCAATCCAGACGTCTCTTGTGTTAATATATTAACTTGATCATAAGCATGGTTCCACTCACCACTTGTTGATGTGACGGTGTTGGTTGCAGCGTATATCGATTCAAAATTACTACCAGACAATGCCGTGCCGTCTTGTAGGATAAATGCATCAGCGTATATATTTCTCCACGTCTTTGTGATAGAACCTAAATCCTTCTCCGATGCATTGTAGGGCTCAATGTCACTGTCAACCGGGGCTTGAAATACGACAACATCGTCAATACTATCTCCAACATGTATGACACTGTTGGCACCAGCTATCAACCACACATTACCGTCAACCCTGAGATCACCTTTTATATATACATTATTCTCTGCAGTGACACCGTTGTTAAATGTTGTGTGTCCGTCAATAAACAACTCACCACTCAACATTGATGTACCATCAATTGTCAGGTCCTGTTTGACACTCAAGCTACCAGTCATCGTGTCACCACTTACAGTGACAAAGTTCGAATGATTGTAGTGTGTGTTGTTAGTTGCACTGTCAGTGTTGACAAAGCTATAAACGTCGCTCCAATATGCGCTGTTGCTGTATGTTGTGTTGTAAGTACTATGGTGATTGAACAAATCACGTGATGTGAGTGTTTGTGAATCGTAGTTCCAGATCTCACGATTAGCAAAAGCATACAAGTGCCATGTAGAGTCGAGGTCTGGTGTTATAATTATCTCTACAGTACTAGAATCAGCGATGTATATATATTCAACAAGATGACCATCATGTGTATCGTTGATATATTGGTTCTGATCGACGGAGAGAATTGACTCACTCACGTCAGATGTTATTGTAGTAGTTTTGGAGATATTATCCGTGGACCAAGCTTGACTATACATGTAGAATGCATATTTTTTACCGATTGTCAACCCTTTTAATATTATTTTCTGTTGGTCAACAAGATAACGGAAATTATCATTCAACATATCTCGCACAACACCTTGTGTACTTGATTCCTCCTTGTGTAGTGCATTGCCCATACCGCCGGTGATTTCCCAATTATCACCTGTTCCGGATTGCTCACTCTCAAACAAAACACCGTTTATCAAATGATCATCCTGACCGAACACGTTTACAGCGTGTGTGTACACGTATTTGTTTGATATTTTTGTTGTGTCATCACCCGTGAAGTTATATGTACTGCCCGTGTCGATGTAATATAATGGGTCATGTAGATCACTAAGTCGTAATATCTCAGTTGTTATGTCCCCATCAACTCTCAAATCACCATCAATGATATCATAACCACTCAACTCACGTACTTTGATGTCAATGACATCAACCACACTGCTCAATGCTGTGATGCTCGTGAACATCGCAGTGTTGCTTTGTAAGTGACCATCAATGGTGAGATCACCAGTTATTGTGTCACCACTGGTGTTTACGAAATTGGTTCTGTTGTAATCCGTGTTGTTTGTAGCGCTGTCAGTGTTAACAAAACTATAAACACTATTCCAATCACCACTGGTTGCTTGTACACTCGAGTGAGTACTATTCCAATCACCACTGGTTGCTTGTACACTCGAGTGAGTGCTGTCCCAATTGCTACTGGTTGCTTGTACACTTGAGTGAGTACTGTCCCAATTGCTACTAGTTGCTTGAACACTTGAGTGTGTGCTGTCCCAAGTGCTACTAGTGGCCAACACACTCGCATGAGTGCTGTCCCAATTGCTACTTGTTGTAGACACACTTGTGTGAGTGCTGTCCCAATTACCGCTTGTTGTAGATACACTTGTGTGAGTGCTGTCCCAATCACCGCTGGTTGCTTGAACGGTCGCATGTGTGTTGTCCCAATCACCGCTAGTTGCTTGAACGGTCGCGTATGTGCTCTTCAGCTCACGTACGTTCTGTTTAGTTAAACTCTCTAAATTTTCCGGTGTGTGTTCATGACCATGACTAAGACCTGCATCTCCATATATCAGTGCACCAGAGGTTATTTTTAAGTCATCCTCAAAAACTGCACCACCAGAGGCGCTCACATCTCTTACATGCAATGTATTCCATCCCTTAGATTCATCACCTAAATCAAACTGACCACCATGTGATGGGAAAATATCACTTGAAACACTACCTACAAAATTCACGTAATCAGTCGACCTGTCACCAAGGTTAATCGAGACACCCTCACCCAAAAGACCGGATGTGAACCAAATATTACCATCCACAATCAAGTCACCTCTCAAATGTGTATCTCCATGCACCTTGAAATTGTCAATGACCACCAGGTCTCCAGCAATAGTGTCTCCTGATGCATTTACAAATACCGAGTGATTATACTCAGTATTATTTGTAGCACTCTCACTAACAACAAAATTATAAACTGAATCCCAGTTGGCACTCGTTGTTAATACACTGGTGTGAGTACTATCCCAATTAGCGCTTATTGTCAACACACTCGCATGTGTATTGTTCCAATTGCTACTCGCGCCAAGAACAACTGTATGTGTATCGTCCCAATTGGCGCTTGTTGACAACACACTCGCATGTGTGCTCTTAAAGTCCCTCACATCATGCTTTGTTAAGTTCTCGATCTCTTCTGGTGTGTGTACGTGTCCGTGCACTGTATGGTCATCACCGAATATTATCTTGCCATCTGTTATGTACAGATCATCCCTGGCACTAACATCACCATCAACTCTCAAATCACCATCGATGATATCATAACCGCTCAACTCTCTGACTTTGATGTCAATAACATCAACCACACTGCTCAACGCTGTCAGGCTTGTAAATACTGCTTCGTTACTTGTTATCCTATTAACAACATCGAGTGTTTGTATTGTATCACCACTCGTATTAACAAATGTTGTTTTGTTATAGTCAGTATTGTTAGTAGCGCTGTCACTGGCGACAAAATTATAAACACTATCCCAATCACCACTGGTGTTATGAACACTTGTGTGTGTATCATTCCAATTGCTGCTGGTAGCAAGAACACTTGCATGAGTGTTGTCCCAGTTGCTGCTGGTGGCCAACACACTCGCGTGAGTACTGTCCCAGTTGCTGCTGGTGGCTAACACACTCGTGTGAACGCTGTTCCAATCACCACTGGTGCTGTGAACGTTTGCATGTGTACTGTCCCAGTTGCTGCTGTTAGCTAACACACTCGTGTGTGTATCGTTCCAATTGCTACTAGTGGCAAGAACGCTTGCGTGTGTACTGTCCCAGCTAGCACTCGTCGCTACAATACTTGTTTGTAAATCTTTAAAGTCAGTTACATTTTGCTTGGTTAGACTTTCAATACCTGCGGGCTGTTCCAACAACGCCCACTGGTTGTTTGTTCCGTTGGTGGTCTGACCTGCCGCTCCAAGTCCAATACCACCTGTTTCCAGATACGCTACACTGTTGCTAGGTCCTGCACCCAAATCAACTTCTACGATCGTATATATTTCTCCAGCTACAAGCAAACCTCTGTCAGGGACGGCGATGTTGGCTCTAACCAGCCTACCCACATGATGTGTCTGCCAGCCACCTACACCTGAAAAGAATACAATACCCTCCCAACCTGGCTCATACCCAGGAGGATATCTTGTGTTGTCTCCAAAGGTAATGTTACCAAAATTGATGTGTATATTTTTGTCTGTATCTATACTACCTTCAACGAACAGGTCACCTGACATACTATCTCCGGTTACATTTAGAAATGTAGTACGGTTGTATGTAGTGTTATTTGTTGCACTCTCTGTATTGACAAAGTTATAAACACTATCCCAGTCGCTACTAGTCGCGAGCACACTCGTGTGAGTACTGTTCCAATCTGCGCTGGTAACACTAACATCTGTATACACATCATCCCATCTAGAACTAGTATTGTTTACATTCGTGTACACACTTTTGAAGTCCCTAACATCATACTTTGTCAGCCTCTCAACTTCTTCTGGTGTGTGTGCAAATCCATGTACCATATGATTGTCACCAAATATCAAATCACCATCGGTTACATATAGATCATCCTTTATTGACGTATCACCATCAACGCTCAAGTTACCATCTATTATATCATAACCACTCAGCTCCCTTGCCTTGATATCGATGACATCAACCACACTGCTCAATGCTGTGATGCTCGTGAACATCGCAGTGGATCCATCTATATGTCCTGTGATATTCAAATCACCAGTTATTGTGTCACCACTGGTGTTTACGAAATTGGTTCTGTTGTAATCCGTGTTGTTTGTAGCGCTGTCAGTGTTAACAAAACTATAAACACTATTCCAATCACCACTTGTGCTGTGAACGTTGGCATATACACTGTCCCAGTCGCTGCTGGTTGCTTGTACACTTGAGTGAGTACTGTCCCAATTGCTACTAGTTGCTTGAACACTTGAGTGTGTGTTGCTCCAGTCGCCACTAGTTGCTTGAACGGTTGCATGAGTGTTGTCCCAATCACCGCTGGTTACTTGAACGGTTGCATGAGTGTTGTCCCAATCACCGCTGGTGTTGTGAACACTTGTGTGAGTTGATATCCATCTAGCGCTATTACTATTCAATAGTGTTAGAATCTCCGGAGGAGTGAACCAGTTACCACTATTTGATAATACGGTATTAAATGTATCTTTAAAATCTATAACATTACGTTTAGATAGTGTTTCTATTTCATTGGGTGAATGTATATGACCATGGTGATCAACATCATCACCAAATATAATATCACCATGTGTTACATGTAAGTTGTTATCTGTTATTATATCATCAACAACACTCAACACACCAGTCATAGTATCACCTTGTATGTTTACGAAGGCTGCAGTGAGATCACCAACTGTTGTTTTGTCGGCCCAGTCTGCACTGTTTGTAGCTACGGTGTTTGTTATATCTGTTATGTCTGTATGATCTGCCCACTCTGCACTATTCACTGTCACTACAGAATACGCATCATTCCAATATGCACTATTATCCTGTAACAAGGATGTTAGTTGTGGTGGACTGAACCAATCCGAGCTGTTTGTTAACACAGTTGTGTATGTGTCACTCCAAACACCACTATTTACATTTACATCTGTATATACACTCTTAAATTCTCTTAGGTCCTGAATGGTAAAAACCTCCACCCCATCTGGTGTATGTTCATGTCCGTGACTCAACCCACTATCACCAAATACTATATCCCCGTCTGCTATATGTAAGTGATTCTGTACAGTGACATCCCCATCAACGCTAAGACTACCATCGATGATATCATAACCACTCAACTCACGTACTTTGATGTCAATGACATCAACCACACTGCTCAACGCTGTAATGCTAGTGAACACTGCAGTGTTACCTTGCAAGTGACCATCAATAGTGAGATCACCAGTTATTGTATCACCACTCGTGTTAACAAAAACAGTTTGATTGTAAGCAGTGTTGTTAGTCGCACTCGTCTCTTGTGTGTATGTTTTTACATCATTCCAACCGGCACTGTTGGTGCTCATGGCTGTATAGGTGTTGTTCCAGCTCGACATGTTGTGGCTCACATGTGTAGCGGTGGTGTTCCAGTCATCATGATTCACATCAACAATAAACTTCACATCATTCCAACCGGCACTGTTGGTGCTCATGGCTGTATAGGTGTTGTTCCAATTAGCACTATTTGACTCTATCAATGATGTTAAATCTGGTGGACTAAACCAATCTGCACTATTTGTCATCACTGTCGAAACAACACCATTCCAGTCATCTTTCGCAGCGATCACTATATCATGTGTTAAGTCCCATTCATCACCAAAGAGAGAAACTCTATCCTTTGTAGCGTCCCATAGTGTTTGTTTTGATAGTAATGTGTTGTAAGCTGTATCCCAGTTAGTCTTGGTATTAGCGACAATATTAGCAGTAGTGGTCCAGTCGTTGTGACCTATATCAACAATATCATGAGTATCATCCCATTCATCACTCGATGACATTATCTTACTATGTGCGTAATTCCAGTCTGACATGTTGGATGATAACATGTAACTAGCAGAGTCCCACTTGCTTTGATTGGTTATCAGCGTGTTGTATGCATGATCCCAGTCAGATTCCTTTGCAACAACTATATCTTTTGTGTCATCCCAATCATCTGCTCCCCGGTCAACAATTTGATATGTGTTATTCCAATCCGGTGACCCGGATATGACTGCTGTGTAAGCGAGGTTCCAGTTGCCAGCAGATTGATTGAACAAGCTCGCGGTTGTATCCCATGTTGATTTGCTATTCTGTAAAGTGTTATATGCGTATGTCCAGTTGGTCTCATTCGCGGTGATGGCAAGCACAGCAGAATCCCAATTATCCGCATCAGCTAAAATCCTATTATGTGCGTAATTCCATTTGATTTCATTTTCAATCAATGTGGTATATGTTGTGTTCCATTGCGTTTCATTGTTGTTGACGATATTCGCAACAACATCCCACTGTGCACTGTTAGATGTGTAGCTTGTGTATACATCCTTGCTCACCAAACTATCAGTACTGCCCCATGTTGTGCCATCAGAATAAACGATACTATCCTTATTGACAAACAGATCACCAGTGGCGCTGATGTTACCAGACACAGTGACAAGACCATCAATGTGTAAGTTTCCTGATAGAGCACCACCAGTAGTAGCGAGGTAACTACTCAAGGATAACTCTAGCGTTTCAACTCTATCGTCGATCGCATCAACAGTGACACTCTCATCCCATTCACCACTGTAACTCTGTACAGTTGATACTACAGAATTCCAGTCTGGTACATTGACTGTAGATAACTCCACGGCTTGTAGTCTTGTATCAACTGCGTCAATGAGCAATGTCTGATCCCAACCAGCACTGTAAGTCTCTACTGTTGTGTGTGTTGAGCTCCAATTGGTGTGATCTTGAGTTACTAACTCTAAAGCGCTTACTCTATCACCAATAGCATCAACAACAGCACTCTCATCCC
>Ga0222717_10001144_pt1 | contig 22043 bp, 26 predicted proteins | sample C33_18DmetaG_FD_165053 | JGI IMG/M metagenome (GOLD analysis project Ga0222717, IMG submission 165053) | Estuarine water microbial communities from San Francisco Bay, California, United States - C33_18D | ecosystem: Environmental > Aquatic > Marine > Unclassified | place: USA: California... | reverse complement strand
AGAATTATAGTTCCACGTGAAGTTAAAGATCATGTAAAGAGAGAACTATATGAATACCCTTACATTAAGAATGCAAATCGTCTTGCACTATCGAAGCCGATGGATATTGTTTTCTTGTCGAACGGAGAGACTGGCGCAGAGGAAAATTGGGAGCATCTGCAACGCATTACAAAGAACATACCAAACAGAGTAGTAAGAGTAGATGGTGTTGATGGTCGTGTACAAGCATATCACGCATCAGCAGAAGCAAGTGAAACACCTTGGGCGTTTACTGTATTTGCTAAACTGAAAGTCTCTCCTAAGTTTGACTTTAACTGGCAACCAGATAGAATGCAACAACCTAAGCATTATATCTTTGAAGCAAAGAATCCAGTCAATGGCTTAGTCTATGGACATCAGGCTATGATTGCATACAACAAAGAACTAACACTTGCAAACTATGGTTATGGCTTAGACTTTACATTAGATGATGAACATGCTAGTGTGCCCTTACTATCAGGCATAGCACAGTATAACACAGATGAGTTCTCTACATGGCGTACAGCATTCAGAGAAGTGATTAAGTTATTAGTCGATGATACAGAGATTAGTAAGAAACGATTAGAAGCATGGTTGAATGAAGCAGATCCAGATCAGCCTTTCTTCCAAGAATCTATTAAAGGTGCTATCTGTGGAGAAGAGTACTTTGAAGAAGTAGATGGCGACTTTGAGAAGTTACGTTTAAGTTATGAATGGAAGTGGCTCAAAGAACGTTATGAAGAAGTTTCTTACTAGTTACCATTCATTCTGGTCATATTGAGGCAATTCCCAAGCGCCTGCAACATAATCTGTAGTCTTCATCCATTCTTTGGCTACTTTAGTCATTGCCATAATAAACTCTTTGCTATCAAACATGTCTTTAAAGTGAGGGTTGTAATCATATAGATCAGCAAAATCTATTTCTGAATCATCTGGGGCCGCTATATCTCCGTCACCAAACAACCAATCTCCTCTACTATCTACTTTTAAACTGACTTGAAACATCTTTGTTTGTTCTGCATATTCCATATGAAAATGTCCACCATCATCTTCATAATTGTCTTGTAAAGCATAGTTTATTTCTTCTTTCATGTGAAAAATTAAAAGCGGTCCTTTTGCATCGTACTCATCAAAGTAATTTGTAGATCGAGTAGAGGCTGTACACCACTGAGTTCCTTGTCCTAAGTAACAAGCGGCTTGTTCATCTATAGCCCAATAGGCTTTGGCGTATTTGGGATCGTTGTATATTATTTTATATTGACCTTCAGGGAGTTCTTCTTTCTTTCCGTATTCTTCTTTGAAATACTGAACAGAGTTCATAAAGTTTTTTGCAGATGTATATTGAGCAATATCTCTATATCGTTCTGGCAGTCTTTCTTTCATTCTGTTAAAATCACCTAATGACTGACGTAAAGTAGAAGTACCGTCTTCTATATTAGGGAATGCATGAACATTATCACTAAGATACCATTTAACAATGTATTGTGTATATTGCTTGTTTGGAGTAGGGTCAAATGATTCAAATGTTTCAAGCATGTTATCTAAGATTTTATTTTTGTTTTCATCATAAAGTTCTTGGGTAAGAAGACTATAGGGTGATACTGGTCTGCCGTCTACATAAGGCGATTCAATACCCATTAACCTGAATGCATTATGTTGATATGCTCCTTGTGGATTAAGGGCAATACCAATACCAGAGTTAATCTGTTTTTGAATACCTAACTTGTCAAGTATCTTGTTCCCGTAATTACCCCTAGTAATATTGGTTTTGTACTCGACTATAAATTCATAAAATCTCATGTATATATTTAGTCGAATAAATATTGCTGTGAAGAAGTCTTATATTGTCTCGTACAAACCTGCAACATGTGGATCATTTCTTTCTGCGTTAATATATAGTTGGGTTAATGACATTGATTTGTCAGACTATGTATTTCCAGAATCTGGAGATGCACATGATCTTTATCGAACATATATATCTAAAAGTGACAACCCTGTCATTAAAACTACGCATAGACCGTTAACATTATCTTTGACAGATAATGACTTGCATTTTTATATTCATCACACAGTTAATGACTTATCATTAATGGCGTTTTTGTATATGTATAAAACTGCACTAGCAGAACACAATCAACCAGGAGGAAATTTAATTGGAGAACATCCTAGATTGTTTCCGATATCTAAGGATCCACGTGGACTTAAATCTTTAGCGATGCTTCAACTTATAAAAGATTCACCTTCATTCAAAGAACCTATAGAAAAATTTATGAGTATTAATTGGAGTGATAAAGATGATATGAACGATATATTCTTTAGTCCATCTCAAATGGATAGAACATTAAACATTGCGTTTTCAGATTTAATTAATAATCCAGATGTTGTTTTAAATGATCTTGCAAAGCATTTACAAATTGACATGCCTTCGCATATACCTTTATTTTATAAAAACTATTTGAAGATTAATCAGGGTTTGATAGACAAATATTTACCAGAAAGTAAATTATCATAACTAATATACCTAAATGGGTGCCGTTCATAAAACTAGTTACCTAGTCCAACACCTTCATTATAATGTGATGCTACATCCTTTAATGCCGGTTTAAGTCCGCCTTCAGTGAATGCTTTGCTTAGATCAGTTTCGCCAAAATCTGGAGCAAACAACACATCTTCTGGAATTTCTACATCTTGTTCGTCTGTCATTGTGTCAATTTTGAATCCCCATCTTCCGTACTGAGTGTTTGGCATTACATGCATTTGTAGTTTAGAAGTCTCTCTGACATCTTCGTTGCGACTCTCATCGCTTATATCTAAGCCATATTCGTTAATAAGCGCCGACATACTCCCATATGATTCTTCTCCCCATTCTTTTATCGACTCTTCCCCAAGGTCTGCTATGGCCAATTCAAAGGCATCTGCTTCTACTTCTTTATTACGTCTAATGTCATCTTCAAGCCAACTCTCAAATGCATCATCGCCTTCTTCTACGATCCATTCACGTACCCAATCCGTATAATCGTAACTACCATCTTCTATTCTGTTTTCATACTCTTGTGGATCGTTTCGTTTAAAATCGTCTTTGAATCTTTCAATTGCTCCTTCTGTAGGACCGCCATAAGAGTCAATAAATTCTTCTACTTCATTATCATCATCTTTCCGATCCGCAATTCTATCTTGTATCAGTTCTTCATCGTAATCTTCTAATTTGGTTTCCCTAATCCATCTATGATATCCAGATATAAGATCATCAATAGCGTTTTCCCCGTATTGGTCATTGATAGCACTTTTAATCTCAGGCCAATCCATCCAATCAGGATCCAATGTTTCACCATCTGGATTCTCCGCATAGAATTCGATAGGCTCTGCTAAGTTAACTACAACCAATCCGCCCCTTGCATTATAACTATCAAAATAGTTATTAGACTGTGTTGAGGCTGTACACCACTGAGTTCCTTGTCCTAGATAACATGCCGCCTCTTCATCCATAGCCCAACGAGCAGTTACGCCGTCTTTATCGTATATTATCTCAGACTGGCCCTTAGGCATTCCCTCTTCTTTACCATATTTTTCTTTAAGTGTTTGTACGTTGTCAACAAAATTCTTTGGATCGCTATATATTCCAATGTCTCTATATGCTTGTGGGATTCTTGCTTTCATTTTTTGAAAGTCATACAAAGATTGTCTAAGAGTAGATTCACCATCTTCTATTTTTGGAAAGTTTCTACCCTTTATAAACCATTTAACAAGTTGAAGTGTGTATTGTTTGTTTTGAGTAGGATCAAACGATTCTATTATCTTAATTATGTCAGATACTATCTCAGTTTGTAATTTTTGTGTTCCTTCTTTCCATGCCTGTTCAACTGTATTTTGCCAACTAGAGTCTCGTGGGTCTTGTTGCATTTTCTTAACAGCAAAATCGTATACATACTGAACAAGTTTGAGACCAGCCAGAGATTGAAACTCCATTAATCCAGGCCTACTGAGAGTCATGTTTATATCATTGAAAAATTTAGTAGGGAAATTAAAGGTATAAGGTGTTTTTGCTCCATAATCATTGCCTCGATAAAATATATAATACGGTTCACTCTTCATTGAATCCATGTTATGTGCATTATGAACACCTTGTTTTAGACTGCCAAGAACTGATGGCAATTTCAAAGCATCAATTATTTTGCTACCCATAGCATTGACAGTGGCTTGAGTATTGTACTCTATTACAAATTCTCTTGCTCTCATTCCATTCCCCAATCTTTAGGTCGATAATGTTCAGCAACTTTCATTGCCGCCTCTTGGAATTTATCATCACTCCAAAGTTTAATAAGATCATTGCTCCCGTTATAAGTTGGATCGAGCATATATGGCTCAATTTCAATATCTTGTTGATTTCTTATTTCTTCCGCTGACCAGATATATCTTACATCTGAATCTGGTCTTACATATGCTTGTACTTTGGTGACGTATATCAACTGTCCGACATTAAAATCACCATCAACCCATTTTTGCAATTCAACTTCTTCTTTAAGATTTATTATAATTAGTCCGCCAACGTCATTGTATTGATCAAAGTAATTTTCAGATCGAGTAGTGGCTGTACACCATTGTGTTCCTTGTCCTAAGTAACATGCGGCTTCTTGGTCCATTGGCCAATATGCTGTTCCAAATTCACTTTCGTAAATCTTTTCATATTCGCCTGTAGGGAGTTTTTCTTTCTTGCCATATTGTGATTGAAGGGCTTGTACACTAAACGTAAAGTCTGAGAAAGACTTATATCGGCCAATGTCTCTATATTCTTGTGGGATTCGTTTTCTTAATTTGTGATATATTATCAATGATTCTTTAAGTGTTGATCTTGCATCTTCTAAGTCTGGAAATGCATAGTCCCCTACCTCACCAGAGTTAACATACCAATTAAGAAGATAAGGCACGTATTGATTGTTTGGCGTAGGATCAAAGCCTTCAAATTGTGCAATTAGTTTTTCTACAATTTCATTTTTATGTTTATCAAATACTTCCTGGTCAATACTTGCGTAAGGATCGAAGTTGAGTTTTTTCCCTAAGCCTATATTACCTAAGTCTTTAACACCCATAATATGGAGTGCAAGATGTTGATAATCAGTCGGCTTATATTGATGAACTGCAGGCTTTCGATCAATAATCCTTTGTATTTGTAGTTTGTCTAGTATTTTATCATTGAACCTATTCTTAGTGGCTCCGATGTTGTACTCGACTATGAATTCATAATAACGCATGTATGTATTTAGTTAAAATTTCTTACCCAGAAAGATTGTAATTCCACAAGAATCAAGTATAATACATCACATAAAACAAAGGTTGTTTTTAGTGAAGGTACTAGGTTCGGGACACCATATGATCGGTTATAAATTACCCGGTAATCATTTCCCTAGTATTTTCACTAAATACAATCTATCGTTGTATGAAGTGAAGTAAAAGGCACTTTGGACGCCGGTTCGACTCCGGCCACCTCCACCAATAAACAGCAGAGGGGGTGTCAGGGATTCGACAGAGTGATAAGTAACGGAGCAGACAACGGGGTAGGCGATGACCCTAAATCAAGCAAAACATATAATTGACAACAATTATGCAATGGAAGATTACGCCTTAGCGGCCTAATCCCCCGAGGTTCAAGGTAACCTCGTCACCCAATACCCAGGAGGGGAAATTCGTTTCCCCTCCGCCTTTTTCGATAAATACATCTATGAACATACTTGAATTAGAAAAATTTAAAATCGAAGATGCAATTAATTTCCATGATGAATACAATCCTTTGTTGTTTGATGGAGATAAATTAAAGCCTGTTATTAAAAGACAGTTAGATATTATCACTAATGACTTCATTGAATACATGGGAATTCCTGATCTAGCAGTCGAAGATGTAATTATTACAGGTAGTAATGTTGCATATACATATACCCCACATTCAGATATTGATTTACATTTACTTGTAGATTTTGCAAAACTACCTAATTCAGAGGTTTACAAAGAATTATTCAATGCTAAGAAGTCTTTATATAATGATACTTACGAAATAACTATCAGAGATATCCCTGTTGAATTGTATGTACAAGACACAGCACAAGCACATACTAGTTTAGGTGAATACAGTTTATACAAAGATGAGTTTACACGTATTCCTACTAAGAAAAGAGCAAACTTGGATGAAATATCAGCAGAAGCAAAGTTTGAAAGATTAGAAGAACTTTGTATTGAAGGCTTAAAAACAAAAGATTTAGATAAAGTCAACGAAGTCTTATCAATTATCAAAAGATATAGACAAGCAGGTTTAGATAACAAAGGAGAGTTTGGTCCTGAAAACTTAGCATTTAAGGCAATCAGATCAAAAGGATACTTTCAAGCACTCTTTGATTTGCGTAACAAGTTAAGAGCCCAACAACTGTCTATCGAAGAAGAATTATTACGCAGAACATTTGAAGAGTCTATTGGTATCACTGAACAAGAAGTCGAACTCTCAGAAGAAGGTGTTGCTGAACAGTATGGCGAATACGGTGTAGGCATGTTAGCAAGACGATATGATGTGAGCAGAAAAGAAATAGCAAAGCAAGTCGATTTAGGTGTGCGACTCGAAATGAGACACAATCCTAAAGTTTCAGCAATAACTCCAGAACTTCGTAGAGAACAAGCCTCCGAAATAGCAAGAAACAATATTGCAAAAAGGTTAGACTACTATCAACATTATGACAAACATATGCAAGAATCATTACGATATGATTTAGATCAGAAGTATGATGAATATGGCATGCCAGACTACACTAAGTATCTAAATGCAATTAGTAGGTTTGTCAGATACACAAAGAGTAAAGGGGAAATCATCCAACGTCTTCTAAAACAATTTCCTAATATAGATAAAAGAGATGCGAAGATGCTCATAAATCGATGGGAAGTGGTAAAACACCACAGGCGCAAAGATGCAGAAAGTTTAATATCAGAAGAAAAACAATATGCTTTGTATATCAATGGCAAACCAACAGTCAGACACTCTAGCCGAACAGAAATAGAAAAACATATAGCATATTTAAAATCTAAGGGTATTAAAGGAGAATATGACATTAGATTTGTAGACTTCTCTCCTAGAAAAACATCGACAACGCTAGGCGAAGAAAAAGATGTAGATGATTGGTCAGATGAAGATTTGAAAAATCTAAGTCTGGACATGCAGAAGGCGGCAAAAGAATTCAAAGCCGAGTACAAGAAACTCAACAAACAAAGAGCCAAATATGGTCTTGAGCCAATAGATATTAACGAAGCATCAGGATATATTCCAAGTGAAGCAGAAAGAAATGACCCAAGATTTTCTAGGGCATTGTCTGTAGACGTACACCCAGACACAATGAAGAAACAAGCAAAAGCAATGGGACTTGGTAATATTGCACGTGATGGTCGCCCACCACTTCTAAGACCAGGGAAGTCTACAACAAAGAAAAAATCTAATCCTAACAAAGACTTTGGTAAAGGCATATACTAAACTGTGGATGATCACAAACATTTTTTTGTTGATAATTTCTTAGATGCTAATCTATTAAATAAAACAACATTAGAAAAAAATGAATTGCCTTCTGATGAAACATTGCCTATTAAGTGTGGCTATCTAATAAACTCAGATGGCAGTTTAGAAGAAGACAGAAAAAACCCTACTCTATATAATCGATACCATGACAATTCAATTGTTAAGAGTCTACTCCCTGAGTCTACTGGAGAGTTAATTGATCTTATACAATCGCAACTGCAATCTCATTTATCTAATCCAACTGTGTATAATCTTAAAGTATTGACAAACAATGTTATGGACAAGACACAGACATGGGGAAGATGGCACAAGGATTACAATCCCATAGAAGGTTATGATGATCTTACTAATCTTTGGTTGTCATTCTATACAATAAGCGGAGATGATGCTAACTCAGAATTTCAAATATCACCCACAGAAGAATGGCCAGACATATGGAAGAGAGGCAGAAAAGAAGTCTTATCGAACAATAGACTTTTATGTCATAATATGAATATGGGCCATCAATATCATCAGCATGACAAAAATGATGTAGTCATAGTGTACATTCGTTGGTACGATAATATTATCAAATAATACTTGACATTACTCCCAAAAGGTCTTATAATTACGGGTATGACTGAGAAATTCTCTAATGCAGTAGAAGCCCGTAAATACTTGGACTCTCTACTAAAGCAAATAAAAACCGTTTCGTTCAATGCTGACATCAGACAGATATGGACCAACGTGAATACAATGGTCGATGAACTGTCAACTATAGAAGTCAGATGCAGACAACGTAATAATTGGAATGCCGCTGACATATATAGGGCAGAAATGCAAGAAAATTGTAATCTAATAGAGAAATATATCTTAATGCTAACCCTTATGGAGCCAGAAGGTGACTAAGTTGTTGATTCATATAGGCAAAATAATTCAAATTAATTTGCGAAAAGGCTTGACATCAGTCCCAAAAGGCTTTATAATATACATATATTAAATCAAAACAACGGAGTTAAAAATGTCTCAATTAACTGATAATCTGACTGTAACATCAGTCCAAACTAAGAAAGCACTTGTAAAAGCATTTGCTAAAAAACGTCCTGCTTTTCTATGGGGTCCTCCCGGAATCGGCAAATCTGAACTCGTAGCAGAAATCTGCAACGACATGGGCGGTCATATGATCGACTTAAGAATGGCTCAGATGGAACCTACTGATATTCGTGGTATCCCCTTCTTCAACAAAGAGTTAGGTGTTATGGATTGGGCACCGCCAATCGAACTCCCTTCTGAGGAACTTGCTAGTCAATATCCTATCGTAGTTCTTTTCTTAGATGAAATGAACTCAGCAATGCCAGCAGTACAAGCGGCAGGCTATCAACTGATACTAAATGGTCGTGTAGGCAAATATGTTCTTCCTGAGAATGTTGTCATTGTTGCGGCAGGTAACAGAGATTCAGATAAAGGTGTTACTTACAGAATGCCGATGCCGTTAGCAAACAGATTTCTTCACTTAGAAATGCGTCCTGACTTCGCTTCTTGGCAGACTTGGGCTGTTCTGAATGGCATTCACCAAGATGTAATTGGTTACTTGTCATTTGCAAAACAAGACTTGTATGACTTTGATGCTAAATCTTCTAGCAGAGCATTTGCTACTCCTAGAACTTGGACATTTGTTAGTCAGTTACTTGAGGAAGATGATTGTGATGCTGATACTCTCTACAATCTTGTAGCAGGTACAGTTGGCGAAGGACTTGCAACTAAGTTCATGGCACATCGTAAGATTGCTAGTAGAATGCCTAACCCATCTGATATCTTGTCAGGTAAAGTCACAGACTTAGATGTCCAAGAAATCTCTGCAATGTATTCTTTGACTATCTCAATGTGCTACGAACTTAAAGAGGCACTTAATACTGATAAAGTAGAATCTAAGAAGTTCCACGAAATGTGCGATAACTTCTTCGGCTACATCATGGCTAACTTTGAAACAGAGTTAGTGGTCATGGGTGCAAAAGTTGCACTTAAAACTTACAAACTTCCGATCGAACCTTCTCAGTTGAAAAACTTTGATGATTTTCACAAACGATACGGTAAGTACATTGTTGAGGCAGGCAACTAAAATTGCTGGCCTGGAAGAGTGTAAGGTCCGAGACATTCCTTACACTTTTCCGAACTTTTTACTTGACATGTCTCCCAAAAGGTAGTATAATAGACTTATAAATACTTAAGAGTACTGACACATGACAAAAAACACTTCAACAACTAATAACGACAAAGAGAACAAACTGGCTCATCTAGTCGGTCCTACTGACCCTCAGATAGATAAGCAGGCACGTGAACGTTTAATCACTGCTCGTATCGGTCTTCTACTTCGACATTCATTCTTTGGTAATCTTGCAACTAGACTTGAACTAGTTAATGCTGATGAATGGTGTCCTACTGCCGCAACTGATGGCAAAAGATTCTACTACAATGCACGTTTCATTATGATGTTGCGTAAGAAAGAGGTAGAGTTTCTTGTAGGACATGAAGTGTTACATGTAGTATATGATCACATGGATCGTAGAGGTGACAGAGATCCTCAACTTTGGAACATTGCAGATGATTACTGTGTCAATGCTGACTTGAAACGACATAATGTTGGTGAGTTTATTACGACTGTACCATGCTTGTATAATTACAAATATGAAAACATGCCAGCAGAACAAGTATATGATGATCTTTACGAGAATGCAGAATTCATTGATGTTGATCAACTGTTAGAACAAATGTTAGATGAACATATGGATGGCGATGGTGAAGGTGAGGGTGCTGGAGGCGATGAAGACGGTGCAGGTGATAAAGAAGGAAAAGGTCCTGTCAAAATGTCTCAAGCAGAAAAAGATGAACTCAAGCAAGAAATCAAGGAAGCAATTCTTTCAGCCGCAGAAGGTGTAGAGGCAGGTAACTTGCCAAAAGGTGTTGAGAGGATGATCAAAGATATGACTGCTCCTGTCATGGACTGGAATGAGTTGATTCAATCAAATGTTACATCTTCATTTAGCAATGACTATTCATTTATGAAGCCTAATCGAAGAGGTTGGCATATGGATGCAATCTTACCTGGTATGACTCCTGGTGAAGAAATCGAGGCAGATGTCTTTATCGATCTATCAGGCTCTATCGGTTACGAACAAGGTTCTACGTTCTTATCAGAAGTAGGAGGCATGATGTCTCAATTCGATGGTTACAAATTACGTGTACATTGTTTCGATACAGCAGTCTACAACACTAAAGAATACTCAAGTGATAACATGGAAGATATCGAGCAGTATGAAATGTATGGCGGTGGCGGTACTGACTTTGATTGTATTTTCAATCATCTTAAAGAAGAAGGTCGTGTGCCAAAACTTCTCATAGTATTCACAGATGGTTATCCTTTCGGCTCTTGGGGAGACGAGGACTACTGTGATACAACTTGGATCATTCATGGTGATCCTAATCCGAATCCCCCTTTCGGTACGTTTGCTCTTTATGAAGATCATAAGAACAAGGCAAGGGCCGCTTGAGCAAAGACAAGTTAGAACCTCACAGACCTGCTTCGGCAGGTCCAAAGGATAAGTACATCTATGAAACTCCAGATGGTGGCAATACAGTTTATGCAAGACCATTTGGAGTGCATGAACTAGCACAAAGAAAAAAAGTTTACGAAAACCCGGAGATGCTAAAAGAGAAAGCCTTCTTTGAACGTTGGCATATGTATAGAGATATACTTGAGGCATCAGAAGATAACCCTGCTCTCACCAAGTTACTAGAACAAGTTGAGATCATATATAATTTAAGTAATGAAGAAAGAAGAAATAGTTGAACTGATAACTAAATTAAAATCAGATGAAGATAAACATGGTAAGATTGAAGCCATTGTTTACGATGTTAACGGTGGTATGTTTACTACTGATTCAATCAGATTAGATATGGATGGAGGTAGATTGATAATCAGTCAAATAAACTCTCCTACATATGATAGTAACAAAAAGAATTGGCAACAAGAATTGGAGTTTGCACGTAAATGAAACTTGAAGATGTTAACAAGTCAACTTGGTTTGTTGAAAGATATGTAAAACATGTCCCTAAGCATTTTGTAGCAACTCGTTCTACTGTTACTGATGAAAACTTAGCCTGGGTATACGAAAGAACTTATGGAAGATTTAGTATTGTTAGACCTAATCCAGTGCAGGAAGATGATTCAATGTTAGTTAGTACCTTTTGGTTAGAGAACGTGTATGCATTTGAAGATCCAAAAGAAGCAGTTCAATTTGAGTTGACCTGGGCGTAATGTTTAAATGTATCTGTCACGCAGTAAGAGAAGGCGAAATAGATAGATATCATCTTATAGGAACCAAATGTGGTAAGTGTTTACTGCATCCTTTGCCAGAAAAGAAACAAAAGAAATTTAATAAGAAATATGCTAAAATGATAAAACGGGTAAATTAATCCTGTACTTTTATTTTCATACCCTCAAAACGTATTAAATAATACTGTTAATGTAAAAACATACAACCAGGAGAATAGAATGAGTTTTTTAAGACACGTAGGAAAACATGGTGATCGTAAGGTCGCAATAATTTTCCGTGAAGTACCAAATGAAGAACATATGTGTTTAGTCGTATATCCACAATTGTTAAATGCAAATATCCATGATCCATTGATGGAAACTATTGAAAGTGATATCGGTCAGAATAGTGAAGAACTTGCTGATGCGTTAAACAGACAATATACTAAGTCAGGTGATCGTATCCTTCAAGTATTACATGCTGAAGGAATGCTAAAGAAGATTAGAAATTCAGAAGTCATTATGACTCCTGCCGCTAATACTGCTATTAGACTTGATGAACTAAACACGATGCTTAATGAAATGAAGCAAGGTGCAGAGGCTACTCGTAAGATGGCTGAAGCAGATTCGCAAATGGGATTCACAGGCAATGCGGCCAATATCAAAGCACAATCTGAACAAGAAAATGCATTGATTGGTGAAGGCAAACGACCTATGCCGACTATGGGAACAATTGATCCTACTGCGGCAGGCATGAATCAAAGTGGCGGAGCATTATCTGATGCGGCACTTGCAGAAGGATTCAAGCAACAAGCAGAGTCATTTACTGCTCAAGCAGAAGGCATGTTAGCAGAAGCAAGAAGTTTGATGGCGCAGGCCGCTGAACTTTCTCCTGCAAAGCCTAAAGCAAAACGAGCAACTAAGGCAAAAGCAAAAGCACCAACAAAAGCAAGAAAGACTAGTAAGAGCAAATAACCAAGGAGGTTACAGTGGCAGACAAACCCCGCTCAATACAAGACTGGGAACGCCTCCTGGAAGATGTTGAAAAACATCGTATTCCGGTTGAGTTTTTACAAAAACTTGTTTTACGTTTAGAAGGACGAAAACAAAAAACAATTAACATTGACAAATATATCAAGCAAGGGTTTGACAGTGAAACGGTTGAAATCATAGTAGGTAAGATACTATCAGAACATGAAGAATCTATTGAAAGTATCGACTTCATTTTGAATGTACCTAAAATTGCTGATGCAGTACAACCTGAAACTGACAAATTGCTGTCTGGTTTATAACAGTTGTATACATTATAGAAGGGACTTTGTCCCTTCTTTTTTTACTGATAAGGAATAAAATTGAAAGTAAAACTAATTAGTCACTCACAAGCACCAATGTATGAGGACTCCGCATTAGACTTAGTTGCATACTGTGCAAGAGTAAGTAATCCAGATAATCAAAACAATAAAGAAACAAATGAAAAACTTGTAAAGTATTTGATGAAACACAAACACTGGTCTCCACTTGAAATGGTAAGTGTTTGTTTAGAAGTAGAAACGACTAGAGATATCGCAAGACAAATTCTCCGTCATAGATCATTCTCATTCCAAGAGTTTAGTCAACGATATGCAGATCCAACTAAAGACTTAGAGTTTGAAATTCGTCAAGCAAGACTACAAGATCCTAAGAACAGACAGAATAGTATTGAATTAGATTCTGAGATGGATGGTCATGCTGTGTTGCAAGGTGAATGGAAAAACAAACAACAACGAGTTATAGATGCTTCACTAGATGCATACAATTGGGCTATCAGTAAAGGCATTGCTAAAGAACAAGCAAGAGCAGTATTGCCTGAAGGTAATACAATGAGTAGACTATATGTAAACGGTACACTACGTAGTTGGATTCATTACATTGAACTGAGAGAAGCAAACGGTACGCAATTAGAACACATTGAAATTGCGAAAGAAGTAGCAAAGGTTATACATAAAATTTTCCCATTAACATTGCAAAATGAAACTGTATAATATAAAATGGTAAAGATGAAAGAAGAACACGAAGCAGTTGAAGTGGATGTCTTTGAAATCAATATGGGAGATGTCGAAGACCCTGATCTATTTGTAGGTGCTCCTATTTACGAGTGGCAACAAACAGATGCAGGAAAGTATGTAATGGAACACAGTGACCCAACTGCTAAGTGGGTGAGATCACCATATAATATGGGACATAAATATACAATTAAAGGATATTTCACAGACAAGCAAGTGACATATTTTAAACTAAAATACCAATAGGTTAACATGGCAACTAAAAAGAAGAAAGAATTACAAAACATTTGTGTCACCGGTGGATTAGGATTCATTGGTTCTCATGTAGTTGTTAAACTAATCAATGATGGACACAAAGTTGTTATCTTAGATACTAAGACTGATTACGGTATTATTGATAAAGCAGAACTTGATGCTGTAATGCAAGAAAGATTCTTTGGCATCGCAAACAGAATAACTGACTCAGTTAGTCTAAACATTTATACTATTGATATTGCAAATCCTGAACTAAAAACTTTGTTTGAAAAAGAAAAGTTTGATAGTGTTATTCATCTAGCAAGTTTCCCAAGACAGAAAGTTGTCAATGCTGATCCAATACAAGGGTCTAAAGTAATGAGTGAAGGCTTGTTAAACTTATTAGAACTAAGCAGACAAACTAATGTCAAACGTTTTTCTTATATTAGTTCATCAATGGTATACGGAGACTTTACAGATAACGTAGAAGAATGGGAAGAGTGTAATCCACAAGGTCAGTATGCAATTATGAAGTATGCTGGAGAGTTGTTAGTGCAAGATTATACTAGACAATACGGACTAGATCATACTATCATTCGTCCTAGTGCTGTCTATGGGCCCTTAGATGTCTGTGACAGAGTTATCTCTAAGTTCTTTATCAATGCATTAACAGGAGAAAAGATAACAGTTAATGGCAAAATGGAAAAACTAGATTTCACATTTGTTAATGATGTTGCTACAGGTATTGTTCAAGCAACTATAAGTCCTAATGCAAAAAACGAAACATATAATCTTACTAAATCAAAGGGCGTAACACTATATGATGCCGCACAAGCAGTTAAAGATATTGTAGGTAAAGGTAACATTGAAGTCAAGCAAAAAGATAAAGACTTTCCAAGTCGAGGTGCTTTGAGTATTCAGAAAGCACAAGATGATTTTGATTACAATCCAATAACTGATCTTAAAGATGGCTTGAACATTTACTACACTTGGTTAAATCATTCTAGTTACTGGCAAGAACAATTAAATCCTAAGAAAGATGAGATTAAGGTTACTCCTATTACTCAGTTAAAAAATGTTACAGAAGTAAAACCTAAGAAAAAAACAAAAGCAAAACCTAAAGCAAAACCTAAAGCAAAAGCAAAGCCAAAACCGAAGGCAAAATGACCGAGTCGTTTTGTGTCTTACCTTGGGTAAACATCACAGTTGACCCTGACGGCGCAATCAAACCTTGTTGTATCTCACACGACTATATCAAAAAAGAAGATGGCACTAAGTTTAACTTAGGCTATGATTCTATTGATGACATTTACAATAGTAAAGAGTATGTCGAACTAAGACAAAAGATGTTAGATAACGAATACATTTCTGGTTGTGATGTATGTTATCATAATGAAAAAACTGGTCGTCAAAGTCGTAGACTTATCAACAACGAACAATACAAAGATGTTGTTCCTACTACAACTGAAAGTAATCTTAAAATAAAGTTCTTTGATTTACGTTTTGGTAATCTATGTAATCTTAAATGTAGAATGTGTAGTCCTGCTAACAGCAATCAAATTGCAAAAGAAATCACTGAAATAAACAATGAAGAGTATTCTAAATTCTATCCTTTGTTTGACTTAGATTCGGAAGAATGGTGGGAGACAGATACGTTTGATGAAAACATAAAAAGTCAAGTAGACAATATAGATACGATTTACATGACTGGTGGCGAACCTACTGTTATCGAAAAGAACTTTGATATCATGGGCGAACTAATAGAGTTAGACAAAAGCAAAGACATTACATTGATTATCAATACGAATCTTACAAACACAAATAATAGATTCTATCAGTATCTGCCTAACTTTAAGTCAGTCATACTACAATTAAGTATCGATGGCTATGAAGGTGTACAAGAGTATCTAAGATACCCTAGTCGATTCAGTCAGATTGATGAAAGTATACACAAACTAATCGAAATGGAGAACGTTAAACTATGGGCGACTCCTGTTATTCAAATAGGAAATTTAAACAAGATAGTTGATTTGTTTAAATACTTTGAAGACATTAACATGAAAGCAAACAAAGCATTAATAGATATTAGACCTATCATATTACAAGATCCACAGCATTTAAATATTGATTATTTGCCAAAAGATTTCAAATTAAAAGCATATGCAAAAATACATATGTGGATGCTAGAATGTAAATTTCAATCGCAGATATTTAAAGATACGATAAATGCTTTACGGAAAAGATGTCAACAAGAAACGAAAGATATAAACATGTTGAAAGAGTACATAAAGTTTAACGATTTATTAGATGATCACAGAGGACAGACACTAGCAGATTGTAACTACGATTTGCATACACTATTAAAAGAATATGATTAAGTATTTTGGATTAGATAGACAATATATACAACTGAAAGATGAGTTGCTTGATGCAACTGATTCAGTGTTGTCCAGTGGTAGTCTTAATGACGGTATATATGCACAAAAATTTGCAGACTGGTTATCGATAAAAACTAAAGCACATTATGTCATACTATGTCATAGTGGAACACAAGCATTAGAAATCATTGCTCGTTATGAAAGAGATACATCTCCAGACCAAGACCCTTATGCAGAATGGGAATACGATAAAGAAACATATAGAACAATCAGAGTTCCTAATCTAACTTACCCTGCAACAATGAATGCATTTCTAAGTGCTGGGTTGAAAGTAGAACTAGCAGATACAGATAAAAATGGTATTATCGTTCCACAAGAAGAAGATGAATTACAAAAGATTGAATGTCATGTCGGTCTCTTCGGAGCACCTACTACTCAAGTAGAAAGTGATAATGGTATAGCAGTCTTAAACAATAATGTTGCGATCATAGACGGAGCACAACATTGGTTGATAGCAGACGGCAACATAGGCACTGCAATGGCAATTAGTTTCGATCCTACTAAAAATTTAAATGCTTCGGGTAATGGTGGAGCCATCGTTACAAACAATCAAGCCTTATATGAATTTGCTAGTCAATGGCGAGACAACGGTAAGCCTCATCATTTCTATTCTGGTACTAACTCTAAGATGAGTGAATTAGATTGTGCCCATCTGATGGTTAGAACAAACTACATTGATGAATGGCAAGAACGTAGAAAACAAATTAGACAATACTACTTAGATCGATTCAAACATATTCAACCATTAAGATGTCTAAGTGAAGGCTTTGAGACTCATGCTGATTCAAAGTTTGTAATCTACTCGACTACAGAACGTGATGGAATACGTGACTGGTTATCAAGCAAAAATATAGAAACTAGAATACATTATGAGACTGCTCTGTCTGAGTTACCAATTACAGATAACATGACCAAGCCTGATTTCATGTCTACAAGTACACTTCTTACACGATCATTGTTAAGTCTTCCTATGTATCCTGAACTGACTGATGCAGAGATTGAAAAAGTCGCAGACGAAATTTGCATTTATTATCAACCATAATGCTAAATACTAGTATATTATAGGAGATAAGAGAATGGCATTAGGAATTATCGATTCAGTAATAGGAGTAGCGGCTCCATTACTAGACAAATTTATTGTCGATAAAGACAAGAAGGCGGAGTTTGAACATGAACTCAAAATGGTCTTACACAACGCAAACTTACAACAAAATCAAATTAACTTAGAACAAGCAAAACACCCAAGCATTTTTGTAGCAGGGGCAAGACCTGCAATCATGTGGATATGTGCATTTGGACTCGCATGGTCTTATGTACTAGCACCTATAGCCAATTGGGGAGTCGCAATTAGCGGAGCAGAAGTTATACTTCCAGTGATTCAAACAGAGGGCTTGATGACTCTTACATTGTCTATGCTAGGTCTAGGTGGTATGCGTAGTTTTGAAAAAATGAATGGATTGGCAAGAGAGAACATGAAAGCCACTCCACCAAAACAATAAGATTGTTACTTGCCCAATCGCATAAATACTATATAAGATTGGGATAAAAATATGGCTGTAAACTACGAAATTATTAATATTGGGGCATTACCAAACGATGGTTCTGGTGATCCGTTAAGAGTTGCCTTTGGTAAGATAAACAATAACTTTGCGACTCTATCATCAACTGCTATTATATCATCAAACAGTTACACAACTGGTAATACTGCAGGACAAGTCATTTGGGAATACCCAGCAAACGCATTTACATTAGGTTCATTCTTTATTAAATCTAATGATCCTGGCACTATCGATCAACAAGATGTCAGATTAGATGCACAACTAAGTGCTAACTCAGCCAATATTAAATTCTCAGCATATTCATCTACACAATGGGGAAATGTTTTAATACCAGGAAGCGGTTATGACATGGATGTCACTTCTGGTAATGTTAGAATTACTGTTGACCCTGATGTTGCAAACGTAAGTGGATCACAATCATTGTTTCATTTTATTAATTCTTCAGTTATGTTCCAAGGCGAAGCACCAGCAGGATTACCACTAGCATTAGATGGTTATGTAGACTCTGAACTAGCAACTGAAATCAATGACACAATAACAACTGAAGAAACACCATAATGAGAGCAAAAGAATTTATAACCGAAGATAACGCACCTGGTAAACTAACCAAACGTCAACGTTACGGTTCAAGAGGAATGCATAAGTTCCAAGATGTAGATGGTAGAGATAGAATCTACGAATTAAATCGTGTAATGATGGCTCTTGCTCAAGCAAACGGTAATGTTGGTGCAGATGATGGTATTGATTTAGATTCAGAAAGTTGGATTGGAACAAGTAACATGGCTGTGCCATATACTGAAGTAGAATCTAATATGTTAAAGTCTGCATACAAAGCAGTAGGCAGTGAATGGGAAGACTTGAATGATGGTGATATGACATCTAATGAGTTACCTTCAATCAATACAGAAAGTCCAGTAGAAGGCTTTAAAGGATATCCAAGATAATGGCAGCCATCAATGTTCCAGTCAAAGGTTTAACAGGATTAATTACAATCTTTGCATATGCTGATGATGCGACAACTAAGATATCAGATGTACTTGCTTCAATCGTTGCCTCAGATGGTATTGCGATAGGACAATATTATAATTTAGCATTGGCTAGAGATACAAGTATCGATTTTCAGGCGGCAGGTGATCCAACACTTGCTTCTATGAACTTTGTTGGCGCAACTGGCACAGATCCTTTTGCCGCAGGCGCTATCGTTAGTGAAACATTTGATAATGCAACTCAAACAACTATCCCAGCAACAGATATTTTTATTTCTGCACCTGCATCGTCTGTATCAAATCCTGTACAGGGTACGTTACAGTTTAGACAAGAGTTAAGGGTATCTGAAGTAGCAGAACTTAATAGAAAAGGCGGAGCAACTGGCAATGTCAATCTACCTGCATACAATGCATTAAACACTGCTAACTTAGACTTGCTACCTGCTAAGTATGTTGGCAATACAGCAACACCTACTGCAACGGTTCCACTCGCAACTAGTCGTCCTTGGACATAGAAAAATATTATAAGCCACTGACCTGCTCATAAATATTAGTATCTAAAACACGATGCTGAGGAGCAATTTAAATGGATATACCGTTCGACATAAACAACACCCTAGATTTAATCAAATTAAAATTTTATAACGAATGGTTATATACTGCTCACATCTATGACGAAGGCGACAGTCCATTTCATAAAGATTTAACAAGTCAAATTGTAACACAATACATTGACCCAATAGAATTAGATAAAGATGCTCACATCCTTGACTTAGGTTGTGGACCTGGATATTTCTTAGACGAAATGAAACACCGTGAATTTACTAATGTAACTGGTGTAACTTTGAGTCCAGGTGATGTGCAACTTTGTACAGAAAAAGGACATACTGTTAAAGGCTATGACTTATCATTCTTACCTCAGAAAGATGGTTACTATGATGAAAGTGTAGACTTTATTTTCTTACGTCATGCATTAGAACATTCACCTTATCCTATCTTTAGTTTGATGGAATACAATCGTATTCTTAAGCAAGGCTCAAAGATTTACATTGAAGTGCCTGCTCCAGATTGTGCCCGTCAACATGAATGGAATCTAAATCATTATAGTATTTTTGGTCATCAACAATTGGCCGCATTGCTAAACAGATGTGGATTTAAGATTGAATTGTTTAATAATTTAGAATTCAAGTTGGAACAAGAAAACGACAAAGGCGAAAAAGTTCCTGTTGATGAACATTACTATTGTATTCTAGCAACAAAAGATCGCCCGTTAGATATTAAATAGTGCGTTTAGTTGCATTCGGGTGCAGTTACACACAGGGCATTGGCTTAAATGGTCTTGATTATACTTATAGTCGATATTATGATAGTCCACTAGAGTCTGTTCTTAAAGTTAAATCTGCAAGTAAAGATGCTTGGCCACATTTATTAGCAGATAAACTAGGTGTAGAGTGTGTTAATTTAGGACAAGGAGGAAACAGTTCTAAATTTGTATTCCAAATGATTAGAGAGTTTGACTTTCAGGAAACTGATATAGTTGTAATTCAATGGCCGCAACCTGAAAGGCATGTTATCTGGCAAGATGGTATGAAAGTTGATGCCTTAATGCAAATAGCACCAGGATACGGACACGCAGTAAACTATTATCGACATTATTACACAACCTTTGATAGTTGTTACAATACTGCGGTGTATATAGAAAATACACACACGTATTTAAAAGATAAATGTAAGGCATTGTATTCAGTTAGTTATAATGATACTAAGCATATGGTTGAGAATGAAACATTAAAAGCAACATTTCCTATTTTAGCAGATGTAGGAGAATTTTTTGTAGCAAATCTTAGTAAAGATTATTGCAATGACGGTCATCCTGGAAAAACTTACCATGAAGAGTTTGCTAATCGAATAGCGGAGAAAATAAAATCTTAACTTTTATAAAATATACATTATCTTGGATTAGTCAGCAACTGGCTATTCCATTTTGGGCAGTAGGACATCTACACTTAAGTCTTAAAATGGATATCTACCAAGACATACATATGATCATAGCATCACTTGGAATGAATGTGTTAGTTGCTATAGGTTTCTTTTTAGATTACCAAGATTATAAAAAGTCACACTAAACTCTACTAAATACTAGTATGAGCAATTTAAATACAGGTGGTACAGGCGAATTAGTCAAACCCGCATACAAAAAAACGCACTTCAAAGACCAAACAGAAGTTGATGATTTTGTAAAGTGTTGTGACCCTGATACTGGTTATCTATACTTTATGGATAACTTCTTTTACATTCAACATCCAACGCAAGGATCAATTCAATATCATCCTTATGAATACCAAGAACGATTAATCGACACATATCATAACTATCGTTATTCAATCGCATTGATGCCTAGACAATCAGGTAAGTCTACGTCAGCCGCAGGTTATCTATTATGGTATGCTATGTTTGTACCTGATGCTACGATTCTAATTGCCGCACATAAGTACACAGGCTCACAAGAGATCATGCAACGTATCAGATATGCATATGAAGCATGTCCTAATCATATTAAAGCAGGTGTCACTACATATAACAAAGGCTCACTAGATTTTGAGAATGGCTCTCGTATTGTATCAGCAACGACTACAGAGAATACGGGTCGTGGTATGTCTATCACACTTTTATACTTAGATGAGTTTGCATTCGTAAGGCCTACAATTGCAGAGCAGTTTTGGACTTCTATTACACCAACACTAGCAACAGGTGGTAAAGCAATCATCACATCTACTCCGAACTCTGACGAAGATCAGTTCGCACTGATTTGGAAACAAGCAAATAAGAACATTAATGCACAAGGAGAAGAAACAGAACTAGGTGTAAATGGATTCAAACCCTTTAGATCATACTGGAAAGAACAGCCTGGTCGTGATGACAAATGGGCAGA
>Ga0222717_10001141_pt1 | contig 22057 bp, 23 predicted proteins | sample C33_18DmetaG_FD_165053 | JGI IMG/M metagenome (GOLD analysis project Ga0222717, IMG submission 165053) | Estuarine water microbial communities from San Francisco Bay, California, United States - C33_18D | ecosystem: Environmental > Aquatic > Marine > Unclassified | place: USA: California... | reverse complement strand
TTCTTTCAAATGTAAGCAGCTAATCTCAAGAATTTACAGAATATTGCTCGCCGAGGAGGATTTACCTACCAGCGAGCGAAGCAAGTTTTATAACAATAAGACATATACAGACAAGGTCTACAATAAGGCTATTGATGATATGATTAAGGATAAAGACAGATAATTATGATATACAAAGGCTACAAAGGATGCGGACCTAAGCGGCTAGGTACGTCACCATTAAAACAAACTGATCACGAAAGACTAGCTGAAATTAAGCTTACTCGAGAAAGATTAAACAAACCTAAACACAAAAGAACTAAGACTTGGGCAAAATTGCCAAAGGTGCAAGGGGCTAGAGGTGGAGCAGGAGCCCTAGAAATGCTAGGCGGAGCAAGTGTAATTAGAGGTTTCAACTTATCAAAAAGACTTAAGATGGTGCCAGTGGTGGACGTTAAAATAAAGGATGATTAACAGATTGAAGAAACAGAATAACAGGTCAAATATAAAGAATAAATAACATAAAAAATAAAGCAATGGCTTACAAAAAATCACCATTTAAAATGTCAGGTAAATCACCTTTCATGAAGGCGCTAGTAGGTAAACAAGGAAACTTACCGATGCATCTGCAAGAAGAAATTAAAGCTTCTCCAGCTAAACAAACTAAAAGTCAACTCGAAGAGTACAGATCAAAGAATGATTACTTGAACCCAAAAGTTAAAAGAAGAAAAAACGTAAGTGATCAACAGGTTATAAAAGAAATAGAGTCTCAAGAGTCTACAATGGGTAGAGCTAAGTTTAAGACAAAAGCAGATGTTAAAGCTGTAAAGTCAATGCAAGCTCTTGGTGGTGGTTCTAAGTATGATGATTTAATAGAACAAAAAGCTATAGAGAGATTTAAAAAATCACCAGTTAAGCAAAAAGCTGGATATGTAAAACATAAAACTCTTACTGTTAAAGGAAAACCTTTAGAGTACAACCCTAAGTTTGATCCAAAAAAATTAATCACCGATCAAAGCGAGGCAAGAGATAAAAAGTCGTTGAAGAAAAAATCTCCAGCGAAGCAAGTTAAAGTTAAAGACCTACCTGAAAAAGCTGTTGAAACAGGCGAAAAAATAATCAAAGGCGGTAAGAAGCTAATTAAAAAAATAGGTAATATTACTTTAGTAAGTAAAGAAAGACAAGATTGTAAAAAAGCTGGTGGTAAGTACTCAAAAAAAGGAGGATGCTTCATGCCTAAGTCTCCGGCTAAGAAAAAAGGATGCAGTAAAAAATATTAAGATGGAAAACAAAACAAAAGCAATGCCTATAACGGCAAGAGTAAAAGCAGGTAGTTTCAAAGGCGAAACAAGTAAAAGCCCTGTTAAACCAGAGGATGGTGCTATAACTACAGCTGCTGGAAACAGAGCTATAACAACTAAGCCTGGTGATTACTTATTTGACAATGCGCCTAAGTCGCCTTGTGAAACTTGTTAATGTAAATGGCATACTTACAAAGTAGAAGTCCTTTCAAGCAAAAGAAAGATTACCCTGTTATGGAGAAAAAACTTGATCCTGGTGTTATAGCTGAAGCTAATAATGACGGGACAATATTCGTTAGCAAGGACGCTTCTCCAGCTGTACAAAAACATGCTGTTAAAGAAGAAATAGAGCATCAAAAAGACATGGAATCGGGTAAGCTTGACTATACTGACGATAACGTTAAATGGGACGGTAAAAACTATCCTAGAAAAAACGGTAAAGTACTTTACAGTGGTAAGTGGCTTGACGAGGGTGATAATAGATTTCCTTGGGAAAAAGGAGCAAAACAAAGAGCTTATGGCTCTGTAGCAAAATCAAAATATGGCATTTAAACTAAAACTAAAAAACGTAAGCGCTAGCGGCGAAAAAGCTAGTCCTTTTAAAATCAGCGAAGCATTAGTTGCTGGGGCTGGTGTTGCAGCTGACAGATTTGTAAACGTAGAAGACGCTTATGCCGCAGGAGCTGGCACAGGAGCTAAAAAAGGAAGAGGTGGTACAGATCTTTTCAAGAAAAACAAGGGTGGAAGTGGAGCTGAAACTTGTGAAGATAAGTTTGATCCTATAGATAACAACGAAGAATATGAAGCTTGTTTAAAAGAAAAACAAGATAACAACGAAGAGACTACACCAGAGGTTGAAGTTGAAGTTGAAGATAATAACTCAACAGAAGACATAGTAGCCGCTGAATAATAAAAAAAATAGATATGGGATTTAAAATGAGAAGATCTGGCATGAGCCTAAGATCAACAACAAGAATACAACCGCAGTTAACAAACTTGCAGGCAAATCAAAGTTCTCCGCTGCATCAAGAACAGGTCGACGCAACGTTTGATGGAGGTCAAGTTCAGCAAAGTAGAGGTGATAATGGCGAGGTTGTTTTAGATGGTTCTAGACCTGGTGAAGGTGGAAGAGGTTCAGATGGGGCTTTTGGTAGAGCTTGTGGCTCAAGAAACGACGGAAGTGTTGGTACTGACCCGCAGACTGGTAAAAGATTCAAATGCTCTCGTGATCCTAACTATGTACGACCAACGGAAACTGAAGGTTTTGAAGATGAAGAAAGTTATTCTTTATCAATGGACACACCTGAAACTTCTGGAAATATGTTAACTCCTAGAGAAATGAGGAGAAACTACAGAGCTACTGATATATTTAGAAGAAGACAAGAAGATCTAATAAGAAGAGCTAATAAAGATTATAGACAAGCTATTAGAAGAGGACAAACTCCACCACCAGGAGTAATGAAAATATTATCAGGTGAATACTTGGGTAATATGGATGGTGTTAACCAAGGTCAAGCTAGCACAGGTACAACAAACCTTTTTACTGGGCAAAAAACAATCAAGTATAATCCAAAAACAGGTGGTGGTAAAAAAGACTTAAACGATGCTTTAGCTGCTGAAACTGCTCGTTTAATAGCAGCAAAAAAAGAATCTGGAGAAAAATTTGAGTTAAGCGAAATAAAAGAACAAGCTCAGCAAACCGTTAGTGACAATTTTATAAAAGAAGGAAAAGTAAATGTTTATAATCCAGGTCAATATCTAAGCGCAAGAAGTAGAAGATTATCAGACAATAGAGGTCTTACTCCAGGGGATTTTGGTGATTATGGTTTAAAAGGTAGAAGTACAAAGAAGAAAGACTTTGACGCAAGAAAAGTAACAGGCTACACAGAGGATTTAATGAAAGGTGTTATCGAGAATCAAAACGCAAAAGATGGTGAACCTAAATATCAGTACGACCCTAATAACGAAGAGGGTATGTCTAAAAGAAAGTACGACCAGCTAAAAAGAAAGATAACTAAAAGAAGAGGTGATAATAGTGCTTTTAAGAAAAAAGACTCACCAATAAATATGACCGTAAATATAACTAAACCATCTTACAAAATGGGTGGATTTGGATCTAAATAACTATGGCGTTTAAATTACCAAATAAAAATATAAAATCAGCGATATCTACAACTGGCTATAAATCTAATAGTCCGGATGTAGATAACGATGTTAATATAATACCTAGTAATAAAATTACTATGAAAGGTGTTGACTTTCCTGTTAAAGGTGTAGGTAGCAATGGTGTTACAAAAAACATGAAACCAGGAAAAGACTATGATTTTGGTGATGCTGATTATGTTGTTGAAACACCTATAAAACAATCTAATAAAAGAACCAAAGGTAAAGGCAGACATTTTAGAAAATCAGAAGAAGGTGCTGGTATGACGTCAGCTGGTGTTGCTTCATATAGAAAACAAAATCCAGGCAGTAAGTTAAAAACAGCTGTAACTGGTAAAGTAAAACCCGGTAGTAAAGCTGCTGGGCGTAGAAAGTCTTTTTGTGCAAGATCAAAAGGCTGGACAGGTGAAAGAGGTAAGGCTGCTAGACGCAGATGGAAATGTTAATACGTATATTATGCCAAAGAAAAAATTTAGTGAAACAAAAGTCGGAAAGTTTTTATCAAAAACTGCTCCAGGTATACTAGGAACCGTGGGTGATATACTACCTGATAACGGTTTATTTGGTGTTGTAAAAAATCTTATATCAAGCGATAAAACAATGCCTGTAGAAGACAAAGAAAAAGCATTAAAGCTTTTAGAACAAGATATGGTAGAAATGCAAGAAGTTAGTAAACGTTGGGCCAGCGATATGAAAAGCGATTCATGGCTCTCAAAAAATACACGTCCACTTACTTTAATATTTTTAACTGTCTCAATGGTTCTATTGATATTCTCAGACAGTATAGGTGAATCATTTGAAGTTGATTCTGGTTGGGTTGATTTATTAAAGTCTTTATTAATAACTGTATATGTAGCTTATTTTGGTTCACGAGGAGCTGAGAAGTTTAAGAAAATATCTAAATAATGGCTAGAATAAACCAATATCCCTTAGATGGAAGTATAGATAAAACAGACTTACTTATAGGTTCTGACAATGGTGGTACTACTAAGAACTATCAAGTATCAGATATTGGTAAAGCTATAAGTAAATTTAACATGGCTGGTCAACCTCAGATATGTTATAGATATAATAAAGGTAATAACTTAACTGGTAATTTAAGTATAGCTGGTCAAACAAACGCCACTAAAGCATTTACATCAATAACAACAGTTATTGTAAGTAAGTTTGCTTTTGGTGATACTAACACATCAGAAAACATACTATTAAACATGGTTGGCCAAGAGGTGACTATAACAGATATAGATAATCCAAATAACTTTGGAGCCTACACATTAGACTCGGCAACAGTGTTATCTTCTGATAGCAATTTTTATACACTAGCTCTCTTCAATACTGGAGGTGCTGGTAATATTGTTTATGAGCAGTTCTATGTTATGACTAGTAAAAAAGGTGATTTATCTTTTGTACATGAACAAACAAACGCTTCTAACACGTGGGTTGTAAATCACAACTTAGGTAAGAAACCTAGCGTAACAATAGTTACAACAACTGACACTACTGTGATAGGTGAGATAACATATAATAATGAAAACAAACTAACAATAAACTTATCCAGTGCTAATTCTGGTAAAGCGTACTTAAACTAACAATAACTAACAAAAACTAAAAAATGGCATTAAAATATTTAGTTGATTTAAACATCAATGATAATGTACTTCAAAACGCAAGAGTATTATCAAGCGGATCAGCACCAACCGCATTAATTGGTGCTATTTATGTAGATACCAACGATAGTAACAAGCTTAAATACCATGATGGTACTCAGTTTATATCACTAGGATCTGCAACAGGAGATTTAACAGCTATAATAGCTGGAGCTGGTTTAACAGGTACAAGTTTATCTGGACCTGTACCTACATTAAACGTAGGTTCTGGAACAGGTATAACTATAAACGCTGACGACGTTGCTATAACGCCTGCTCAAACAGGTATATCAAGCGTACTATATAACGGTTTATGTGTTGGTCAAGATGCTAACACTAAGATATGCTTTACTGGTAATAGTGTTGTTATGACAGCTGGAGGATCTTCTCAGGTAACTTTAATAGATGGTATTTTCTTTCCATCAGCAGATGATGATCTTGATTTAGGTAGTACTGGTAAAAAATGGAAAGATGCTTATTTTGATGGCGTTGTAAACTCAGATTCTTTTGTTGGTCCTTTAACTGGAAATGCAACAACAGCAACCACGCTAGCAACAGCTAGAACAATTGGTGGTGTTAGTTTCAATGGATCAGCGAACATAAACCTACCAGGTGTTAATACTGGAGGTAATCAAGATACAACCGGTAATGCAGCTTCAGCAACTGTTCTACAAACAGCTAGAGCTATAAATGGTGTAAATTTCAATGGTAGCGCAAATATAACAATTACAGCTGCTGGTTCTACTTTATCAGACACTGTGCCTATTTCAAAAGGTGGTACTGGTGCAACTAGTGCTGGAAGTGCTTTAAGTAATCTTGGTGCTACTGATATTGGTAAATCAATGTTCGGGCTTGGTAATCCAGGTGCTGTAAGATTCCCAAGATTTAACGCTAACAATACTACAACAGCTTTAAGTGCTAGTGATTTTAGAGCTGCTATTGGAGCGGGTACTGGTGCTGGTGATATAACTGCCGTAAACACAAACGCAGGTTCAGGTTTATCAGGAGGCGCATCAAGCGGTGCTGCTAACCTAGTTATTAAAAACGTAGACAACTTCACCGACAACACAATAATGGTGTGGAATGATACAAGTGGTAATTTTGAAGATTCTCTTATTACAGACAATGGATCTACTGTTGTGATAAATGGTAATTTAGATGTTCAAGGAACTACTACTACTATAGATTCAACTACAGTGGCTATTGGTGATAACATGATGAAGTATGCTAAAGACAATACTGCAAACGCTTCTGATATTGGTTGGTATGGTAAAATAGTAGCAAGTGGTACTAAATACCCTGGTATGTTTTATGATGCTAGCTCTGGTGTTTCAACACCTGTATTTAAAGTTGGTTTATCAACAACAGAACCAGGTGGTACAGCCGCTATAGCTACAAAAGGTACTGTAGATGCTAACTTAACAGGTAACGTAACAGGTAATGTAACAGGTAACGTGTCAGGATCTTCAGGATCATGTACAGGTAATGCAGCTTCAGCTACTCAATTACAAACTGCAAGAAATATTGGTGGCGTATCTTTTAATGGAACAGCTAGTATAAATTTACCAGGTGTAAATCAAGGTGGTAACCAAGATACGTCTGGAAACGCGGCTTCTGCAACAGTATTAGAAACTGCAAGAACAATTGGTGGTGTTAGTTTTGACGGTAGTGCCAATATCAATCTACCTGGTGTAAATGCAGCTGGTAACCAAAACACAAGTGGTAATGCTGCTACAGCAACAGCTTTAGCAACAGGTAGAACTATTAGAACAAACCTAGCTAGTACATCAGCTACTAGTTTTAATGGTACTGCAAACATAACTCCAGGTGTTACAGGTACTTTACCAGTAGCGAACGGTGGTACTGGTCTTACTAGCTTATCTACTTTCGTTAGAACTACAGGTAATCAAACTATAGCAGGAACTAAAACTTTTAGCTCTACTATAGCTGGTAGCATTAATGGTAACGCGGCAACAGCAACAGCTTTAGCAACTGGTAGAACAATAGGTATGACTGGTGATGTTGTATGGACTTCAGCTTCATTCACTGGATCTGGAAACGTAACAGGAACATCTACAATACAGTCAGGCGCTATTGATCAGTCTATGTTATCAGGTGCTGTTAAAGGATTTTCCGGGCTACTTAATAGCGGAACATCAGGTATCGCTAGAGATTACAATACAACAACAGCAGGAATGACAACTTTTGTTTTAACCTTATCTACAGTAATGGGTGGTGGTGATGGTAGAAACTGTATGGTTGAGCTTAGAGAGGCTTCAACTTATGCTACAGTTATAGCTGACGTAACTAGATTAAGTGCAACTGTTATTGTCAAAATGAAAGGCGACGTAGCTGATAGCGCTTACGGTGTCTACATAAAACAAGTAGGATAATAATAATATTTAACCGGCTCTTCGGGGTCGGTTTTTAATTTAATATATAATAGATGGCTAAAATATTAACCGATCAAAATTACTTAGACGACGTTCAGGCTAAATTTGGAACAAGTGGTGATCTACAGATATATCACGATGGAAGTAATAGTTATATAAAAGACGCAGGTACAGGAGATATAATAATAGATTCAGGGACGTTAAAATTAAGAAACGAAGCTGGACTCAAAACATTTATAAAAGCGGATAGCAGCGCGGTTGAATTATATCATAATAATGTTGAAAAACTTGCAACTACAAGCACAGGTGTTAGTATAACAGGATCAATGGTTTCTTCTTCTGTATCAACCTCAGCCATCAGTGTAGCAGGTAATATAACGGTTACCGGAACAGTTGACGGTAGAGATGTTGGTGCTGATGGAACTAAACTAGATGGTATCGCTTCTGGCGCTACCGCTAATACAGGTACAGTAACAGGTACAGGGCTTGTTAATAAGGTTGCTGTATGGACAAGCGGAACAGGTATTATTGATGGTCCAATAACTTTTTCAAGCAATGACGCAACTTTCGCAGGACTTATAAGTGCTGGCGCGGGTATTAATGTAACTGGAAATATAGATACACCAGAGCTTTCTATAAATGATTACGTAAAACATAATGGTAATACTAACGCTTATTTTGGCTTTAATGCTAATGACCAATTTAGTGTTTTTTGTGGTGGTACAAGGCTTAATGTTACTAGTACTCAAATTAACACTTATAGTGCTGAAATAACTACATCAGGTAGTCCACAGTATTTTACTTATGGAGGATCAGGTAGTCAGCAATTGGTTTTTAGAGAAAACGGACCAGGAGGGTATAAAAATAGTATTATTGCTAGCGCTGGTGGTGGAGTACAATTATTTTACAACAATACCGAAAAACTAGTAACACAATCTGGTGGTGTTAGTTTGGGTAATAACAGTCTTTATTTAGGTCAATATTCTGGTATATATTTAAACGGAGTAGGTCCTTCAGCAGGTAAGGTTATAGCAGGTACTGGTTCTAGTTCACAGTTAATATGGGTTGATAGTGTTTCAAACATAACTGTTGGCACAGGTTTAGACATTTCTTCAAGCACTAGCTCTGGTGCAATAACTAAAAATATAACATTAGATTTTAATGAATTACCAGTAATAGATGGTGATGATCCTCAAGCTGATTGGTTCATAGTAGAGTCTAGTGAAGATGAAAATAGTAAAATAAATTACTCAGATTTACAAAATGTAGACGCACATTGGAAAACATTTCAAACAGTAATAACTTCTAACTTCGATGATAGAAGTAGTAGCACTAGTATTTTTTACATGCCACTTAACTACATATCTGAGGTAACTAGTGCTAATTACTATAACACGTTTGCTTGTCCAAGAGGTGGAACTGTTAAGAGAATAATGATGATGCACACTGCTGGTTCAACAATGAGTACGTCTTTTACTACAGAATTATCAATTCTTAAGAATGGTCTATCAACCTCATTTTCAGGGGAATTAACACCTAGCAATTCAAGTAACGATGGTAGTAATATAACATGGTCACCCAACTACACTTTTACCGCTGGTGATAGATTAAACTTTAGATACCAAAAAAGCGGAACCGGCAAATACTGGTATGGTGTTAGCGTAAGTATAATAATTGAATTCGATACTATATAATGGCAAATATAAACAATAAAATACGAGGTAAAAAACTATTTAAACAAGGTACTGCTGGTCAAGAAGCAGTAAGAGGTAGCGATGGAGAAATAACTGTATCAAAACAAAAGTCAGATGAACTTGCGGGTTTAACAGACATGAGTGAGGTTTACAATGATGAAGGATTGTTTCAATCAAATAAGTTTTTGATAAAGCATATAGAAGACGTAAGAACAGATGTAGAGGAAATACATACATTTATAAGTGAGGCTTTTGGTAGGGATTCTTCTCAAGCCGCTTCTCAAGGAGCTAAAGGTGATACTGGATCAAGAGGCCCTCAGGGTAATGTTGGTGCTCAAGGAGCTACTGGACCACAAGGTGCAACTGGACCAAAAGGTAGTACAGGTTCTGTTGGAGCTCAAGGTCCAAGAGGTTATGCTGGTTCAAATGGAACAAACGGTACAGATGGTGACAAAGGAGCTACGGGTTCTCAAGGACCTCAAGGTGTAGCTGGTGCTAAAGGAAATACAGGTTCACAAGGACCAACCGGTCCAACAGGGCCAAAAGGAAACACAGGCTCACAAGGTCCACAGGGAATACAAGGTTCCCAAGGTAGTGCAGGATGGGGTATATCAATGCAAGGTCAAGTATCTACATCATCTAACTTACCATCAAGTGGTAATTCAAATGGTGACGCTTATATAGTACAATCAGACGATTCTATATGGGTATGGACATCAGCAGATGGATGGGTTACAGGTGGATCTATTAAAGGTACACAAGGTGTAAAAGGTAATACGGGATCTCAAGGACCGCAAGGGGCTAAAGGTAATACTGGTAGTCAAGGTTCTCAAGGAATACAAGGAATACAAGGACCAACTGGACCAAAAGGTAGTACCGGATCAACGGGTGGTATAGGACCACAAGGCCCAAAAGGTAATACTGGATCAACAGGTTTACAAGGTCCAGCAGGTAGTGATGGAGATGACGGTGTTAACGGAGCGACTGGCCCAACGGGACCACAAGGCCCAAAAGGTAACACAGGTTCTACTGGACCAACAGGCCCAAAAGGCAGTACAGGATCTCAAGGGGCTATAGGTCCACAAGGCCCAAGAGGATATACAGGCGCAGCTGGTTCTAACGGAACCGACGGTGATGATGGTGCTAAAGGAGACAAAGGTAATACAGGTAGTACGGGCCCAGCGGGACCAACAGGGCCTAAAGGTTCAACAGGTGCTGCCGGTGCGGTTGGCTCTCAAGGACCAAGAGGTTATACAGGTGCTGCAGGTGCTGACGGTGCTGACGGTGGAATTGGACCACAAGGACCTAAAGGTAATGCCGGATCCACAGGTAGTCAAGGACCTAAAGGTAATACTGGAGCGGCTGGTGGTACTGGACCGCAAGGACCTAGAGGCTATACTGGAGCAGCGGGGACAAATGGAACAAACGGAAGTCAGGGTCCAAAAGGTAATACTGGTGCAGCTGGAGCTGCTGGAGCAGCTGGAGCGAAAGGAGATAAAGGAGATACTGGAGCCGCTGGTAGTGCTGGAGTGCAAGGGCCAAGAGGATATACTGGTGCCGCAGGAGGTACTGGTCCACAAGGACCTGCTGGAGCAAAAGGCTCAACTGGAGCTGCTGGTACTAACGGTACTAATGGAGCTAAAGGAGACAAGGGTAACACTGGAGCAACTGGACCTCAAGGAGCACCAGGATTAGCAGGTGCTACTGGACCTCAGGGAGCTAAGGGTAATACTGGATCAACTGGGTCGCAAGGACCGACTGGTTCACAAGGACCAACAGGACCCGCTGGATCAACGTCATATTCTGCAGGCAATTTAACAAGCCAAGGGTATGGTAACGGTAATCTTACATGGAGACAAGGTTCTACAAATTTTGCTGGTCATACAGGATGGGCTAGTAATATAATAAGTAACCACGGTAATGGATCTAACTATTACAATCAAATGATAACGCTACCCTTTTGGGGAGCACCTAGTTATTCTAGACTAGAAGGAGGTACTCAAAAAGGACCATGGGTTTTCTTAACAGAAGAAAATCAAGGTAATTATATAAGCGGATTTTCTGGAGAACAACAGGTTATCGTTCCAGACGGTAAAGGTACTAAAACTGTAACTTTTGGTTACTCAAATGGTTTATTAAAATCAATAAAATAAATAAAAAATGGCAATTAATTATAAATTTGAAATTCACAAAATCAACGCACTTATTGAATCACAAGGTAAAGAGAACCTAGTAACAAGAGTACATTATACGTATTCAGGATCTAAAGAAGTTGAAGGTATTACTTATTCTGATAACATCGGTGGTACACAGAGCTTTGAGTACAGTGAAGGTCAAGATTTTACACCTTACACTGACACTGAAGATTTCGAGCGTATTGTAGTAGGTTGGCTAGAAGCTGCTTTAGACTTATTGGAACTACAAAGTAGAATATCAGAAGGCATAGATAAAAAAGTAACACCAGTAGATAATGATCTTTATTTTACATGGCAAGAAGCTTAGTGTTTACAAATTAAAAGAAATAAGTGATTAGTATATATAGGATTAACAATTAAATATAATAAAATGGCAAAAAAAATTAAAAAACAAGAATTACAAGATTTACAAGCTTTAGTTGGTGAAATAAATCAAATCAAACTACAGCTAGGGGACATTGAAGTTCAAAAGCATGCATTACTACATAAAGTAGCTTCTATTGAAGCAACTGATTTGAAGCAAATGCAGGAAAAGCTAGAAGAAGTTTACGGTAAAGTTAACGTAAATATATCTGATGGTTCTATAACTGAAATAAAAGAAAATGAGCCTAGTAAGGAAGATTAGTATAGGTAAAGACTATAAGAACGATTCAATGCATTACTCCGTAGGTCAAGAGGTTTACGGAGGACATGTTATTGATTGCATTCTTGAAGAAAAAGACAAGTATTGTATATTTATAAAGAAAGGCGTAGATGTTTTACCGTGGAAAGACTTTAACAAAAACATGGCTATCTCTGTTGAATACAACTTGGATTATTAATGAAGAGTGTAATAAACTTTATAGTAAAACCTAAAAACAAAAGATACAACAATACTAAGAAGATAGGTAGTAAAGAGTTAATATTAAACACGGAGATATTTACTCACCAAAACGTAAGTAGAAATGCTATTGTTTTGCAAACACCTACAGTTGGTTGTACAGATATAAAACAAGGTGACGAAGTAATAGTACATCACAACGTTTTTAGAAGATGGAAAGATATAAGAAATAAAGAGAAAAACTCAAAGGCTTTTTACAAAGAAGATATGTACTTTGTAATGCCTGATCAAATATTTGCTTATAAAAGAAACAACGCCTGGAGCGCAGTAAAAGGTTATAGCTTTGTAAAACCATTAGAAAACAAAGATAATCTCTCTATGGACAAGGAAACACCTCTAATGGGTGTTATAAAGTACGTAGATCCAGAATTAAAAAGCCAAGACATAAAATTAAACTCTTTAGTTGGTTTTAGACCTAACTCAGAGTATGAATTTGTTATAGATGGCGAAAGACTTTATAGAGTTCCCACTTTTGCAATTACAATTAAATATGAATATCAAGGAAACGAAAAAGAATATAATCCAAGCTGGACATAAAGCTGTTGAGGAATTAATAAAAGTAGCTAAAGAAGCTATAGTTGATTCAGACGACGATATATCAGCAGACAGGTTAAAAAACGCAGCAGCTACAAAAAAGCTAGCTATATTTGATGCTTTTGAGATATTAAATAGAATACAAGAAGAAGAGGACATGCTTAATAATAAGCCAAAAGAAGATGTAGATGAAGTTGCTTTTGGAGGTTTTGCAGAAAGAAGATCTAAGTAATGTACAAGCAAACACTGTACAAGGTCATTGAGCCTATTAAAATAAACACTATAAAAAGACTTAATAAGTCTAAAAAATGGTCTTATGGTTATAACAAAGAACACGATGTAGTTGTTATAAGTAAGACAGGTCAGATAGGTGAGATATATGAGATACAAAACCTCAAAATAGCTCTACCTAAAATAAGTAACCCACATAAATTTAGTAAGGATAAGTGGGAGGTTGCTGAGTACCCAAAAGAGTTAAAAAAAATTAAAACAGTTTTTGACTGGAGAGATTATCCTGAAGATTTTAAAGATAAATGGTATGAGTATATTGATAGAGAGTTTAAGCGCAGGGAAGAAGGTTTTAGCTTCATTAGCAAAGGTAAGCCTACTTACATTACTGGCACTCACTATATGTACTTGCAGTGGTCCAAAATTGATGTTGGGCAGCCAGACTTTAGAGAAGCGAATAGATTATTCTACATATTTTGGGAGGCATGCAAATCCGATACCAGGTCATATGGAATGTGTTATCTTAAAAACCGTAGGTCAGGTTTCTCATTTATGTCCTCAGCTGAATCGGTCAACCTTGCTACAATATCAACGGATTCACGGTTTGGAATATTGTCCAAATCTGGTCCCGATGCTAAGAAGATGTTCACAGATAAGGTGGTACCAATTTCCGTCAACTATCCCTTCTTTTTCAAGCCGATCCAGGACGGTATGGACAGGCCAAAGACCGAGCTCGCGTATAGAGTCCCTGCAAGTAAACTCACAAGAAGGTCGATTGTTAAAACCACTAAGAAAAACGAAACAGAAACGTTATCAGGTCTTGACACCACCATCGATTGGAAGAACACCGGCGACAACTCCTATGATGGGGAGAAACTTAAACTCCTCGTCCACGATGAATCGGGGAAGTGGGAAAGGCCGAACAACATCCTCAACAACTGGAGGGTTACGAAAACAACGTTAAGGTTAGGATCTAGAATTATTGGTAAGTGTATGATGGGATCAACATCAAACGCTTTAGATAAAGGAGGTGATAACTTTAAGAAATTATATAACAATTCAGATGTTACAAAAAGAAACCGCAATGGACAGACAAGCTCAGGACTCTATAGTTTGTTCATACCTATGGAATGGAACTACGAAGGATTCATTGATTCTTATGGCTTACCTGTATTCGACACACCACAACAAGAAAGTGTTGGACCTTATGGCGAAACAATAGACACAGGTATATTAGAGCATTGGCAAAACGAAGTTGATGGTTTAAAAAACGATGGTGATGCTTTAAACGAGTTTTACAGACAATTTCCTAGAACTGAAGAACACGCTTTCAGAGATGAAACTAAAAACAGTATATTTAATTTAGCAAAAATATACGAACAAATAGATTTTAATGAGGATTTAAATAATGATTCTCAAATAACAATAGGTAGCTTTCAATGGGTTAATGGTGTAAAAGATTCAAGAGTAATGTTTTACCCAAATCCAGCAGGAAGATTCAAAGTCAGCTGGGTGCCGCCATCTAACAAGCAAAACTTTACAGTTGTTAAAAACGGTATGAAATACCCAGGTAATGAACACATGGGTGCATTTGGTTGTGATAGTTATGATATATCAGGAACTGTTGATGGTAAAGGCTCAAACGGAGCTTTACATGGTTTAACTAAATTTAGTATGGAGGATTGTCCTCCAAATCAGTTTTTTTTAGAGTATATAGCTAGGCCTCAGACAGCTGAGATATTCTTTGAGGACGTTCTAATGGCTTTAGTTTTTTACGGGATGCCATTATTAGCAGAGAATAATAAACCTCGTTTATTGTATTATTTAAGAAGACGTGGTTATAGAGGATATTCTATGAATAGACCTGATAAAGTTTGGAATAAGTTGTCTACTGCTGAAAAAGAAGTAGGTGGAATACCAAACTCAAGTGAAGATATAAAGCAAGCACACGCCGCTGCTATTGAAATGTATATACAAGATCATGTTGGATTAAAGTCTGATAATACATACGGAACATGTTATTTTAACGAAACACTACAAGACTGGGCAAAGTTTGATATTAATAATCGTACAAAGTTTGATGCGGCTATTAGTTCAGGACTAGCTGTTATGGCTTGTAATAGACATTTGTACAGAGCAAACCCAATTATGAAAAAAGAAAAATTAAACTTAAGCATAGCTAAATACGGACAATCAGGTATGCGTTCAAAACTAATAGAAAATTAATATGGCTGAGTCAGTTGTAAAAGGTTATTTTCCGAGTCAAGTTGTACCTGACGCAGAGAAGTTAAGTGCTGAGTATGGTTTACAAGTAGGTAAAGCTATAGAGTACGAATGGTTTGACGGATCTACGTCTAATCAAAGATACAATCAGCATCAAGCTGAGTTTCACAAACTAAGATTATACGCTAGAGGTGAACAACCTATACAGAAGTATAAAGATGAGTTATCAATAAACGGTGACTTAAGCTATTTAAACTTAGACTGGAAACCAGTACCTATTGTGCCTAAATTTGTTGACATAGTTGTTAATGGTATATCGGAAAGATCTTTTGATATAAAATGTTACTCTCAAGATCCTTATGGCGTAGAAAAAAGAACTAAATACATGGAGTCTATATTGAGAGATATGAAGACAAAGGATTTAAATCTTTTTGCTCAAGAAGCTTTTGGTATATCTTTATTTGAATCACCTCCAGAACTTCTACCTAACTCACAAGAAGAGCTTGATCTACATATGAAGCTTAGTTACAAGCAAGGTATAGAGCTAGCTGAAGAGCAAGCTATAAACGTTTTGCTAAAAGGCAATAGATACGACCTTACTAAAAGAAGAGTTAATTATGATCTAGCAACTATAGGAATAGGTTGTGTTAAAAATACTTTTACAAAATCTGAAGGAGTTAAAGTTGAATACGTTGATCCAGCTAATATTGTTTATTCATATACAGAGGATCCTGATTTTCAAGACATATATTATGTAGGTGAAATAAAAACAATACCTATAAATGAACTAAAGAAAGAGTTTCCAGATCTAACAGACGAAGACCTAAAGGCGATACAAAGTCAAGGTATACATCAAAACTCTTACTCAACTAGTAGATACAACTCATCTAACTCTGATGACAAAAATCAGATACAAGTCTTATATTTTAACTATAAAACCTATATGAATGAGGTTTACAAAGTTAAAGAAACAGCTACTGGTGGTGAAAAGATAATATTAAGAGATGACACTTTTGATCCACCTATAAATGAAATGACAGGTAATTTTGGTAAAATATCAAGATCATTAGAAGTTTTATATGAAGGTTGTTTAATTTTAGGCACTGACTATCTTTTAAGATGGGAGATGGCTAAAAACATGATGAGACCTAAGAGTGATTATAGTAAAGTTAAAATGAACTACGCTATTAACGCTCCTAGAATGTACAAAGGCAGGATAGATTCTTTAGTAAAAAGAATAACAGGTTTTGCAGACATGATTCAACTAACGCACTTAAAACTGCAGCAAGTTATGTCTAGGATGGTTCCTGATGGTGTTTATTTAGATGCGGATGGATTAGCTGAAGTTGATTTAGGTAATGGCACGAATTATAATCCTCAAGAAGCGTTAAATATGTTCTTTCAGACGGGATCTATAATAGGTAGGTCTTTTACTTCTGAAGGAGATATGAATCCAGGTAAAGTGCCGATTCAAGAAATAAATAGCAGTAGTGGCGGTCAAAAGATACAAAGCTTAATAACCAACTACAACTATTACATGCAAATGATAAGAGATGTGACGGGTCTAAATGAAGCTAGAGATGGTAGCATGCCAGACAGTAGAGCTTTAGTAGGTGTTCAGAAATTGGCAGCTGCGAACTCAAACACAGCTACAAGGCATATACTTGAATCAGGTGTATCTTTAACTCAAGAGCTAGCTGAAGGTTTATCACTTAGAATATCTGACATATTAGAGTTTTCTCCTACTAGAGAAGCTTTTATACAGAAAATAGGTAACCAAAACGTTGGTATTTTAGAAGATATATCTAATTTGTATTTACATGACTTTGGTATATTTATAGAGCTAACTCCTGATGACGAGGAGAAAGCTATGCTAGAAAACAACATACAAGCTGCTGTTGCTGGTGGTTTAATAGATTTAGAAGACGCTATAGATCTTAGAGAAATAAAGAATATAAAGCTAGCTAATCAATTATTAAAGCAGAGAAGAAAGAAGAAGCAAGATAGAGATCAAGAGATACAGCAAGAGAACATGCAGGCTCAAGCACAAGCAAATGCTCAAGCACAACAAGTAGCTGCTCAAGCTGAAGTACAAAAATCACAAGCTCTTTTCCAGATACAATCACAAATGGAGCAATTAAAAAGTCAGATGAAATCTCAACAGATGCAACAAGAAGCTATGTTGAAAAAAGATCTAATGACTTTAGAGTTTGAATTTAACATGAAGCTAAAAGGTATTGAGGTTGACGGTGATAAAAACAAAGAGGCTTACAAAGAAGATCGTAAAGACGAAAGAACAAAAATACAAGCAACTCAACAAAGCGAGTTGATAGATCAAAGAAAAAATGACTCATCACCTAAAGATTTTGAATCTGCAGGTAATGACAACATGAGTGGTTTTGACATGGGCCAGTTTGGACCTATGTAATTAATTTTTATAATTTTATAATATTTTATTATGGCTAAAGAAGAAAAAGTAGTCGAGCAAGCTGTGGAAGAAATAAACCCACAAGTTGAAGAGACTGTAGAAGGTGATCTAGTACCTGAAGTTACTGTTAAAGAAGACGGTACACACAAAATAGATTTTGACAAACTAGTAGCCAAACCAATTAAAGGTGAGGTTGCAAAGCAAGATGTCAAAGAAGAAAAGGTTGAAGAAGCTGTGGCTGAAGAACCAGTAAATGAAGAACCTGTTGTTTTAGAAGAAGTAACGCAAGAGGTTGTTCAAGAGAAAGTTGAGGAACTTGAAGAGCAGATAGAACAAGCTGTTGTTGAAGAGGCTGTGGGTATAGATTTACCTGACAATATTAAAAAAGTAGTAGACTTTGTAAACGAAACAGGTGGTAGCCTAGAAGATTACGTAAAGTTAAACCAAGATGTAGATGCTTTAAATGAAGAGCAGTTATTGGTTGAGTACTACCAAAATACAAGACCTCACTTAGATCCATCTGAGATAAACTTTTTAATAGAAGATAAATTCGCTATTGAAGAAGACATGGAAGATGAAAGAGATATTAAAAGAAAAAAACTAGCTAGAAAAGAAGAATTAGCAAACGCTAAGAATCATCTAAACGGTTTAAAAACAAAATACTATGAAGAGATTAAAGCTGGTTCAAGGTTAGCGCCTGAACAACAAAAAGCTGTGGATTTTTTCAATAGATATAACAAAGACAAAGAGGTTGCTGAAAAGCAAACTCAAACTTTCAACAATAAAACTAACCAAGTTTTTAATGACGATTTCAAAGGTTTTGAATACAAAGTCGGAGACAAGAGGTATAGGTTTAATGTTAAAAACCCGAATGAAGTAAAAGACAGCCAAAGCAACATCAATAATTTTGTTAAGAAGTTTCTTAATAAAAACAACGAGATGCAAGACGCTACTGGTTATCATAAATCTTTATTCACCGCAATGAATCCTGATGCAATTGCAAACCATTTTTACGAACAAGGAAAAGCTGATGCTATGAAGCAAAGTATTGCTGCTACGAAAAACATTAGCATGGATCCTAGGAAAGGTCAAAGTGCTGCACCTCAACAAGGTACAACATATAGATCTGTCGATGCAGATGGTCAGTCAGTTAAGTGGGGATTTAAAAAACGAAAATAAATTAACAAAACTTAAAAATTAAAAATTATGGCTTTAGCTGGAACTGGCGCTGAGTTATCACACGTGGTACCTCGCCCAAACAAACTTGCATATGACAATAACTATTTGTCAATTGCTGACAATGATTTTAACTTTGCAAAACAATTCTTACCAGAAGTATATGAGAAAGAAGTAGAAAGATACGGTAACCGTACTATCTCTGGTTTCTTAAGAATGGTAGGAGCTGAAATGCCTATGGCTTCTGATGAAGTTGTATGGTCTGAACAAGGTAGAATCCATGTAGCATCTAACAACGCTACAATCGCAAACGTAAACGGAACAAGTGACGCGATCACATTAGTAACTGATCCTGCTGGAAACGGTGACGGATTAACTGCTGCTCAACAAGCTGCTTTATATTCTGTAGGAGATACATTAGTAATTTCTCAAGGAAATAAAACAGTAAAAGCAAGAGTACAAGGTATAGCTGGAGTTGTACTTACTGTATCTGCTTACGACTATGCTGCTATTCAAGCTGCTGGTGCTGGAAATGCTGGGTTTGCTGCTGCTGCGGTAAAACTATTCATCTTTGGTTCTGAGTATGCAAAAGGAACTGATAACTCGCTACAACAATCTGTAGACTCTCCTTTCACTAAATTTACTAACAAGCCAATCATATTAAAAGGTAAGTATTCTATCTCAGGATCTGATACTGCTCAAATCGGTTGGGTTGAAGTAGCTACTGAAGCTGGTGCTTCTGGTTACTTATGGTACTTAAAATCTGAATCTGAAACAAGAATTAGATTTGAAGACAAATTAGAAATGGCAATGATTGAAGCTGAGAAAACTGTAGCTGGATCTGGTCTTTCTGGATCTTTCGGTGGATCTGAAGGTTTATTTGCTGCTGTTGAATCTAGAGGATTGGTTTACAACAACCAAGACTTTGGAAACGCTGTACCTGCAAATGGTATTCAAGAATTTGATAACATCTTACAAGAATTAGACAAGCAAGGAGCTATCGAAGAGAACATGATGTTCTTAGATAGAGCTACTAACTTATCTATCGATAAAATGTTAGCTAATCAAAATTCTTACGGAGCTGGAGGTACATCTTACGGTGTATTCGATAATTCTGAGGATATGGCTTTAAATTTAGGTTTCTCTGGTTTCAGACGTGGATCTTACGATTTCTACAAATCTGACTGGAAATACTTAAACGATGCTACTACTCGTGGATTAATTGCTGACGTAGAAGGTATCATGGTGCCTGCAGGAACAAGTACAGTATACGACCAATCATTAGGTAAAAATATCTCAAGACCTTTCTTACACATCCGTTACAGAGCTTCTGAAGCAGATGACAGAAAAATGAAGTCTTGGATCACTGGATCTGTTGGTGGAAACTTTACTTCCGACTTAGATAGCATGACTGTAAACTTCTTATCAGAAAGATGTTTATGTGTACAAGCTGCTAATAACTTTGTTCTACTTAAAAAAGTATAACATAACACAGGTAATTCTTACCCTCGTTGTAACTACGGGGGTAACTATTACCCTTATAAACTATTTAATTATATTATATCATGGAAAAAGTAAAAACAAAAAAATTACTAGGCATACCTCTAGGTATGAACTGGGAAATAAAAGATAGGCTTTATACAATGGAAGCCAAAAACAAACCTCTAGTATATACAATACCATCAAAGCACTCGTCTAAAAGACCATTGTTGTATTTTGATGAAAAACTTGGATATCAAAGAGAACTTAAGTATGCTACTAATATGGCTAGTCCTTTAGTAGACGAACAAGAAGGTGAAGCTACATTAGGTAGAATCATAATGAGAAACGGTAAGTTATTTGTACCAAAAGAAGAACAATGCTTACAAAAACTATTATCAATTTATCACCCATTAAGAGGTACTGTTTATTCAGAATATGATAAAATTGAAGAGGCTCAAGATGATTTAGCTTACATGGAGTACGAAATAGAAGCTTTATTAGCTGCTAAAGCATTAGATGTTGACGCGGCAGAAGCTATATTAAGAGCTCAAATAGGTAGTGATGTTAACGAATTAACAAGCAAAGAAGTAAAAAGAGATGTTTTACTAATGGCTAGAAGAAACCCAGGAATGTTTCTACAGTTAGCTAATGATGAAAATGTTGAATTAAGAAACTTTGGTGCTAAGGCGGTTGAACAAAACCTTATAAAATTATCAGCAGATCAAAGGATATTTTCATATCCTAATGGTAAAAAGCTATGTGCTGTTCCTTATGACGAACATCCATATAATGCTTTAGCTGCTTGGTTTAAGACTGATCAAGGAATGGAAGTCTATAAGCAGTTTGCAAAAAAAGTAAAATAAAAATGTAAAGTAACCGCCTTCGGGCGGTTGCATTTACTTAAAAATAAAATATGGCTTTTAACATGAAACAAAAAGGCTTCGGCGATACTGTTGAGGCTATTACAAAAGCTACAGGAATAAAAAAAGTAGTTGAAAAAATAAGCAAAGCCACGGGAAAAGACTGTGGTTGTGACAAAAGAAAAGAATATTTAAATAAAAAATTCCCTTATTAATTATGGCTGTAAGTGTAGATACTGTTTACCAAACTGTTTTGAGTACATTAAACAAAGAGCAACGTGGGTACGTTACGCCTCAAGAGTTTAATTTATTTGCAGAACAAGCTCAATTAGATATATTCGAGCAATATTTCTATGATATAAACCAATTTGGTAGACTGCACGGTAACAGTACAGAATATTCAGACATGTTAGATATACTTGAAGAAAAATTAAGTGTATTCGAAGCACCTCCAGTGAATGTTACTATGGCTAACACGGGTATAGGTACTTTACCAACCAACTATAGGTTAGGTAATGTTATGCATACTACTAACGGTGTAGCTAGAATAGTTGAAAAGCTAAACAAAAAAGACATACAGATACTTCAAATGTCTCCACTGACAACTCCAAACTTAATCAGACCAGCGTATACTAGAACTAGTGAATCAACGATACAGCTTTACCCAGCTACAATAGTAGCCAATGTAACGTGTGATATAATATCTAAGCCAACACCTCCAAACTGGAACTACGTTATGGTTTACGGTGAAGCACTTTATAACGCTACTGGCAGCACTGATTTTCAGTTACATCAGTCTGAAGAAATAGCTTTGGTTGAAAAAATATTAGAATTTGCTGGCTTATCTACAAAAGAAGTTCAGATGTACCAAATCG
>Ga0222717_10001137_pt1:0-20000 | contig 22073 bp, 20 predicted proteins | sample C33_18DmetaG_FD_165053 | JGI IMG/M metagenome (GOLD analysis project Ga0222717, IMG submission 165053) | Estuarine water microbial communities from San Francisco Bay, California, United States - C33_18D | ecosystem: Environmental > Aquatic > Marine > Unclassified | place: USA... | reverse complement strand
CTTCGTCAAACTCGTCACCAACAGATCCGCGCACGGCAAGACATCCACATTCAATACCGAAGCAATCGTCGGATCGATCACCATCACCCCGCCCTGCTCACGCACCGCCTCAGCAATACGATGCACTTCACACACACGGATGAGCGGATTCGTGGGGCACTCCACCACCACCGCAGCCAGCGATTCCCCATACGAACGAATCTTTGCAATGATCGCATCCACATCCAACACATCGTAGGAATAATCCAAGGTCTCTCCGTCACCCAAGAACTCTTGCAACACGCAACCAGAATCCAAATACAGCCACCCGAGTTGAAGCCATGCGCGGCGGCCGCGCGTGCGCTGGAACTCCTGCACTGCACGAAAGCCCGCATAAAACGCATTCATCCCAGAGGAGGCGAGTAGCACGTCCGCAGCACGACAGCCGATTTGATCGGCAAGTACCCGCTCAACATCCGCCAGCACATTGCCCGCAACATGCGCTTCTTCGAAGGCGCGCGCCAGGAGGCCGTGCTTGATCAATAAATCCTCCGCCTGACGCGAATAGATTCCACAGCCCAGATGCTGCACATATTTACGCAGACGTTTCGCCAAATCCTCCGCACTCACATCGCAACAAACCAGATAAATCCCCTCTTCGACTTGCCACTTGCTAACCTGCCCACCTAACTCAGCCAACAAGTCATCCGCCGCACGACGCCCATCGACCAACACCGCTGCGTGCCCCACTAAGCCCTCGCGCTGCTGGTAAAACTCGATCAACTTCTGCACGAATGCATGCACCACGAAGCGCGGATAGCCCGACTTTAGTGCATCCATGACCCGCGGATCATGCTCTTCATAGCCACGCACATCCTCCATCGTCGGAAGACTACTGATAACTGCATGCGGGCTGACTGGAAACGGCTCACCCAAAGGAAAATGACGAAGGGAATTCATAGTATGTATGCACTGAAAAGGCATAATTCCGATTTGGCGAGCTTCGAGACAGTGCCACCAGCATTTGCAATACTCGAAAATTCCAGCCACGCCTATCAGCAGTGGTCGAAACACCGCTGTCTTTACAGGGGGCACAAAGTCTGCAAACTACCGCCAGACCAAACACCAAGTCCTGAAAATGAACGTCACCCGCCGAGAGTTTACCAAACAAGCCAGTCTAATTGCGCTGAGCAGTCTGGCCTGCGCACATTTGGCAAAAGCCAAGACAATCTACACCGTACGAAAAGGCGACACCCTTGGCCATATTGCACAGCGCCATGGCGTCAGTACCGCAGAACTGCGCCGCACTAATCGGCTCTCCGGCGACATGATTGGCGTCGGGCAAAAGCTAAGCATTCCTAATCAAAGCGCCGCAACGACAGCCGCCGCGGGGACTGGCAATCGCTACCTCGTCCAATCAGGCGACACCCTTGGAGCCATCGCGCTTAGCCACGGCATCAGCGTCGGCGACCTCAAGCGCGCCAACAACGTTTCCAGCGACGTGATCCGCATCGGACAAACGCTGCGCATCCCAGCTATCAGCAGCACAAAAGACTTCTTGTCGCACGTCCGCGTTGCTACCGCCAAGATTACCGTGCGGCGCAACCACTGGCAGCGTATCGTCGTCCACCATAGCGCGATCAAATACGGCAATGCCAAAAAATACGACGCCGCCCATCGCCAACGCGGCATGCAAAACGGCCTCGCCTACCACTTTTTGATCGGCAACGGCATCGACTCTGGCGATGGCGAAATCGAAATCGGCCCGCGCTGGACCAATCAATTACTCGGAGGGCACCTCAAGAGCTATGAGCTCAATCTTACCGCGATTGGCATTTGTTTCGTCGGCAATTTCGAACAGACCCAGCCGAGCAAAAAGCAACTCGCAGCCTTTACGCAGTTGATGGACTGGCTGCAGGGCGACGTGCTGCAAAAAAACACCCAATTCGCGGGGCATAAGGAACTCAAGGGCGAGCAAACGATCTGCCCCGGCAAGCACTTTCCGCTAGCAGCGATGCACGCGCGTTACGACTAGCGTAAACTCACGACTGCCAATTAAAGATTCTTACCCGACCCCGAAAAAGGCACCACAATCCTAGCACATATTCCGCTAAACAAAACTGGCTAAAACACCTCTGGCAGGTTCCGCCTAATCGAGCAGTCGAATCTCCACCATCAGGTCATGCGCAATGGCCTCGAGATTCCGTTGGATTTCCGACCGCTGCGCGCTCGGGCCACAGGCCAAACGAGCCCGCGCTTCAAACAGTAATCCTCCTGATTCGGCTGCATTGCTAGTTTTGGTGCTCAGCTCCTCGACGTTCACACCCGCCGCTGCGAGGGCTTTAAATACATCCCGCACGATGCCAGGATGATCGCTGCCCAGCACCTCCAAATCAAACAACCGAATCGACTGCGGAGCCTCACTCGCACCCACCGCAATCATTACATCCAGATCCGAGATCGTGCGCAAGGCAGCCTCCAGTTCCTGCTGCGCAGCTCCAGAGACACTCACTTCCAGAAGGCCGACGAAGCGACCCGCTAGATGGGCCATGCGGCAATGCTCCCAGTTACCACCATGTGTGGCAACTACCTCCGCAAGTTGCTCGACCAATCCCGCGCGGTCCTTACCGCTAATCGTCAAAACTAATACCGTTTCCATCGCTCAAACGCTAGGCACCAAACGAGGAATCGCAAGCACAAGTCCTTCGCGCTTGAGTATGAAAGTGGGAAAGTAAAAAGTGTGAATGTCGAGCAGTCACCTTTCACCCCCCCCGCCCTTAAACCTGACATCTCCAGCTCTCAGCCCTCAGCTCTGTTCCTTCACTTGCCCAAAGGGCACCCAGTTCAGTCACCCCTTGGGTCTTCGCGATGCTACGCCCGCACGAGCCGGGGCCAGCTCGGCAGACCTCTCTGACCATCTTCGCGCTACACGCGCTTCGTCCCACCTTTACACCTTCACACTTTTATACATTCATACTCTTCTTCATGAAAAACGAATACGCACTTCTAGACAGTGGCCACGGCCGGAAACTCGAACGCTTTGGTAAAATCATCCTCGATCGCCCCTGTGCTCAAGCTGTGTGGAATCCAAACACCCCCACACTCTGGAAATCAGCCGACGCATTTTTCACCCGAAAAGACGGCCTGCAGTGGCGTGGCCGTGACAAACTCCCAGAATCCTGGAAAGCCACCATCAACGATGTCACCCTGAAACTCTCCACCACCGACTTCGGCCACCTCGGCGTATTCCCGGAAACGCGCGACATGTGGAACTGGATCACCAAGACCCTCGCCGCCGAAGCACCGAAACGCAAAGAGCCTCTCAAATTCCTCAACCTGTTCGCCTACTCCGGCGGTGCCACACTTGCAGCTGCCAAAGGCGGCGCGCACTGCTGCCACGTCGACGCCTCTAAAGGTATGGTGCAATGGGCACGCCAAAATGCCGAGCTCAACGGTCTCGCGGAGCACCCCATCCGCTGGATCGTGGACGACGTCAATAAATTCCTCACCCGTGAAATCAAACGCGGCAACCGCTACGACGGCATTCTGCTAGACCCACCCTCGTTCGGACGCGGCAAAGGCGGCGAGCTCTATAAAATCGAACATGCGTTGCTTGAGACACTCAAACTGGTCAAACGCGTTTTATCAGACAGACCTTGCTTCGTCTATTTGACCAGCCATACACCAGGCTTTACTCCGATTGTATTGGATAATCTACTACAGCAACTGTTACCTGGCGGTCAAACAGAGTGCGGCGAAATGCTACTCACCGGTGAAGATAATGCTTTCCCGGTCCCAAGCGGGACATGGTCACACTGGACTGCAAAGTAATTGCGAGGCTGTGGCTCGGGGCACATCACATCTCCGCCGATTAATCAGTAATACACTCTTGAATCATCAGGCACACAAGGATTAGCCAATCAGGCTGATCGTCAACTCTCCCTATTCGAAACCCGCTTCGCCCCGCCTCACAATTGGCGCCACCCCACTCCGCGTCGTTATCATTCCCAATCACAAAGCTCAAGAATCTCGCAGGGCAACTGGCAAACTTAAGCGTCGACTGACCTGCAACATTAGGGGCAGGAATCAAGAAAAAGGGAGTCAGCACTTTGAGCGTCAATCCAACCGCATACGACAATAGGCACTCATGATCTAAGAATAACAATCTCTGAAACTCTTCATGGCCATTGCCAGAGCCTCCCAATTAGGGCTACGAATACCAACACCTAAAGTTCAATCTCGGTTTAGCTAAGTAGTTAACTGACAGAACTCTTGTAGCCAAATGCCCGATTAATTTAGGGCTCTAGTGTTGTGACGCCTCGCCTGATCCGCTAGGAATATGAATATTTTCAACCATGTCCTGCACTTCCTGCGGCGGTTCCGGAGTGAAGGCACTGACCAAGAACGCGACACCAAAGTTGATCAACATGCCGACGAAGCCGATCCCCTCAGGAGAGATGCCGAGGAAATATTGATCTGCATGACCATCAAGAAATTGGAAGTAAACAATATAGCCGATCGTAAACGAAATACCGCAGAGCATTCCAGCAATCGCGCCTTCACGATTCATGCGCTTTGAGAAGATCCCAATCAACAACGTTGGAAAGAAGGAAGAAGCCGCGAGCCCGAAAGCAAATGCCACGGTCTTCGCAATAAATGCTGACGGCGGATTAATGCCAAAGTACGCCGCCACCACTAGTGCAATAAATGAAGCGAACCGCGCGTAGCGTACTTCTTCCCGATCGCTCAGATCTGGCTTGATAATCTTCTTCATCAAGTCGTGTGAGATCGAAGTCGAAAGCACTAGCAACAAGCCTGCCGCAGTCGAGAGTGCCGCGGCTATACAGCCTGCCATCAGCAACGAAATCACCCACATCGGCAACCCTGCCATGTGCGGGTTCGCCATCACCATAATATCATTACCAAACCACAACTCGTTCGGGTTGGAGTTATCACCTTTATTAGCCAGTAGTCGTTGACCGAGCGAACCGATACGCTGCTCCTCTGGCGCGTCATAGACCGGATACGCTGGCGCCTTACCTTGAAAAACACTGTTCGAGCCGATCTCGGATTTTGCCGGCCCAAAATATTGGATCACACCGTCGTTGTTCTTATCGACCCATGCCATCTGGCCAGTTGCCTCGAAATCTTTAAACCATGCAGGCGCTTCCGTATAGCTGGTCTGGTGCAGGTTGTTGATCAGGTTGACGCGAGAGAACGCACCAATCGCGGGTGCCGTGAGATAAATCACTGCAATAAACAGCAGCGTCCAACAAGCCGACTTACGCACCGCGCCGACATTCTTAACCGTGAAGAAGCGTACGATCACGTGCGGCAAACCCGCCGTGCCACACATCAGTGCCGCAGTGATGCAAAACATGTTTATCTTCGAGAGCTTACCAGCGGTGAATTCCTGAAAGCCAAGTTCGAGATTGATATTATTCAGCTTCTCAAAAAATGGAATGACCTCAGCATCGGCAGTATAGTTACCAATCAACCCAAGTTGCGGAATTACATTCCCCGTCAACGCCATCGCAATAAAGATCGCAGGAATCGTATAGGCAAAAGCCATCACACAGTATTGAGCGACCTGCGTATAGGTAATGCCCTTCATGCCGCCTAAACCCGCGTAGAAAAACACGATCGACGCGCCAGCCAGCACACCGGCTGGAATCCCAATCCCGAATAGCTGCGAAAACACCACACCCACGCCACGCATTTGGCCCATGATGTAAGTCATGCAAATAAAGATCGCGCAAATCACCGCCACACCGCGCGCCAGCTTTGAATAATAGCGGTCGCCAATAAAATCAGGCACGGTCGCCTTGCCAAATTTACGCAGGTAGGGAACCATTAGGATAGTCAACAAGACGAAACCACCGGTCCAGCCCATCAAGAAACGCGACGCATCATAGCCGCTCAGAGCGACCGTGCCCGCCATCGAGATAAACGTCGCGGCCGACATCCAATCCGCCGCAGTGGCCATACCATTAGCAAGTGGTGACACGCCACCGCCAGCCGTATAATATTCCTTAGTCGAACCCGCGCGGGATTTAACCGCGATGCCAATATAAATGGCAAAAGAGAGACCGATAAAAATGAAATTTAGGTGATCTTGCGTCATCGTATATATCCGCGTTATTTATGTTCAGTATAGCCGTGCTTGACGTCGAGACGGTTCATCAAGAACGCATACACCAACAACAATAAGACGAAACAGATGATCGCGCCTTGCTGCGCCATCCAGAACCCGAACGGTGCATTGCCGACTTGTGGCGCATTGGCATCTAGCCATTCACGAAAAATGATACCGCAGCCGAAGCTAACAGTGAACCACACGGACAACAGCCCTAAAACAATTTTGAGGCACGCCTGACGATGTACTCGAGGATGATCGATTTTCATAACTTGAGGGGTAGAGGTAATTAATGAAACTACACGAATCAATAACCTAGCCGTGCCCTGCAATGCAAGAAGGGATGCAGAAAAGATACAGACTAACATTCTGAACGCCTGCGGCAGAGCGCCCTGCTGGACTCTGAATGGTGTCGCGCCGCCCTGCCGACACGTTGTACGAGCTCAGACTGGATCTTAGTCCAACGCTACTTCGTTGGCCCAAATGTCTGCAAGCTTCTGACGGCGGCGGATCAAATGTGGCACCTTTGCCGCATCGAGCATGATTTCGGCGGCTTCGGGATAAGAGTTATAGTGCTTGGTCGACATCGCCGCACAATACGCACCCGCGCCATCAATCACACACAAATCGCCGATCTGGCACAGCGGCAATGCACGTGTCGCCAATAATTCAGGATCTCCCGGTGCAGGCGTCAGAATGTCGCCCGACTCGCAGCAATGCCCGGCGATCATATAGTCGCGCGTTTCAGTGGCGGCCTCGGGCTGGAGGATGTAGATCGGGTGCTGCGCACCATAAATCGACGGACGTAAGATCTCTGTCATCCCGGTATCGAGCTTGAGGAAATCATAGCCATCCGCCCCGGTGCTGACCACGTCCTGCACGGTGGACAACACCGCACAGGTGTTTGCCAACAAATATGTGCCTGGCTCAATTTCCAAACGGATCTCGCGACCCGTGGCCTGGGCAAATTCGCGAAACATTTCCGCCACGGGCGCCCCGCACTCCTGCAGGTCTGTGCCGACTTCGCTCTCCATGCGCGCCACCTTGTAGCCGCCACCAAGATTGAGCGCCACCACGTCAGGGAACTGGCGCACCAGATCCAGGCTCATGCCAGAAATCTTTTGCCACACCGCGGGATCACTGCCCGAACCGATGTGCGTATGAATACGAATCACCTGCAAGCCATACTGAAGCACAATCGCCTGCACCTGATCAATCCATTCATGCCAGATGCCGAAGCTCGAAGCAGGGCCGCCGACATTGGTGCGGTTGTTGCCACCTGAACCAGAGCCAGGATTAAAGCGCAGGCCGATCGTTTTCCCTGGGCAGGCTTGGCCGAAACGCTCCAACTGACTCAGGGAGCAGGCATTAATCTCAATTCCCAGCTCGTAGAGTTCTGCAAAATCAGCTGGTAACTCCTGCGTGCTCAGGCTGATATTTGCTGCTGGCACGCCGGCGGCAATCGCACGACGCACCTCATGCCCCGAGCTAGCGTCAATCTGTAGACCCGCCTCATTGAAAATTTTAAGTATCGCGGCATTCGGCGATGCCTTCATCGCATAGCGCGCGGTCAAACCAAAGGCATTCGGAAATGCCAGCACCGCGGCGGCATTCGCTTTCAAAGTTGCCATGTCATACACATACACGGGCGTGCCGAAGTCGTCCGCGATTGTGCGTGCGGTCGTGTAATCAAGAAATCTGGGCTGCGATAAGTTGGCCATGCCGAAGAAGCAAAGACGGTTCCCGCTCGCTGGCAAGCGTGATGTCTTCGATCCTATGCGGCGCCAAGCGTATTTGCCAGTCACTTTTATCGCTTCCCTCTTGCACTCGAAACAGTTCAGGTTTGTTTGAAAGTATGTTGATTCTTCTATCTCCCGCAAAGTCTCTCGACTATCAGGCCCCACTACTCACTAGCAAAGCGACGCAACCGCGTCTGGCTGCGCATTCTGCCGAATTGATTCATCAGCTGAAAGCCCTCAGCCCTGAAGCGGTCGGTACGCTTATGCGCATTAGCCCCAAACTCGCGGAGCTCAACCATGCACGCTATCAGAACTACCAGCCGAGCTTCACCGAAGCAAATAGCCGCCAAGCGATTCTGGCATTTACCGGCGACGTCTATCAAGGCATGGCACTTGCCGATTGGTCGACCGACGATTTCGCTGCCGCGCAACAACAAATTCGTATTCTATCCGGACTCTACGGCGTACTACGTCCGCTGGACCGCATGCAGCCCTATCGCCTAGAGATGGGTACGAAGTTCGAAAATACCCGCGGCGACAATCTCTACCAATTCTGGGGTTCGACCATCACCGAACTCCTGAACAAAGACCTTAAGGCCTCTGCTTCCGACCTGGTCGTCAACCTCGCCTCGAATGAATACTTCTCGTCCGTTAAGCTCAAGGAGCTCAATGGACAACTCATCACTCCCGTCTTTAAAGACGCAAAGAACGGTACCTTTAAAATCATTTCGTTTTACGCGAAAAAAGCCCGCGGCATGATGGCTGACTACATCGTCCGGAACAAAGTGAAGTCCGTCGCAGACTTGAAGGCGTTTAATTCCAACGGCTATCAATTCGACGCTGAGGCTTCGGAAGGCAACACGATCGTGTTCCTGCGTGCAGAACAAAAGTAAGGAGCGTGGGCGACCCGCCCACGGCACATCTCGCAACGACGACGAGTCGCCCTCCCTCCTTTCGAAAACAAGGTGCCGCCCCCCACTCCGACCATCCGGATTTCGCAGTTGCCCGAGTTATTCGAGCCACTAGGCTTAGCGATCAAATGGAAAACGACGCAGCCGAACCGACCGAGCCTTCAATCGAAGCCGAAACCCAGCAACCACCAGTCCTGCCAGCGACTGAGGCCAAAGCCGACCACACCGCCGGCATGCTGTGTCACTTGTTAAGCTTAACCCTACTGATCGGCGTGCCGCTCGGCAATATTCTCGGCCCTCTCATCATCTGGCTCATCAAGCGCGACGAGGACCCATTCGTCGATCTCTGCGGCAAGGAGTCACTCAACTTTCAGATCTCGATGACGATCTACATGATGATCGCCGGTATCTTAATCTTTTTCATCGTCGGCCTATTTATGATCCCCGGCTTGATGATTCTAAACATCGTCTACACCATCATAGCCGCGATTAAAGCGAGCAAAGGCACCAGCTACACTTACCCATTGTCTATCCGTTTCATTAAATAAACTGAATCGCATGCAACGCATTCGGGTACAAAGCAAGTATCGACGAGGCTTTGCGCATCGCACTATTCTTGGCCATAGCACGCCCGCACGCCGGCGACCACTGCGTCCGCGTACTGCAGTAGAATATCATCCTCGGCGAGCGCACGGCCCGTAGCTCGATTTGCTAACGCCGACTGTAGCCGACCATACGCGCCGACACTGTTCGCGACATAAGGCTCCAACAGCACCGTTGGGCACTCCGCCATACGTAGTAATAATAGATTACGTGCAAATAAATAGGGCTGCTGCGAACTCAATAAAATCGCGTTATTCCTCCGATAACTCGCTGCTGGTAGATCGGTCGCCTCCGCCAAAGCGGTCGCCAACGCGCCGCCCAGTAACCGCTCTGCAGGACCACTGCCATTCGTCAATTTTACCGCCAATTGCTCCAGCTGGTTCTCGGCCAGCAGTTCATCATCGCTCAAACAGCCAAAAATTAGCACGTGTAGATTATTTGCATCCACCAGTCGAAGCATCGCGTTGCCGCTGTCGCTTGCTTCACTTTCATTCTCTGTGGGCCAAGCCGCCGCATTAATATGCAAAGAAATCAGCGCATCCGGCTGAACTTCTCGATTCACTAATCGTGCTCGTTCCATCAAGTCTCCCTTTACAATTGATAAATGAACCGCCCGCACTCGAACCGCACAGCCGTACTCCCAGAGGGCAGAGAGCGAGGACTCATTCGGCGGCGAGACCTGCTCTGCAGCCAATTCCAAATACTCCACTGGGTTATTTGGATTAACCCGCAACGCCGCCTCCCGCAGCAGTGTGACCTTAGCGCCCAGCGCCATCAATTTCGTCCGAGCAAGCTCCGCGACTGCGAGAACTAACTCCCCCTCTCGCACATAGAAATCATCTTCTGCAATTCGGAACTGCCGACCTTCGGCGGCGGCCCACTGCCCGCCGATGTGTCCAGGATCCAACGCGATATGCAATCCAGCTAAAGGCAAGTCACCATCACCACGCTGCAACGCAATTTCCTCTGCCGTACGCCAATAGCGCGACTCCGCCCGCTGTGCAAGCGCATCTACATCGACTACCGACTGCCAGTTCGCGTACGGCGCATAACGCGTGGCCAGATCAGATGCCAGCACAGGCGCTTGCGCAGCCGACAACGTCGCTAACAATCCGACACACAATAAATAACCCACGACAAACCGCAATAACATGCTGATAGACAGAACAAATCTGCCCCGACAGACAACCCAGCATTCATAAAATCTGTTTCGTGGCGTCCTACTATACAGTCAGTCGATCCATCATTGCTTTAAAATCTGCCGGTAGCGGAGCAACAAACTCCATCTCTTCGTCACGCTCGGGATGTTGCACATGCAACTCAGTCGAGTGCAGCATGATACGTGGCACATCGATTCCTCTTAATCGGCTTGGCTTATAGCCATAAGTCGTATCGCCCAACAGTGGATGGTTCATACCACTCATATGCACCCGGATTTGATGCGTGCGTCCAGTGTGGATCACACAACTCACGAGCGCAACTTGACCGCCAAAACTATGCTCCACAGACCAATCAGTCTTAGCCTCTTTACCCATTGCCATAATCGCCATACGCGTGCGCACCACACTATGTCTCCCAATCGGGCCATCGCAAGTACCCGCCGTTTGACGCGGCGTACCGAGCACCAGCGCCATATAGCGTTTATACGTTTCACGCGCGCTAAAAGATGCGACTAACTTATGATGCGATCGATCCGTCTTCGCTGCCACGATCAGACCAGTCGTCTCCTTGTCTAATCGATGCACAATCCCGGGGCGATCTGGCGCACCAATACTACTCAAGTTACCATTAGTATGATGTAATAACGCATGCACTAAAGTATCCTCTCCGGTGCCAGTACCAGGATGTGTGACCATGCCCGAAGGCTTATTGACCACCACGATCGATTCATCTTCGTAAATAATACTAAGCGGAATATCCATCGGCTTCGGCCCCTCGCCCAAAACCACTTCTTCAAGCACTGCGCGCAACACGCCCGGACGATTCACCTTGAAGCGCTTATCAATGATCTCGCCATCAAAAGTCACTAGCTCCGCTTCAAATGCCTTCTGCAATCGGACACGACTGATGTCATCAAACTCTGCGGAAAAAATCTTATCCGCACGTCCGGACTTCACATCCTTAGGCACAGTAAATTCAATGATACGATCAGGCATTCCGGACAATGATGCGACTGCTACTCAGTTTGCGAGCCTACATTCGTTTCTTCAAAAGGAATCACACTTAAAACACTACCACTCATCCTCAACTCAGCCGTCAGCGATTAAGCAGAGGCACCCGACAACCCACGTGCTGTCTCACAATCTTTAGCAATCTGCAGCTTTAACGCATCCACAGATGCAAATTTTTGTTCAGGCCGAATAAAACGCAACCACTCGACCTCGATCGAGTCACCACAATCCAGCTTCGTGTCGTCGAGCGCATGCACCTCCAGCGCTGGCAATTGGTCTGCCTCCGCCACCGTCGGTTTAACGCCATAATTCGCCACTGCAAATGCCCATGGCTGATCTGCCGCGCCGCGGAAGCGCACATGGTAAACCCCGAAGCTCGGCCGACACTCTGGATCCCATGGCAGGTTCAAGGTTGGAAAGCCAATCTCACGACCCAACCGAGCTCCACCGACAACGCGCCCGTTCGAGTAATAGTTATAACCGAACAAATCATTCACCGCATCGATTCGACCCGACGCGAGATCTTGCCGAATACGTGTGCTACTAATCGGCTCTCCATTGTGCTTAATACGTTCCACACTAAACACCCCAAGCCCAAGCTCATTGCCTGACTCGATCAAAGTCGCGACACTGCCAGTGCGCATCTTGCCGAATCGAAAATTCTCGCCAACGTAGATTGATTTCAATGCCGGCAAGGCGGCTTTCAAATTTCCTAAAAAGTCCTCCGCTGGAATTGCCGCGAACACACGATCAAAGTGCTTTTGGATCACCACATCCACGCCGACAGTGTGTAGCATCGACGTCTTGAACTCCATCGGCATCATCAACAGCGTCGGCGCATCTGGACGAAACAATCGACTCGGGTGCGGATCAAATGTCAGCACCCCACTCACGCCTCCCGACCGCTGCGCCGAAAAAACCGCCGATTCGATCACCGCCTTATGGCCGAGATGCACCCCATCGAATACTCCAATGGCTAAATGTAACTCACCCGTCAGGCCAGCTAGTTCCTCAAAGCGTTCGACGTGGGCAGGAAGTTGCATCATTAAAAAATTAAGGAAATAGCATTACAGCGCAAGCGCTCAAATTATGGCAAAGGAGTGTCGGCGAATCGCCCTCATTGACATCAACGTGGGCGGGTCGACCACACTCCTCTCTACATCGCGACACTCGGCACTGCTTGATTTACTGGGATCAGTTTAGTGCGCAACTCAGAGGGAGCCATATTTTCGATTTCCTCTAATGTATTCGCATCTTCAATACGAAACTTGCCCACCTGCGTGCGGCGCAATGCGCACAAGTGACCGCCACAACCGAGGCGCTCACCCAGATCATGCGCTAGTGTGCGAATATAAGTCCCCTTACTGCTACCGACGATAATCGAAATTTCAGGAAGTTTAAAATCCAGAATATCATAGCGGCTGACATGTATAACACGCGCTTCGCGCTCGATTGTCTTACCCTGGCGAGCCAACTTATAGAGCTTCTGGCCATTGACCTTCTTCGCGGAAAACATCGGCGGCGTCTGGTATTGATCGCCCATAAAGGTCGCCATCTCTTTTTCGACATCCGCTTGCGTCAATTCAGGCACAGGCTTGGTCTCAACGATCTCGCCATCAGCATCCTGCGAATCAGTCGCTTCACCGAGCTTCACCACGCCGGTGTATTCCTTATCCATGCTCATCAGAAACTGCGAGGCCTTGGTCGCTTTACCAACTAGAATCAGCAATAAACCGGTCGCCATGGGGTCAAGCGTGCCAGCATGGCCAATCTTTTTAATACGAAATACGCGGCGCATGCGCGCAACGATATCGTGTGAAGTCATCCCCTGTGGTTTATCAACCAGCAATACGCCGATCGGATCATCATTCGTTTGTTGAGACATAATTAAATACTTACTCTTAGTGAAAAAACTTAATCTTAATCTCTACTTCTTATTCATATCCTAGAACTCTAAAGATAGAGATTAGGAGTAAGAGTAGGATTACTCAGGCTGACCGAGTGCTTCGAGATGTTTGCCCAACGCTTCCATTAGTTGCGGGTAGAATTCTTTGATCGAACTATTCTCGACATTGAGTCCTGCGGCACAGGCATGCCCGCCGCCGTTAAAAAGTTTTGCGACTTGATCGACTCGATAAAACGGGTTTTTCGCGCGCAGGCTGCCTTTTAGTGCCCCATCGCGATCCTCGATCAAAACCCCGATATCGACGCCGACAATTGAACGAGCATAATCGACCAGTCCTTCAGAATCATCGATGGTCGAACCAGTTGCTTCGTAGACACCATTCTCGATCAGGCCAACGCAGACGCGATTATCAAATTCCATGCTTAGCGAATTCAAGAAGTTCTGTAACAATTTAATCTTCGCAAAGGTCTCGCACTCATACAGTTCGTGCGCAGCAACGGACGGACGCGCGCCACATTCACAGAGTCGACGGGCAATCTCAAATGTTTCTGGCGTGGTGGAAGGATAACGGAATTGCCCAGTATCAGTGGCGATGCCGACATACAGGGCCTGTGCGGTTACTGCATCGATCTCATAGCCGAGGTCCATGTAAAAGCCGGCTAGGATCTCCGCTGTCGCAGATGCCGTGGCGATGATTAAGTTCGTCTGCGCATACGCTTTGTTCGAAATATGGTGATCCACATTTAAAGCCACTTCAGGGAAGAGCTCGATCAAGCGGTCACCGATGCGCTTTTTGTCAGCACAATCTACCGTCACCGCGACATGCCCATCGGGCTGAAAATCCGCTGCGAGCATTAAGGGCGTATCCCCAACAAAGGCCTTTAGTGTCGCAGGCACTTCATCGCGATTAAGCCCCACCGCGTCGATCCCTTGGCTGATCAATACACGCACCACCGCGACAATAGAACCAATGCAATCGCCGTCGGGTCGCAAGTGACCACACACGGCCACTTTCTTGCCTTTAAGTTGTTCGACGCTCGCTGCAAACAGCGGACTCTCGTTCGGAAAGAATTTAACTTTTGCCATTTTCATTATCTAGTTGGTCTAATAGGTCGAGGATGCCGGCACCCCGCTCCATTGACGGGTCATACATAAAGTCAAAGCGCGGGAAATATTTAAGTTTCACACGCGCCATCACACGTTGACGTAGCTCTTTGCCAACACGCTTAAAAAATGCCTGAGCCTCCTTAATATCCTTCTCATCGCCAATCACGGCATAGAAGATTTTGCATTGGCGCAGATCGGGTGAAGTATCCACATCACTAATCGTGATTTTGACCGATTGCACGCCACCATAGTAGCGCCGCAATTGCTCGCCTATCTCACGCTGGAGGAGCTCGTTTACACGGGAAATTCGCTTCGACATAACTTAAAGGGATGGAACCTATTCGAAAAAAATCGGCGACGCGCGAGCTCGCACGTCGCCGAGGAAAAATAATTAGCGCAGGGTCGGACGAATCTCAACCAACTCGAAGCATTCGATAATATCGCCTTCTTCGTAATCGTCGTAACCATCCACATTAATACCACATTCGAAGCCAGCACGAACTTCCTTCGCGTCGTCCTTGAAGCGCTTGAGTGTATCAATCTTACTTTCGTGAACGACTTCGCCGTTACGTAGCAAGCGTGCCTTGCGGTTGCGATTGATCGTGCCTTCGGTGACCATACAACCAGCAACAGCCCGGTTCTTGCCCATACTGAAGACTTGACGAATTTCGGCGGCACCGAGCTTCTTCTCGCTCAATTCTGGCTCAAGCAACTCGGCCATGCACTCTTCGACTTGGTCGAGGAGTTCGTAAATAATATTGTGCTGAATGATGCGTACATTGTGATGCTTTGCTTGGCTCTGCACGCCATTATCAAGACGAACGTTAAAACCAACAATTGTTACATCGGTTTCACCCGCACTGGCCAATGCGATATCGCTTTTACTGATATGGCCGACGCCATGATCGATAACACGAATGTCGACCTTATCACTCTCGATCTGCTTAAGGCTATTGACTAATGCCTCGGTCGAACCGTGCACGTCAGACTTAACAATCACGCTAAGGCAGGCCTTTTTTTGCTGCGCAATTGCAGCAAACAAATCTTCAACAGTGACGCCGCCCTCGCTCTTCGCGGATTGATCTGGAGCCACGTTTTCTTCGCGCTTACGCTCAGTTGTCGATTCAGCAGCGGCTTTCTTTGCAGTCTTCTCGTTTTTTGACGAAGTAAAAGTCTTACCACCACTTGGCACTTGCGACCAACCGATGACCTTCACAGGCGTCGATGGCGGAGCTTCTTTGAGCACCTTACCATTCTCATCCTCCATGGACTTCACTTTGCAATAGGCTTCACCACAAATCAACGCATCACCCTTCTTCAAAGTGCCTTGCTCGACGATGACCGACGCAGTTGCACCACGACCTTCTTCGAGTTGTGCTTCGATGATGGTGCCGGAGGCTGGGCAATCTGGATTTGATTGAAGCTCTAAAACTTCAGTTTGCAGAAGAATCATATCGAGCAAGTCGTCGATATTAGTGCCTTTCAATGCCGAAACTTCGACTGCAATGGTTTCACCGCCCCAGTCTTCGGGTGCGATGCCTTTTTCTTGCATCTGCTGCTTCACGCGGTCGACATTCGCACCCTTCGCATCGATCTTATTGATTGCAACGATGATGGAATTGTTCGCTTCCTTGGCGAAGCGCAGTGCCTCTTCGGTCTGCGGCTTAAACGCGTCGTCCGCAGCGATTACGAGAATCGCGAGGTCAGTCACGTTGGCTCCACGCTCACGCATCTGCGAGAAAGCGGCGTGGCCTGGGGTATCGAGAAAAGTAATCTTGTGCTCCTTGTGTTCGATCTGGTAAGCACCGATGTGCTGAGTGATCCCGCCGGCTTCACCAGCGGTCACATTGGCCTTACGGATCGTGTCGAGCAGCGTGGTCTTACCGTGGTCAACGTGGCCAAGGATACAAACAACCGGCGGACGAGGCTTGAGAAAGCGCGGGTCATCGTCTGCAACTTTTGCGACCTTCTCCTTTTCAGCGACCTCGGCTTGAGTCTCGCCACGATGGTGAATCTCCAGCTTGAAGCCATGACGCTTGGCAATCTGAATCGCGATGGGCTCTTCGATGGTTTGATTCATCGATGCAAAAATGCCCATTTCCATCAGCTCAGAAATGAGCTTGAACGGCTTCACTTCAATCTCAGTGGCGAAATCGCGCACCACAATCGGAGGCTTGGCGTGAATGATGCGCTCAGTGCCTTCAGCGGCTTCAGTTGATACTTCGCCATCAATCGGTGCTTCCGCATCAGTCGCGGCAGGCGTCACTTCGACCTTGCTCGCGCCCACAGATGGAGGTTTTGGTGGGCCAGGAGGCTTCGGTGGGCCAGCAGATGTCGGCGCTTTACCCACTGCAGGTTTGACTGCAGGTGCTTTGGTAGCCGGCGTTTTGGGTGCCGCTGGTGGCGCAGATTTAAGGCCCGCAGGAGCGACTCCCGGAGGTGATGTGTTTGCACGCGGTGCTTTACTTATCGGGGCAGGTTTTGGTGCTGCTGCCACTGGCTTCGGTGCCGCTGCCTCAGTTGTCTTCGACTTATCAGCTGCAGCCGCAGCCTCGCGCTCAAGCTTGATTTCGGCAGCGCTCTTGACGAAGACGCCATCTGGCAAGATCGGCCCTTTCGGCGGTTCCGCTGCCACAGTAGCTTCGCCAGCAGGTACGTCCTCAGCTTTATGCGTTGAGGCGAACTCTTCTACGAGAGACTCGGCGGATATATTATCGACGGTACTGGAAGCGCTTTTGACTTCGAACCCGCGACTACGGAGGAGCTCAATGAGCTCTTTATTCTCCATTCCGACTTGTTTGGAAAGCTGATGTATACGAACACTCATGAAAGAGTTACTACTTAATATCTGATAGATGGATGGAAGGCTTGGCGACTACTTGGATTATGCGTTTTGCTCTAGGTATGCGGCAACTTTAGCCAGCACGTCGCTGGCTTCTTCTTCACTAAATTCTGCGTCGACGAGATCGCCAACAGATACGCCTTCGAAGGCTTCGGGACTAATTAAGCCAATTGAAACAAGGCGTTCGCCAATCGCGGGCTCAATGCCGGGAATCATATTGATGCCCTGGAGCGCCTTCGCGACTTTTTCATCGAAGCCCACTGCTTCCTTCTCTTCTTTGCCGATGTCGAGCTTCCAACCGATCAGGCGGGAAGTGAGCTTGGCATTGAAGCCACGGCGGCCAATTGCAATCGAAAGATCATCTTCAGCCACTTCGAAGTGGATGCGACGATCGGCCTCGATCACCTTGATGTTTTTCGGTACCGCAGGCGATAGCGCTTCTTCAAGCAACTGAATCGGATCGCTGTGATAGCGAATGATATCGATCTTCTCGCCACCGAGTTCACGCACGATAGTTTTGACGCGGGCACCACGTGCACCGACGCATGCACCGACAGGATCAACCTTCGGGTCGGAACTATTCACGGCAATCTTCGTGCGGTAGCCAGCTTCGCGAGCCATCGCTTCGATGCTCACGGTGCCATCGGCGATTTCCGTGACTTCGAGTTCGAACAAGCGGCGCACAAAATTGATGTTTGAACGAGAAAGAATGATATCTGGACCGCGATTGGTTTGCTCAATCTTCAGCAGCAGGCAGCGAATGCTTTCACCCGGCGCATAATCCTCACCCTGCACGCGCTCGCGTGGTGGCAGAATCGCCTCGGCCTTGCCTAAATCGATGATCAAATCACCGCGCTCACGGCGCCGTACGATACCGGTGACGATGTCGCCAACAGTATCTTTGTAATCGTCGTAAATGCGGTCTTTCTCAAACTGGCGGATCCGTTGCATGATCGCCTGACGCGCAGTCTGCGCTGCGATACGGCCGAGATATGCTGGGTCGATCTCTTTTTCGATGGCGCCGCCAATCTCCACATCGGGTTGAATGGCACGCGCCTTTTCAATGTGAATCTCGAGCTCTGCATCGCCCACGGAGTCAACCACATGGAGGCTGGACCACGCCTTCAAGGCGCCCGTTTTGGGGTTAATTTCAACACGGATATCTTGCCCAGCAGCGATGCCTTTTTGGGCAGCAGCAGCAATCGCAGAAGAGATGGCTTCGATCATATCGGCGCGATCGATGCCCTTCTCCTTCTCCATGTATTCTAAGACTGATAAAATTTCGTGACTCATTGCGGCAGAAAATAAAAAAGCGGACTTAAGCCCGCTTAAAAAAGATGTTGCTAGGTTAATTTAAGAATTCAGAAAGCTAAACGGCCTCCGTCGCTTGTCAAGTGTCGGTATGCGGGCAATTGAGATAGTTTAAGCGCATGAAATCTAAGTGAAATAGGCATTTTAGCCGTTGGTCTACCCCAGCAGCTAACCACACACAGGAATGCCGGTGCCACTCGGCCAATCTGGCCTCCGTTGTCAGGCGGGGGAGATCGGCATTCAGCACGTGGCCTGCTCCAATGCTCCCCGATCTTACGATCGAGGCTACTATGCACGCGTGGCCTCCGTCGTCAGACGGGGGAATCGGCAGCCAGCACGTAGCCTGCTCCAATGCTCCCCGATCTTACGATCGAGGCTACCATGCACGCGTGGCCTCCGTCGTCAGACGGGGGGGATCGGCAGCACACGTGGCCTCCGTCGTAAGACGGGGGGGGGATCGGCAGACCTGCTGGTTTTACCTTGCCGTGTGCGCCAAAAAGATCATCTTGCCCCCTCCAACAGCTGGCCCTGCTAACGAATTCCCAGGGCCGCAGCCATTCGGCAACCACTGAATTCATGAACAGCGTCCTGATTTATTCCGGCGGGCTCGACTCGACCGCTCTGCTTTACCATCTGCGTGCCGCAGGCCACACCGTGCATGCGCTCTCCGTCAACTACGGGCAACGCCACAGTTGCGAGCTCAGACATGCCGCCGAGATCTGCAAAGCCATCGATGTGCCGCATCAAACCGCCGATCTCTTCGCGATTCAGCCCCTCCTCGCCGGCAGCAGCCTAACCTCGCCCGAAATCGACGTTGCTGAAGGCCACTACACCGAGGAGTCAATGAAGTCCACCGTGGTGCCGAATCGAAATATGATCCTGCTCGCGATTGCCGCCGGGCATGCCCTTTCGATTGGCGCTGAGCAGATCGCTTACGCTGCCCACAGCGGCGACCACGCGATCTACCCCGATTGCCGCAACGAGTTTGCCGACGCCATGGCCGCAGCCATCCGTCTGTGCGACTGGAGCACGGTCGAGCTCAGCCGCCCCTTTGTCGACTGGACCAAAGCCGACATCGTGCGCCGCGGCGCCGAACTGAGCCTGCCCTTTGCGAAAACCTGGTCCTGCTACCAAGGCGGCGACCTTCACTGTGGCCGCTGCGGCACCTGTATTGAACGCCGCGAAGCCTTCGACCTCGCAGGCGTCACCGATCCCACATGCTACGCCGCCAACGCGCCGAGCGTCAGCGACCTGCGCGCCAACGACTGGCGCCTGTAAATTATCCACTCTCTTAC
>Ga0222717_10001135_pt1 | contig 22081 bp, 32 predicted proteins | sample C33_18DmetaG_FD_165053 | JGI IMG/M metagenome (GOLD analysis project Ga0222717, IMG submission 165053) | Estuarine water microbial communities from San Francisco Bay, California, United States - C33_18D | ecosystem: Environmental > Aquatic > Marine > Unclassified | place: USA: California... | reverse complement strand
TTTTAAGAGGAAGTAATGGAATACGATACGTCGGATGATGAAGAGTTTACCTCTGCGTGGAACGGAAAGTACGGTAGGAGACAAGTGCAATGAGCGAGTTTAAGTTAAGTAGGCGCAGCCTTGATCGGCTTGAGGGCATTGATGACCGACTACAGGCGGTAATCAAGATGGCGATAACCATGACCAAGACCGATTTTGGGGTGGTTCAGGGCATGAGAACTATTGAGCAGCAGAAGGAGCTTGTTGCTAAAGGTGCTAGTCAGACCATGAAATCAAAGCACCTTGAAGGCAAGGCTTTCGATATTATGGCCTTCATAAATGGTAGGGCAAGTTGGGAACTCTCGGTTTATGACGATCTTGCGGATGCGATTAAAGAAGCGGCGATACAGTTAAACGTTCCTATTTGTTGGGGTGCAGCGTGGGGCACACCTGAGATGCCGTATCCAATGGACATTCGCAAGTGGGAAGGTACAATGGAAGAAGCAATGAATGCGTATATAGACTTGCGCAGATCACAGGGGCGTCGTCCGTTTATCGATGGTCCACATTTTGAACTAATAGATTAGGAGACAGACATGTCCGCACCAAAGAAATCACCTCGGCCCAAAGCTCGGCCCACTAAAAAGTCCAACATGAAGGACGCGATAGATAAAGCTGTACTGGAAGCTTTAAACGACGATCTTCCTCCTGGCGTGGATTATTACGGAGAGGACGGAGAATTACGAAGCCCAGAACGCGATTATATGAATGGCGGCATGGTTCGTCGAGGTTATCGCGGTGGCGGGGAAGTTAAAGCTCGCGGATGCGGAGCAGCCCAGACAAGTGGCTTTGGTGGCGGAGACACATACTGATGCCAATTATTTCGATCAGCATTCTACCGGATGGTATTCCGGTAGATAAGATGCAGGGTGGTGACGACGATGGTCCTAGCTGCCCAGTAGCTACGCAGGACATTGAGGTTAACGACGTTAACAAGATGTACGCTGTGGATGAAGCAAGTTATCGTGATCCCGCAGATGATGGCGGATTTATGCTGACCGAGATTTGTGGAAACTGCGGTGCGTATAACCAAACCGAAGACATGATGGAGTGTATTGGGGACGAATCTGGTGACACAGGTTACTGTCAAATATACAAATTTATGTGCAGCGCGGATCATACCTGTGAAGATTGGGTGTCCGGCGGACCGATAACAGCTAACGCCGAAGGTTCAGAAAGAGATATTCTTTAATGGACGGTGTTGATTTCGCGAAATATATGTATAAGCTACTACGAGAGCGCGAACAAGATATTGCAAGTGCTTTGGGAATGGATGCTGCCAAAGACTGGGAGCACTATAAACTCATGGTAGGTGAGATACGGGGCCTGACCTACGCTCGTGAGGAATTAAAAGCCCTGCTGGAGAAACACGCTGACGATGTCGAAGACTTTATATCTTCCTGAACATGTCGCGCAGAAAATGAACAAGGAAAAGAAGGAGGCTTCCGCCGACTCTAGTCCTGTTGAAAGCGCATATGTAGATGCCAAAGAAAAGGTGCTTGACCCTTCTCTTTTGGATAAACCCCTTACAGAACGACTGCCACAGCCTACAGGCTGGCGTGTGTTGGTGATGCCTTATCAGGGCGCAACCAAGACGCAGGGTGGTATATATATTCCTGATGAGGTTCGGGACCGAGAAGCGGTTGCTACGGTTGTAGCATACGTTCTCAAGGTTGGCCCCCTAGCATATCAAGACCCTAATAAATTTGGACCGGAGTGTGAGCCTTGGTGCAAAGAGGGTGCGTGGGTATGCATTGGTCGGTACGCCGGATCCAGGTTCAAGATTGATGGTGGAGAGGTTCGCATTATAAATGATGACGAAGTGATTGCCACAATTTTAGAGCCTGACGACATTAAGCACGTTTAGGAGAAATATATGTCACAGGAAAATGAAGAGGTCCTTGATGATGAGGACACTGGCGTTGAAGTAGAGATTGAATCTACGGAACCCGAAAAAGAAGAAGCCGCTGCGAAAGTTCAAGTTGAGAACGAGAACGAGAACGAGAGTGGTGGAGACGATGAACTGGAGAATTACAGTAGTAAGGTCCAGAATCGAATTAAGAAACTGACGGAAAAGTACCGTAAAGAGGAACGTGATCGGGAAGAAGCTGTACGCATGGCGCAGCAGCTTTTAAGCGAAAACACTAACCTCAAGACCCGCATGCAGAACTTGGACAAGGGTTATCTTGCTGAGTATGGCACTCGTCTGGACACGCAGATTGCGGCGGCAAAGAAGCTTTACCGTGAGGCGTATGACGGTGGTGACACCGAGAAGATGTTGGAAGCTCAAGAGTCATTGTCAAAGATGTCTATTGAGCAGGAGCGTTTGAGATTAGCCAAGCAAAGGTCTGATAGAACTCCTCCTCCACAACAAGAAGTACCGCAGCAACAAATGGCCCCGCAGCAACCGCAGCAGCCAGCCCCTAAAGCCGATCCGAAAGCCCAAGGTTGGGCGGAAAAGAACGATTGGTTTGGGACTGACGAGGTTATGACTTATGCGGCGTTTGGTATTCATCGCAAGCTAGTTGAAGAAGAAGGGTTTGACCCGACAGCCGATGAGTATTATACTGAAGTTGATCGTAGAATGCGTTCGGAGTTTCCGCACAAGTTCAAAACGTCGAAATCGAGTGGAGCACAGGTCGCACCTGCTGGCGCTTCAGCAACTCGCAGTACAGCAAAATCAGGGCGCAGGTCGGTGAAACTATCACCATCACAAATTGCGATGGCGAAACGTCTGAACGTACCGCTTGAAGAATATGCAAAATATGTGAAGGAGTAATGATATGACTGACAGAAAATCTCGCGCAAGCGAAACACGCGAACTAGACTCGCGCAGAAAACCCTGGGCGCCGCCCAGTCACCTTGCAGCACCTGATGCCCCAGAGGGGTTTGTGCATCGTTGGATACGAGTTGCAATGCGTGGTGAGGAAGACAAAATGAATGTCAATGCCAAGCTACGAGAAGGATGGGAACCTGTCCGGAAAGATGAATATCCAAACTATGAAGCTCCCGTTATCGACGATGGTCGTTACGAGGGTGTAATAGGACAAGGCGGACTGATGCTGTGCCGTATACCTGTTGAAACAGTAGCAGAAAGAACTGCATATTACGGGGGCAGAACCCGCGAACAAATGACTGCTGTAGATCAGGACCTTATGAAGGAACAACATCCTTCTATGCCGATAAGTAATAGTCGGCAAAGTCGTGTATCATTCGGAGGCTCTCGTAGAGATTCCGATTAACTGAAAGAGGATTGCTAAAATGGCAAACAGTAACGGTGCTTTCGGACTTCGTCCGATTGGTGTAGTCGGTCAGGCTACAAACACCACTGGTGCGACCGAGTATCGTATCGCCTCTGGAAACACTAACGCGATTTACCAAGGTTCACCCGTAAAACCGCTGTCAACAGGCTTTATTGATATTGTTGGCGCGGCTACTGGTGGAACGGTAGGTCTACTTGGTGTGTTCTGGGGATGCGAATATGTATCGTCCACCACTGGTGAGACTATTTTCTCAAATAGCTGGCCCGGTTCTGGCGCGGATTCTAATCATCCCGTCAAAGCCTTTGTTTATGACAACCCAATGCAGACATTTGTTATCTGCTCAGACGCTTCACTGACTAGCGAAGCAGCTGCGCAGGCTCATGTGTTCGCAAACGCAAACTTTGCGGCTGGTGCTTCTGGTTCTTCAACCACAGGCATTTCATCTGCTAAGTTGGGTGTCAGCACAATCGCCACCACTGCGGCATTACAACTGCGTATTATGGGCATTCAAGATGACCCAGAAAATGCAGACTTTACTGCGGCTGGTATCCCATTAATTGTTCGATTGAATAACAGCTTCAACTCCGCCAATGGTGCGATTGTTGCTGGTACTCCATCGACTACTGGCGTTTAAGGAGGTCTAAAGAATGGCTATTTCTCGCGCACAACTAGCGAAAGAGCTAGAACCGGGCCTCAACGCGCTGTTTGGTATGGAGTACAATCGGTACGAAAACCAACACGCGGAGATCTACACAACAGAATCTTCTGATCGAGCATTCGAAGAGGAAGTTATGTTGAGTGGGTTCGGAGCGGCACCTACCAAATCGGAAGGTTCCTCTGTCAACTTTGACGACGCTAACGAGGCGTACACTGCTCGTTACAACCACGAAACTATTGCGTTGGCATTCTCAATCACTGAGGAAGCTATCGAAGACAATCTGTATGATCGTCTTGGTTCGCGTTATACTCGTGCGTTGGCTCGTTCAATGGCTCACACAAAGCAAGTTAAGGCCGCTGCGGTTCTTAACAACGCATTTACCGCTGGCGCTTCCGCTGGTGGTGACGGTGTTGCGCTTTGTGCGACAGACCACCCGTTAACTAACGGTGGTACTTTTGCCAACGAACCAGCAGTAGCTGCGGATTTGAACGAGACATCTCTTGAAGATGCCCTTATCAATATCGCAGGTTTTGTTGATGAGCGTGGTTTGAAAGTTGCACTTCGTGGCACAAAGCTACTCATCCCGCGTCAACTGCAATTTATCGCAGAACGCTTGATGGTTTCAAACCTTCGTGTTGGAACAGCAGACAATGATACGAACGCGATTCGTTCTATGGGAATGTTGCCTAATGGTTATGCCGTTAACGACTTCCTGACGGACCCTGATGCGTTCTTCATCATGACGGATGCGCCTCGTGGAATGATCCACTTTGAGCGTACTCCTCTGTCTACCAACATGGAAGCAGACTTCGACACAGGCAACATGCGCTTTAAAGCGCGTGAGCGTTACAGCTTTGGCTTTAGCGACCCACGTTGCGTATTCGGTTCACCCGGGGCGTAATCTGTGTTATAGTTAGGGAGGGTTTCATATGACCTCCTCCCAAACTGGGGGCTACTTAGGTAGCCCCTTTCTTTTTGGATAAATCTCCTGTATTGTTCTGGTATCCCTGACAGTCGCATGGTGCGACTGACACTAGCCGCGACAGGAGATCCACATGGCTAATACTACTTTTAACGGTCCAGTTCGCTCGGAGAACGGATTTAAAGATGTAACGAAAAACGCTACCACAGGCGCAGTTACGGACAATATTTCTATTTCTCACAACGGCACAAACAGTGTCGTAATTATCAGCGACCTTCCGACTTCTGACCCATCTGTAGCAGGTCAACTGTACAGCAATTCAGGTGTTGTAACTGTCTCCGCAGGATAAGGAGATAAATCATGGCTGGTCCAGTAACAGCATATAATTGGGTTCAAGGAACCTCGGCGGCGATTGTCGGACCAACTCGGTCCCGGCTTCGTCAAGTGGTGATTTATGCCGCCGCAGCGGGCGCGTTTACTATAAAGAACGGTGACGCTAGTGGTGATGTTTTGCTCACGCAGACATTCCCCGCAGGTCATCATGTTATGAACATTCCGGATGACGGCATCGTAGCCAGCGCGGGAGTGTACATAGCTGCATTTACGGGTTCTGCAAACCAACTCACAATCATATTGTCTTAGGAGGTAATATGGTTGGTAGTGAGGTAACATCGTTTTACTCACAAACTTCGGCAGCGTTGGTCCAACGGCGCTGTCGTCTACAAGGTGTACTTTTGACTTATGAGTCTGGAGCCACTGGGCATGTTGTACTTTATGACAACGCGTCAGAAGCGTCGGGAAAAGTATTACTCAGAGTAGATGAAACTTCTCAAGGTATGGACGAGATATTTCTCCCTGGGGATGGTATACTAGCTAAAAAAGGTGTGTACGCTTCGATTCCCGCCAATACCACCATATCAGTAATTGTGGAATAGTTATGGCAAAGATCGACAAGTCCAAGATGAAATGCAACAAGCCTAAGCGCCAGATATCCGGTGGAAAAAAGTCGGTTGTTAAAGCTTGTGCTAATGGTAAGGAAAAAATAATTCGTTTCGGGGACGCCAATATGTCTATTAAGAAAGACAACCCTAAACGCAGGAAATCTTTTCGAGCTCGTCACGGCTGTGACAAAGGAACCTTAGATAAATTAAAGGCCAAGTATTGGTCGTGTAAGGCGTGGTGATGAGGGTTGATTTTAATAACGTTGCGTCAATTCTGACTGTTGGACTTCTGAGTTGGGGCGCATTGCAGCTTTATCAACTCAAAGCTGAAACAGCGGTAATCACTTATCGGGTCGGTGAAAACTACGATATGATCAAGCCTATGTGGCAGGATTTTTTAGTAAGGAGCGCACGGTATAATGAGCATCAGCAGAACATCCATTCCGTTCCAGGTATCCAAGCCTCCAGAGGAAATCAGTAATGGCAGAAAAAAAGACAAAAAAGGACGCGTGTTACCGAAAGGTAAAAGCCCGGTACAAGGTGTGGCCCAGCGCCTACGCTTCGGGGGCCCTGTCGAAATGTCGAAAGGTAGGGGCCGCAAACTGGGGAAACTCTACTAAAAAGAACAAGAAGGCTGACGGCGGATTGATTGCTTCAGTTGACAACCCTAAACGTCCAGCAAAGAATCGGTATAAAGGGGGCGGTATAATTGCTTCGGGTTGTGGCTGCGTAGAAGAAGGCAAGCGTAAAAGTACGAGGCATTTCTGATGGCGAAGAAGAAAAACTCTTTGCGGGAATGGTTTTCTCAGAACGATGGTAAGGGCTGGGTTGATTGTAAAACAGGAAAGCCTTGTGGTCGCAAAAAGGGCGAGAAGAGAAAAAGTTACCCAGCGTGTCGTCCTACTATGGCGCAATGTACGTCTGCTTCTAAAAAGAAAAAGTCGTCAAAGAGAATAAGTTGGAAGAACAAAAAAGCTGATGGCGGATTGGTGAGAGTGTATTGATACGAGAATGGGCAGAAGAACTATCAAGGCCTACCGCGCATACTAACGGTGTAGCGGCCTGTCCTTTTGCTTTGCCTGCGGTTCAAAACCATGAAGTAAAGATTTTAGTGTCGGATGGATTGTGGGCGGATGTTCTGCACGAGACATCAAAGTTTTTCAACACTGGATACAAAGTCACGATGGTCTTTGATTATGACTACGATTACGACTATGATCGATTAGAAGAAGAGTGTATGGCGCTCAACAAGTTTTTTGCGTCAGTAGGAATTGACATATGGCTGCTTGCGTATTTGAGAGAGCATGCCATTGTTTTTATACAGCGTTGGTCTGAGTTAGAAAATGCTGCTGCAAAGTTGGAAAAACTAGGGTATTATACAAACTATGATCCCCAAGACTATGAACGGCACATCTTAGGCCGTAGAAACAGGAGTATATAAAATGCCGGGTAAAAATTTCCCTGATTTAACCGGAGACGGTAAGGTAACGCAAGCAGACGTTCTTAAAGGGCGTGGTGTTAAAGGCATGATGCGCGGCGGTAAAGTAAACGGCATGATGCGCGGAGGCCCTGTAAAAATGATGCGCGGCGGTAAAGTAAACGGCATGATGCGCGGTGGTAAAGTCGGCTACATGAATGGTGGTTGTGTAATGGCTGGTCGCGGCGTTCGTGACACAAATATGAGTTAACGATATGGCAACTTCAGGATCAAGAGACTTTAATCTCGATGTCGGTGAGATAATCGAGGAAGCATATGAGCGGTGCGGATTAGAAGTTCGCACTGGCTACGATGCGCGGACGGCGCGTCGGTCCTTGAACCTGATGTTTGCGGACTGGGCAAACCGTGGGATCAACATGTGGACCGTTGAGCAGGGGACGATCACCCTTACGCAAGGTCAAGCTGCGGAAACATTGCTGCCGGATGTAGTTGATGTCTTGGAGATTGTTCTTCGCAGGGACAACACAGACTATGAAGTCCAGCGGATCAGTCGTGGGGATTACGTTACTTTGCCTAACAAAACGACTCAGGGTCGGCCTAGTCAGTTTTGGTTCAATAGGCAGATTAATCCTGTAATTAATTTATGGGCTGTTCCTGAGAACTCTACGGACCAAATTATCTACTACTATGTGCAACGGATTGAGGACGCAGATAATCTTGTCAACACTACTGACATGCCTTTTAGGTTTTATCCTTGTATGGTTGCTGGTCTTGCTTACTATCTTGCGATGAAGCGGGCTCCAGAGCGTCTACAGCTTTTAAAGTCTGTATACGAGGAAGAATTCCAACGCGCTGCTGACGAAGACGAGGATCGAGTTCCGTTGAAGTTGCAGCCTAGCATTCGTTATTTGAGGGTTTAATGCCATACGCATCGGGTAAACACGCATGGGGAATATCTGATCGGTCTGGTCGCCGTTACCGTCTGCGTGAGATGCAGGTTGAGTGGACGGGTGCCAAGGTAGGTCCTGACGAGTTTGACCCCAAGCACCCACAATTATTTCCTCCTAAAGCTTCTCCCGATCCGCAGGCTCTTCGTAATCCACGACCAGATCAAGCAGAAGCATTACAGGTGTACGTTGACACTCCGACCGTCGAAGCGCCTACATTGGAGCGTATTCGTGCGATAGGTAAGGTCGGCATAGTGACGGTGACAACATGACAATGACATACGGCGAACTGAAGCAAGCCATTCAGGATTACACCGAGAACGACGAGACAACGTTTGTGAACAACCTGCCCTTGTTTATTAGGTTGGCGGAGGAGCGCATACTTAAAAGTGTGCAGCTAAATCTGTTTCAAAAGAATCAAGCGGGGACTATGACGACCGGAAATCAGTATTTGGCTGCTCCGTCTGATTTTCTTGCTCCGTTTTCGTTGAGCATTGATGTGAGTGGGGATGCTGAGTTCCTGTTATTTAAGGACTTAGACTTTGTACAGACATACACCCCCGATCCGACGACGACGGGACAACCGAGATACTACGCCCAGTTCGACGTTGATAACTTTATTTTGGCTCCAACTCCTAACGCTAACTACACTGTGGACATACATTATCTGTATCGCCCAGCCTCTTTGACTGCTGGGGCAGACAGTGGCACCAGTTGGTTAAGCACAAATGCTGAAATAGCTTTGCTTTACGGATCGTTGGTAGAAGCGTATACATTTATGAAAGGGGATCCGAACCTTATGCAGATGTATATGCAGCGATATGGCGAGGGTGTCTCCAGACTGAAGAACTTGGGCGAGGCTCAAGAGACAATAGACGAGTACCGTTATGGTACTTTGAGGACTCCTAGATCATGATGCCAGGTTTAGAATTATCAAACGACTTTAAGGTAGAGGTACACACCACTCAAGGTCGAGGCTTTTCTCCGGAAGAAGTTGCAGGACGGTGTGCGGATAAAATTATTTCTGTTTCGGATGGCTCGCATCCTGCGATACAGGCGCAAGCAAATGCGTTTAAAAAGCAGGTTGTAAAGGTCGTAGAGTTTTATTTACGAGAAGCTATCAAAAGTGACAGAACCACGATATATAATGCACTCACAGACGCAGGGCACCCAGAGCTTGCGGAACTTATAAGGAGAATGTGACATGGCTTTTTCTGGAAATGCAATGAGCACATCATTCAAGAAAGAGCTCTTGTTTGGTGTCCATGATTTTGATCTCGCTAACGGAGACACCTTTAAACTGGCGCTATACACTAACAGTGCTGTTCCTTCTGATATGGGCGGTTCTGGAAGCACTATGGACGCTAGTGTAGAGAACTACGCTACAAACAACGAGGTAAGCGGAACAGGGTATACGGCGGGGGGTGGAGCGTTAACTTGTGTAGATCCAACTTCTAGCGGCACTACAGCACTGACTGACTTTCAAAACCTGACGTTTTCTACGGCGACGATTACGGCGCGTGGAGCAGTGATTTATAACACTACTCCGAATACCACATCTCTTTCGGTAACTAATCCGGCAGTTGTTGTGTTAGATTTTGGCGCGGACAAAACGTCAACGGCAGGGGATTTCACCATTGTTTTTCCAACAGCGGACGCAAGTAACGCTATAATCCGGATAGCCTAATGGCAGATATCATCGTTCCAATCGGCGGTTGGTCCCGCTTCGGTTGGGGCGATATGCCGTGGGGTCAAACAGACCTTCCTAAAGCAACAGGTTCAGTTGGTTCCGTAACAGTTGTTGCGGAGGCTAATGTGCCTGTAACTGGGTTGGAAGCCACCGCGTCGGTGGGAACAGTAACCGTTGTAGCGAAAGCCAACGTGTTCCCGACGGGGGTAGAGGCGACAGGGCAGGTAGGAACAGCTACCGTTATTGGTAACGCCAATATCTCTGTTACTGGTTTAGCTGCCACGGGCAATGTCGGCACTGTTACAGTGGATGCCGACGCAATCGTCCCCGTAACTGGGCTTGAAGCTACAGCAGCGGTCGGCGCCGTCACGGTAACAGCAGCGGCGCGTGTCCTGCCTTCAGGTCTTGAGGCGACGGGCAACGTTGGCGGTGTTACTGTTGAAACAATTTCGTTTATTGATGTCACTGGCGTTGAGGCCACAGGAGCCGTTGGTTCTGTTACCACCACTACGTCTGTAGATGTTAATGTCACTGGAGTATCTGCCACTGGGCAGGTTGGTCAGGTTCTTGTTTGGGGACGTATTGTTCCAAATCAAGATCCAAGCTATACTCCCGAACAACCAACACAATCCCCTGGGTGGTCTAGCGAAACTCCTTCGCAATCTCCAGGTTGGACCCGAGAAGCAGCATAGGATAAAAACATGCCTAGTACATATACATTAAATAACGGTATCGAGCTCATTGGCACAGGTGAACAGTCCGGCACATGGGGCGATACAACAAACACAAACATGGAGCTTTTGGATACTGCGCTTGATGGTCAGGTTTCGATAGCCCTGACTTCCGCGGGAAGTTCAGGATCCCCTAACTCTCTTCCGATCAGCGACGGTGCAAATTCAAACGGACGCAATCGTTTGGTTGTTTTTACGGGAACACCTGGCGCCGCAGATGCGACTGTTTACGTCCAACTGACGCCTAACGATTCTGAAAAGATTATATATGTTCGCAATGATCTTGGTGGAACACGGGTTATTAGGTTGTTTCAAGGCACATATAGTGCGTCCAACGACTATGATGTTCCTGCGGGTACGACAGCGGTTGTGTTTTTCAACGGAGCTGGAACTGGCGCAGTAGCGGCGAACGTCTTTAACAATGCGTTTTTTGACGGTCTTCGCTTAGGTAGCGTGTCGGTCACTGCGATTTTAGACGAAGACGATATGTCTTCCGACAGCGCAACGGCGTTAGCGACACAGCAGTCTATTAAGAAATATGTCGATGACAAGGCCGCGGCACAGGATACGCTTGCCGAGGTTCTAGCTAACGGCAACACGACGGGCGGCACGAATGTCTTGTTTGGTGACGACGACAAAGCCATCTTCGGTGCTGGGTCTGACCTACAGATTTACCATAGTGGGTCTAATAATTATGTTGATGCCGCTGGTGTTGGACATTTGTACCTTCAGTCACAAGGTGATGACAAAGATGTAAAAATACGGTCAGATGATGGCTCTGGTGGTTTAACGGAATATTTTCGTGCTGATGGCTCTGTTGGTAAGGCACAGATGTTTTACTATGGAACGAAAACCTTAGAAACCACCAGCACAGGTGTAGACATCACTGGCACAGCCGTAACAGACGGTGTTACAGTAGCTGGCAACCTGTCAGTCGATGGTGGCACGATCAAGCTGGATGGGAATTATCCTAACGGTACAGGCAACGTGGCGTTAGGTAATCAGGCAGGTGATGCACTAGCCTCTGGCGGTAATTATAATGTAGCGTTGGGAAGTGCTGCGTTATCTGCGGTCACTACTGGAGATCAAAACGTAGCGATAGGAAACGGAGCTTTACAAGTTTCGACCGCATCTTCAAACGTTGCGGTTGGTTATCTTGCGGGAGGGTCTTTGATTACGGGATCTTCAAATGTCGCATTGGGGGTAAATGCTCTTAACGACATGGTTTCTGGATCAAATAACACAGTTATCGGAAAGCAGGCAGGAGATGCTCTTGGTGATGAAATCGTAGCCACGGCTACTGTTTCTGGGGTAAACTACACCATTCAAACTCTTGGGACGACAGACTTCACTTTAATCGGTGCGTCGTCCAACACTGTAGGTGGCACATTCACGGCTACAGGTGCGGGTTCTGGAACAGGTACGGCTTCGGCTAACGCTAATTACAACACGTTTGTCGGGCATCAATCAGGGGACGTAATTGTTGGCGGTTCGAAGAACAGTATTCTAGGTCGGTTTGACGGCAACCAAGGTGGCTTGGACATCCGCAACAGTGACAACCACATTGTTCTTTCAGACGGTGATGGAAATCCTCGATTATACTTTGACGATTCTGGGAAGGCTACGTTTGCTGCTGCGCTAGACGTATCTAGCGGCACGATCAAGCTGGATGGGAATTATCCTGTTGGCACAGACAACGTAGCGTTAGGTAATGCTGCGTTAGATAGTATTATTTCTGGCGCGGCTGGTAATATCGCTATTGGCGACAGCGCATTAACGGCAGCTACTGATGGTGACAATGCAATCGCGATTGGTAGAGATGCAATGGCGGGTGCTGTATATACAGGAACCGATGCTATCGGCATAGGGCGATCTGCGTTAAACGGCCTTACTAGCGGCAGTAGCAATATTGGTATAGGTGTTTTTGCCTTGACCACAACGAGTACCGCTTCTCAAAACATCGCGATTGGTAATTCTGCTGGAAAACTCAACCAAACAGGCGCTGGACTGACTTTTGTCGGGCACGAGGCGGGTAAAAATAACCTATCTGGAGCCAACACAGCCATTGGCTACCAAGCCATGCTGGGGAACACGACAGGCAATAACAACGTAGCCTTGGGCTACTATTCGATGGGTGATTCTGACGGTGCAGACCGCAACACTGCTTTGGGCATGTATACCCTAGCAAGTGTGAATTTATCGGGTAATACGGATACATATAATGTTGCTGTCGGCTATCAAGCGATGGAAAATCTGGAGTCAGGAAGCAACAATACTGTTGTTGGATCTCGTGCTTATTATTTAGGTACGGGGGGCGCTCAAAACACCATTGTCGGGGCAGATGCGGCCTCCAGTGCGAGTTATACCGCGAATAGCAATGTTATGGTGGGATGGCGCGCTGGTACTAGCCTTACAACAGGCGGTCAAAACGTCTTTTTAGGTAAAGACGCTGGGTACTATGTTTCAACAGGGGCAGACAACACTTATGTCGGAACAGCCTCGGGACCTAATAGTGCCGCAGGCGCAGCTACAGGAAATAACAATGTTGGAGTGGGTACTAACGCGCTTCGGGGAACAACTACCGCAAGTAACAATGTTGGTGTCGGTTATCGGGCACTGTATGTGAACGAGTCAGGCACTAGGAATAATGCGGTTGGATACCTTTCACTATCCAAACAAACTACCACAAACGATAATACCGCGATGGGCTATTTGGCGGGGCGATATACGACTGGCGCAGCAAATACAGCAATTGGTTCTTATGCTATGTCAGCGGGTTCTAGTACTGGAAATACATCCGCAAGCAATGTGGCCGTGGGCAAAGAAGCCTTAAAAGAAATCACTTCTGGCGGTGCTAACGTAGCCGTGGGTGTGTTCGCGCTAGACAGACTGACAACCGCGTCTAGTAATGTTGGCATAGGGTATAACGCACTGTCGAACACTCAAACGGGCGCAGAAAACGTAGCTGTAGGAAGAGAGGCACTAGAAAACACAATCGGTTCAGGAAATATCGGTATTGGGTATCAAGCTGGTCACAATGTGTATGATGGTGCGCACAACGTAGCCATTGGCTATCAAGCGTTGCCTGATACCGTTACAGGAGATTTCAATGTAGCCATTGGGCGCACAACAGCTCAACAGATGGAAGGTGGAACACAAAACGTAGCCATTGGTGTTGATACTTTAAATGGACAACAAAATGGAAACTACAACATAGCCATTGGTGGATCAGCTTTCCGCATTGGTTCAGCTTTCAGTAACGGTGTTGCTATTGGTGTTCAAGCGGGAAGAAATAATACATCTGACGGCAACACATTGGTTGGCTATGAGGCTGGTTATGACAATACATCTGGTACTTTAACGGCTGTTGGTAAGGGTGCTGGCTACAACAATCTTACTGGTACAAACAACACATATATGGGCCGTGACGCTGGTTACTACAACGAAGTTGGTGATAACAATGTAATTATAGGCGATACCACGGGCCAAGGCGGCAATATAAACGAAGCTACAATAGTAGGTAAGCAAGCGGGAGAATATCACAGTTCCCCATCGGGTGGTGGCGTTCAAGCCTTTGGCTATCAATCAGGACAATTCTGTACAGCCGACTGGGCCACTCTTATCGGATATCAAGCGGGTAGAGGGCAATCTAGCAGCACTAAGCATACTGGAGATTATAACACCGCAATAGGACCATTTGCTGGTATCGATTTAAGCACGGGGGAACGTAACACTTTTCTAGGGTACGATTCTGGAGCAAACGTAAAAACAGGTTCCTACAATACTGCCGTTGGTATGCTGGCATTGGATACCGCACAGGCAGGGTCGTATAACACCGCATTGGGTTATAACGCTGGAAGTGCGATTAATAGCGGAAACTATAATACCTTAGTTGGTAATGAAGCTGGAGCACAAATCACTAGTAACAAATGCACCGTCCTTGGACGCTACAACGGCAACCAAGGCGGCTTGGCTATCACTTCCTCTGACAACCAAATCGTGCTGTCTGATGGGGATGGTAATCCTAGGATGCATATTGATGCATCTGGTTGGTTTAGGGTTACTGCTGGAGCTGAAGGTTATTTTGGTCAATCAAACCACGTTATTGCCAGCACTGAAACCGAAGGAAATCTCCTATGTCAGTTTTTGACCTCTGCTAGTGGTGGGCAAAATGCTGTGAGAATGTTTGTAGCAAGTGCTGAATCTGGCGTAAGCACAGCCGCACACATTATAGGGGTGTCTAAAAATAGCGGCTCAAGCCGATCAATAAACTGCGCTGGAACTGTAAATGCTTCTGGTGCTGACTATGCGGAATACATGGTAAAAGCTGGTAATTTTACTTTAACTAAAGGTGATATAGCTGGGATAAATTCTGAAGGTAAACTCACAAATGTTTTTGCAGATGCAATTTCGTTTATCGTAAAATCAACTAACCCTTCATATGTCGGTGGTGATACTTGGGGTACAGATGAGGTGTTGGGAGAGCAACCTAGCAAGGACGCTCCGCAAGAAGAAAAAGACACCTACAACGCAGCGCTGGAAGCAGCCCGTGCAACTGTTGATCGAATGGCATTCTCAGGTCAAGTTCCTGTGAATGTCACAGGCGCAACAGTCGGTGACTTTATTATCCCTGTTCAGGACGGCACAGGTATTACAGGTCAAGCGGTATCTTCTCCAACGCTGGAACAATATATGTCAGCGGTGGGTAAGGTAATCGCAATAGAAAATGATGGTCGTGCAAAGATCATTGTAAAAGTCGCATAAGATTAGTCAGAAAAGGAGAAAGAAATGGCGATTACATACACATGGACAATAGACAACATGTCCACAATGCCCACGCCGGAACCAGATTTCGTGGTAAGCGCAAAATGGACGCTAACAGGCACAGACGGTACAAATACCGCAAGTATTGGTGGAATTAATAATTTCACACAAGAAGGCGACACGTTTACGCCTTACGCTAACTTGACAGAAGCTCAGGTTCTTGGCTGGGTACAAGATGACCTTGGCGTAGACGGAGTTGCTAACTACCAAGCGAATGTGGATGGACAGATCAACTCAATGATTAACCCTCCCGTAAGCCCCACTGTAGAACCCCTACCGTGGTCATAACTTAACCTTAAAAGGAGACTATTATGGGTAAAAATGAAAAGACCCCAATAACAGTCAACGACACAGAATACTTTGTCGAAGACATGACGGATAAACAAAAAGCAATGCTGAACCATGTAAACGATCTAGGGCGTAAAATGGATAACGCTCAGTTCAACTTGGACCAGCTTGCGGTAGGCCGTCAGAAGTTTGTTGAACTCTTGGCTGACGCTTTGGAAAATCCAGAGGAAGTCGAAGAAGCGGAAGTTGTAAACTAGGAGTACCGAATGCCTCTGACCAAGCTCCAGTTCCGACCAGGAATTAACCGTGAAACTACGTCGTACTCCAACGAGGGCGGGTGGTTTGATATGGACAAGGTTAGGTTTCGGTTTGGCTTTCCAGAAAAAATAGGTGGGTGGGAGCCAACGTCTTCCACCTACTTTTTAGGTACATGCCGTGCATTGCACCCATGGGTCGCGCTCCAAGGTGAGCGGTACTTGGGCGTTGGTACGCACCTAAAATATTACATAAACGAGGGTGGTGGGTATAACGACATTACTCCGATCCGCGCCACTACGGCAGCGGGGGACGTAACCTTTCAAACGTTTAAGACGTTGATGTTTAACCCATCTGGTTCGCTAGACATCAGCATAGATCAAACTGAAATTGGACCGTTGTTGTATTTTGGAGGAGGCTCTCTTCCAGAAACAGGGTTTGTAAAAATAAACGACGAAATAATTTCATATGCTGCGGTTTCAGGAACAACACTTCAGGGGTGTTTGCGAGGACAAAAAGGAACAGATGCTGCAACACACACTGGAGCTCTTATAGACGTTAGTTTCTCTACAATTATTGTTACAGATACTAACCACGGTGCCTTGGCAAATGACTTTGTTACTTTTTCTGGTGCGGCGTCAGTCAATGCATCGGGAAACATTGGCTCTGTTGCAGTGACTAGCGGTCTTTCCACGGGAATAAGTGCTACCTTTAGTGACGTAGGACAAACGTCTACAAGCGGTTCTGGAACAGGGGCAAAGTTTAACATCACCAAAAATAGCTCTAACAACACCTACACAGTTAATTATGTGGAGAATGGTGGGTCAGCGTATGCAGACAACGACACTATTACAATTGCAGGAACGAGTTTGGGTGGAGCCACACCAACGAATGATTTAGTTTTAACGGTTACCACACTTTCTGGAACGATTACGAGTAACGTATTAAACCAAGAATACCAGATTGCGTATGTGCCTAATGACAACACTTACTACATAAACGCTCGTACAGAAGAGTCGATGTCTTCGATCACTACTTCAACGGGAATAAATGACACTCTTGTTTTTGCAAATATCGCCAGCGGATCCGGTGCAGGCGGGTCCTCTACTGTGGGAACATACCAGATCAACACGGGCCTTGACACGACGATCACGGGCGCGGGTTGGGGCGCGGGAACGTGGGGACGCGGAGCTTGGGACAGTTCTGCAAATCTAACCACATCGGGTCAAACCCTTCGCATTTGGTCGCATGATAATTTTGGCGAAGACTTACTTATTAACGTGCGAGACGGCGATTTGTTTTATTGGGACAAAACCAACGGAACAAGCACAAGAGCCGTGGAACTTGCCTCGTTAACAGGGGCAAACACTACTCCGGTGATAGCTAAAAAGGTTCTGGTTTCGGACCGTGATCGGCACATTATCGCGTTTGGTTGCGACAGTGAGCTTAATCCTGGGGTTCAGGATCCGTTGCTCATACGATTCTCGGACCAAGCTTCTTTAACCGAGTGGAACGCTACGGCAACCAACACGGCTGGGGACTTGCGCCTTGGTTCCGGGTCCGAGATCATCACGGCTGTTGAAACACGACAGCAGGTACTGGTGTTTACGGATGTATCGTTGCATGCGATGCAGTTCCTTGGGCCACCATTTACCTTTGGTATCAATACTGTTTCTGAAAACATCACGATTGCGGGTCCGTTGGCGGCTATTGCGGTTGAGGACAACGTGTATTGGATGGGTGCAGAAGAGTTTTATGTCTACGGCGGTGCGGTGCAGCGGTTGCCGTGTACTGTTCGGGACTATGTGTTTAGCAACATTAACTCCGATCAGCTAGAAAAGGTTACCGCGGGTACGAACACGGCGTTTTCTGAGGTTTGGTGGTTCTATCCATCGGCTTCTAGCACTGAAAACGACAGCTACGTTGTGTATAACTACCAGCAGCAGATCTGGTATTATGGGTCGTTAAACCGTACATGCTGGTTGGATCGGGGCGTAGAGGATCTACCCGTTGCAGCGGCATCGGACCATGTCTTGTATTATCAGGAGCAGGGTTTTGACGACGGTAGTACAAACCCAGCTAGTGGTATCAGTGCGTACATCGAGAGTAGCCAGATGGATCTAGGGGAGGGGGATCAGTTTGCATTCTTGCGTCGTATGATTCCTGACCTAACATTCCGCGATAGCACCAATCAAACTCCACAGGCCACGATGACTCTCAAGACTCGTAATTTCCCTGGCGGTAATTATTTGCAGACTAACGCAAAGGTCGTGGAGAAAACTGCAACTGTTCCGGTGGAGCAGTTTACTGAGCAAGTGCATGTTCGACTAAGGGGCAGATCGTTTGCCTTTAAGATCGAAACAACGGATGCGGGCACAACGTGGCGGCTGGGTTCACCGAGGGTGGATATACAGCCTGACGGGATGCGCTAATGTCTCGTAACCTTGTCCTTCCTTTCTTTCCTGTTGCTCCAAAAGAGTATGACCAACAATATCTAGCTGAGATTGTTCGGGCGTTTTCTGTATACTTGGAGCAGATGCAGAACCCAGGGGAGGGGCGCAATACTTTTGCGGTATTTACTAATCTTCAAACAGATGACAGCGGACTGGAGCCGGGGGCTATCTTTAACCATGATGGTTATGTTAGAGTGCCCTTAGCTTATTCTCCGTATGTTCGTGGTTCACAAGCTACGGGCTCTGTCGGAACAGTAACGGTGACAACATGAGTGTAATTATAATGCCAGACGGCTCCCGCTGGAAACCTTCAACAAGTTCTGATACAGTCCATTGTGTGAACTGTACAAACGCGGTTGACACGCCGGAAGAAATTGCAAGCTACCCCGATGGTAATTGTCCAGATTGTGGACAGGCTTGGACAGGCGCAGAGAAACGTAGCACGATGATTACTGTGACCGCGCCTGAAGCTATCAAAGGGGAAGCGTAATGAGTTTAGGATCTATATTAGGTGGCATAGCGGGGTTATTAATTCCCGGCGGTGGAGCGATAGCCTCGGCCATTGGATCCGGCTTGGGCGGTTTAATCATTGATAAGAAGAAACCTAAAGACGCTATTAAAGACGCTTTGATTGCTGGAGTTGGCGCCAAGGTCTTTGGTCCTGCGATACAGGGCTCTGGAATTGGAAGCGCAATTACCGGAGGACTTGGATCTCTTGGTTTAGGTACGCAGGCTGGTTTGCAACAAATGGCAACTCAACAAGCCGCGGCTCAAGCAATACAAGGCACAACGCAAGCTAACCTCTTAGCTCAAGGCTCACAGAAGGTTGCTGAAAAAGGTATTATAGACAAGGTTCTCGGTGGCAATCCGATGATGCTTTATACGGGGCTCACGGCCCTTGGTGCGGTTGAGGAGCTTACGAAACCTAAGAGCGGGTTAAATCAAGAGTTGTACGTCGATAGATATACCGGAAGACGCTTTAGCACTCCGGAAGCCCGGGACGAATACGAGGAAATGTTTAGGCGTAAGCACCAATTTGAATACCCTGATGGCTTGCCTCCACGTTCTGAGGGTTTTGCCCAAGGCGGATATATTGAGGGCCCAGGGACAGGGCGCAGCGATTCTATTCCGGCTACGATATATCAAGATGGACAACCTGTGCAGGAAGCCGCGTTGTCTGATGGTGAATTTGTAATGACAGAACGCGCAGTTAAAGGCGCAGGAAACGGTAATCGAGAGCAGGGCGCGGCTAAAATGTACGCCATGATGCGAGATTTTGAGCGAGGTGCAGCATAATGGCCGAAGGTAGTACAACAACAAACATTCAGGATATTCCTGATTGGATGAAAAACTATATGTCTACGGCGGATTCCAACTATACTGGGATTCTCGACGAGGCAATGCGTCAGTACGAAGCTCGGTCGGGACAGTTAACAGATGCCCAGCTTGCTAACTTACAAATGCCTAACCGACAGGTTGCGGGCAGAACTCCTCTTCAAACACAAGCAACGCAATTAGCGCAATCCGGGGTTGGTTCGTACTTGCCAATGCTGCAAGCGGGTGCCGGAAGCGTAGGAGCGGGGGTCACGGGCCTTGGTACTGCGTTGCAAACAATGCAGCAGGGGTACAACCCGTTAGCTGCGGCGCAGCAAATGGTGACGGACTCATATACTGGGGCGGTTCCTTATCGTGATTTCGCGGTTGAACAACTACAAGGCGCAATCCCCGAAGTACAAGCGGCTGCTCAAGCAGGGGTGGATGTTGCTGCGCTAGGCCGTCAAGGCGTAATAGAAGCTGGGCAACGTGGTGAACTTGCTGCGGCGGGTGGAGTTCGCGGAATAGCGGACGCTTCAAACATGGGCGTACAAGCTGGGCAGGAAACAGCACAGAATATTCTAGGTCAGGTTGGGGCAGGGCAATCTGCTTTGACTGGATCGGCTTCTGACATCCAAGACATTGGTGCGTTAGCACAACGTGCAGGTATGGGTGCAGGCGCAGACGTAATGAATTTAGGTCGAAAGGCCGAGGGCGTAGGCCTTGGGGCATTGCAACAGTTGCCGGAATACGGGCAGCGCATGGAGAGCCAAGGGCAGCAGACCGCGCAGAACATTTTAAAGGCTGGTAGTGCGGCTGACGAGCTAGGCCAATTTGGTTTAAGCGCGGCGCAGGCTGGTATATCCGGCCTTCAAGGATCAGCGGCAGAGTTTGATCCTTCAGCTATTGGCGATTACATGAACCCATACGAGCAGTCAGTAATTGACGCCGCTATGGCGGATGTTGCTCGCGCTGGGCAGCAGCAACAGAATCAACTTGGTGCAACAGCAGTTGGTGCGGGGGCCTTTGGTGGCTCGCGCCAAGGCATCGAAGGCGCGGAGATTAGTAGAAACGTGTTGGACCAGCAGGCTAAGACTGCTGCGGGAATGCGTCAGGCTGGATATGAGAGCGCGTCTCAAAGAGCTCAAGCCGCATACGAAGCGGCCAAAGGTCGGCAGCAATCAGCAGCGGGTCTTATGGGTCAACTTGGTCAGGCGGGTGCGGGCACAGGGTTGCAAGCTACGCAGACGGGTATGTCGGCAGCAGGTCAAGCCGGACAAGCGGCTATGCAAGGTACACAAGCGGGTGCGAACACCGCGGCACAGGCTACGCAGCTTGGACTGGCGGGACTTGGTCAGGCAGCAGCAAACCGTGCCACGAGCGGACAACTCAATCTTGCTGGCACTGGGCAGGGAATGCAGGCAGCGGGTCAAGCTGGAGCCTTGGGCGCGCAATCAGCGCAGATGGGCATGGGCGCGGCACAGCAAGCGGGTCAAGCTCAGATGCAAGGTGCACAAATGGGCATGCAAGGCGCACAATCCGCGGGTCAAATGGGACTGGCGGGGGCTCAAATGGCGGCGGGAACGCAGGGCCAAGGTGCTGGACTTGGTATGCAGGGCGCACAGATGGGCATGCAAGGCGCAGGTCAAGCGGCAAGTCTGGGTGCTCAAGTTGGTCAGATGGGTCAGCAGTACGGTCAAATGGGACTGGCGGGCGCAGGTCAGATGGGCGCGATTGCTGGTCAGTACGGCCAGTTGGGATCGGGCATTGCGGGTGTTGGTCAGGGTCTTGGATCCTTGGGCATGCAGCAAGCGCAGCTTGGCGAGGCGCAACAGGGTCTGAACCTAAACGACATGAATACTTTGATGAACATCGGTGGTCAGGAGCAGCAGCAACAGCAGGCAATTCTGGACGCGCAGTTCGCAAACCAGTATCAACAGTATCAACAGCCGATGCAGGAGCTTGGTTTCTACTCAGATATTTACCAAGGTATGCCGATTGGTCAGTCAAGTTTCACACAGGCTTCTACGCCGAGCCCAAGTTTCATGTCTCAGGCTGGCGGGTTAGCCACCGGACTTTACGGTATGTACCGCGCAGGACAGTAAGGAGTTACTATGAACGTAAACGACAGAAAGCTCTTTTCGAATCGAGGCGCAAGAAACCGTTTGTCCCAGATGAGCGGCATCATGACTTCGTCCGAGCCGTTAATGAATGAGGTACAGAAGTTTGAGCGTGGTGGCACCGTTCGAGAAAGAGCAATCTCTGGCGAGGGAGCCTTGGATCAACTTGCTTCGTCTAGCCGAACTCCTATGAATTTC
>Ga0222717_10001131_pt1 | contig 22110 bp, 4 predicted proteins | sample C33_18DmetaG_FD_165053 | JGI IMG/M metagenome (GOLD analysis project Ga0222717, IMG submission 165053) | Estuarine water microbial communities from San Francisco Bay, California, United States - C33_18D | ecosystem: Environmental > Aquatic > Marine > Unclassified | place: USA: California... | reverse complement strand
GTTCTCCTACATATTCATAAACATCATAAGTTGATGTACAATCGTCATCACAACTAAGTGTAAATGCTGTTAATAATACTATTACTAATGCTATTTTTTTCATAATTTATGTTCTTTCATCCCATCTTGCTGCATATCCTCTTACATCAAAATGTGTGAATGTGTTATATCTACCAAGGCCACCTTGTTCCATTTTATCCTCATCTATAAGTTTTTCTATTGTGTCAGCCACTTCATCAGGTGTCATACCAGATACAACAATATCAGAAGCTTTACCAAGACAATGTTGACTAGTTCCACTTCTTCCTTGTTGATGTTCCCACCACACAGGCCTATATGCTATATTTATAATTACTGATCTACCTAGATTATCTCTAAGTACTTGTAAATTTTCAGCAAGTCTTTGTAAGTTTGGATCTAATGCATCAGCGTCAGCATCATAAGAAGCCCAGACATTTTCTTGGGCCTCTTCATTGTAAAATCTAGACTCTATAAATTCGTCTAAGGTAAAGTTTTTGGTTAAGTTCATATTTATTATCTAACAGTTTTTGGAATTGATACATCAAATTCTTTAGCAAAGTCTTCATCAAACATTGCAAGATAGTTCACAAATGATTTAGCAAGTGGGAACATCTTCATTAAGTTCTTTGTTGGTTGTGCATTCTTTCTAACCTCATCAGCTGTCCTACCTGGATTACTAATATCAAATCCTGTAATCTCTTTAGCAGTGTGGCCAGCAAATCTATTTATGTCTTTTAATAGTCCAAGAAGAGGCATACCAGCATCAAGCGTGTTAGCCATTTCTGATGGGTTGTAGAAGAACATAAGCTCACTAATAAATTTATCTGTGACTCTTTGGAAATATCTTAGAGAGTTCTTTCTAGCTTTGTCATCATCATCATCTGGAGCAATAGCACCAACAATAAATGATATAGCAAGCATGTTAAGTAGTATAACAAGTTCCTTAACCTGATTACGTAAGTTAGTTTGTATCATGTCAGCAAACTCTTCTTTTGTAAGGTTTGCTTGAACACCATTGTTTTTAAAGTATTTATCTGTGTATTTTTCATACAACTCATCAAGCTTTTTCAATCCTTGTTCATTACCTTGTAGAATGTTTGTTATATTTAAACTTCTATCTCTAATACTTTCCAATACAAGTCCACTCCATAACCTCACTCTACCTATGTCATAACGTTCTCCAGTAGTCATCCCATCTTCATCTATCTCTACATTAAAATCATCAGCTACCTTTCTGAACTCACCAAAACGTGTATCAACAAGTTTAGGAATCCATCCTTTAAATACCATTAAAGAACGAGTCCAAACATTCATATTTATTCTTAGGTTGTCAAATTCTGTTTGACCACCAGTGGCAGTTCTAGCAAGTGATCTAGCTATATTAGTAAGACGTTGTAACTCTTGTCTATTGTTTAAATCTAAACCTGGTACAACAAGCTTGCCATCTTCTAGTTTCTTTATAGCGTTGATAGATCTTGTTTTCTGCAGCTCTGCAATCTCTTCGTTAATTTTAGGATTGAGTGTTCTATATTCTTCAGCACTGTTATATCTTGCTTTATATTTGTTCTTTACAAAGTCTCTAATATTTACAAGCTTACCATCTTCCACCATCATATTATCTAACAGAGCCATAAATATAGACTTTTCTAGATGTTGTTCAGGTTGTCTAAAGAATACAAATAATATGTCAGAGAAGTTCTTATCTGTAAGAGTTGACATACCCGACTTTACTAACTTATCATAAGTGGGGTCATCTTTCAGAGGCATGAACTTATCAATAAGCTGAATGAACATTTTTCTTTCATCATCGTTCTTAAACTTATTTCCAAGTAATTTAGCTTCATACTTTGCCACCTCTCTAGCTTTAAAATACTTACCTGCCTGTGCAGATACCTGTATGTTACCACCAAAGATGTTTACAGCACCAGATATGAATTCAAAACCTAATGACTTCATCTGAGTATATCTATTCATGAAGTCCATAGTTTTTTGTAGAGAGATAACTGTATCTTTTTCATTAACAATTTCTCTACCAAATGCTTTATTGATCCCTCTTCCTAATGCTATATCTGTATCATCTGCAGCATATTTTTTTCCATATAAGGCATTGTTAAAGTAATCATCAATAATTTTTATGTTTTGAGTATTACCTGCCTCAAGCTGCACTCTACCAGCTTTTATTACAGCATTACCAAATCTACCTGTCTTGATGTTTTTCTTAAACTGCTGTACAGTTTTAGCAAGAAGAAGTTGGTCTTCCACCTCAGTTAGATACTTATACTTGTTCATGTGATTAGTGTAAAGTATAAGATTCTTAAATAAATCTAAACTAACCTCAGAGTAGTCATTAGTGCCATCTTCTTTTGTTTTACTAAAATCGCTAGTGTAATATTTAGGTATAGAGTTTTCTAGTTCGTTTGTAAGTTCGTTTATAGATCCATACCCTACATCATCAGCTCTAGCTGTCAGATTACCAAATGTATTTGATATAGATCCTAAAGAACCATCCCAAGCAATACTCTCTGCCATACTCTTTCTAACAAATGGTAGGAATGTAGAGCGTACAGCATTGTCTATATATCCAATCTCTGTAGCTTTATCATTCATCTTAGAGATCCAGTTGTATAGCTCAAACAGCTCAGGATCTTTTTTAAGATCAACATATTCTTTACTCTGCCACTTTTCTTGTGGATGCCTTTTTATTACATAGTTATTCCAACCATTAAAGTCACTCCTATTTACATCCCATTTTCTTTGCTCTTCTAGTATGATTTTTTCTTTTAGAGCACCTTCCTCATATGTTTTATTTATACGGCTAATTCTTTGTTTAAGTATTTTACTAGCTTCTTGAGTGTAAGCTTTTAAATTAACATTATCTTTGAGCCATTGTTTACTTCTTGCACCCTCTTGAGCATTTGCATCTACTTGATCATAGAACGCTTTCTGGTACTTATATATAAGTTTGTTTACAATACCACCCTTAGTATCTTTTTGATACAGCTTTGAAACTAAGTCTCTCAAATTACCACCTCTAGCTTTTAACTTTTCCTGTAGTACAATAAGTTCATTAACTTCTGTCAATGATTCTTCCTGAGCAAGACCCATAGCACGGTTTGCCATTTTATATAAAAGATCTGTCGCTGCTAGTCCTATATCTGATAATCCTCTAAAAAGTGAACGCAGTCCTTTTACAACTCTTTCTGGAGACATAAGTCCTGTTACAAGATTACGCTCTCCTATAAACTTATCAGAGAAATCACCAGCAATCTTTATAATCTTTGTTCTTGACTTACGAATAGATTCTGATTGATCTCTAAGTTTGTTAAGAAGTTCTTTTCTTTGAGCTAATGACTGCTTATCTTCTTCTGTAATAGCATCTTGCTCCATCTCTTTAGTGTAAATTAAATTACCAATGTTGTCGGTAAGTTCACCAAACACTGCAGAAGAAGCAATATACTCTCTTATGTTTGCTGAGAAATCAGAGAGTTGTACGTCTGTTAAATCTTTATCATCCGCTGGTCTACCTTCGTATGCAGTTTGGTATTCTGCAATTATATTTGACCCTTCTCGTTCCATAACAGAGATTGCATCAATCAGTGGTCCAATGTTTTGATTACCTCGCAAAGATCGTATTGCTTTATTTAAAATGTTTAGTCTCTCCACCTTAAACATTCTTTCTTCCTCAGAACTTACAAGTTTCTTTGAGAGCTGAGCTTGCACAGCATTCAACTGCTTAATTACATCATCAAGAACTTCTACACCTGTAGTTTCTGACTCTTCTGATACAGGTGTAAGTGTAAGTTTGTCTATCTTATTTGGATTCACAGAACCAATCTCTATACCTTTTATCTGTAAGTTAGTTTTAGGATCTTGAGGATTCTCTCTTTTTAAATCCATAATAATTGGAATAGCTCTGTTCTTACCAACTTGTTTTACACCGTAATTATCAAGTAATATCTTCTTATATGTACCAAGTTGTATACCATATGCTCCTTGCTTATACCAAGCAACATCTTCAGCACCTTTTGCAACACTCATAAACTTCCAGTCATAAATATTTGCTGTACCATCTTCTTCAACAATCAACAAGTCAATTGTACCTGCCTCTTTGTTTTTAGGATCATACACTTGTAGTTCAGAGAATACTAATGGGTTCTTACCGTTCTCTGAGAACGATGCAATAAGGTCAGTGTAGTAAGTCTCTAACTTATCATACACCTGGTTGTTTAGACTACCTTTAATATTAGGACGTGGTCCTGGAGTTTCTCTTCTAGTACCATCTTCATTAAAGAATCTAGCATGTGCTTCTTCAAAGTAATTATGATATTGTGTACCTAATACACGCTTTACTTCATTATCTTTCTGTTCCTGAGTAGTGAATCTCTTATCACCAAAACGTGATCTATACCAAACCTTTACTCTATCTGTTACACGTTTAGTAATTCTTACATATTTACCATTAACAAGAAGTTCATAGTAACTTGTAGCTTTCTCCTCATCTAGTAATAGAGGATCTGCTTTTTCATTAGTTTCTATTTTTCTTAAAGAAGCTCTAGTTTCTGCTACTTTTCTTTGAAAGTCTTTCTGTTTATCTGTAAGTTGATAGTATATTTCTTTACTGTCTAAGTCAACAATACTTCCTTCAAACTCACCACCTATTACTGTCTCTGCTGTTGTAGAGAATATATCAATGTTTGCTTTTTTATATTGTCCTCTAAACCAATCAGTTATCATATCCCACATTCTTCTAAAAATAGACTGGTCAGCTTCTTCTAATGATGTGTCACCTAATATAATAGATGTAATCATTTTATCTACTGCCTCTTTCTTTATTTTACGAATGTTTGGTTTACCATTCTCTAATTGATATGCAGGTAAATCTTTGTATGCATCTAGTGTGTCTTTAAATATTTTGAATCTACCTATCTTAGATATCATCTCTGTAATAAGCTTAGGATTACGTTGCTCAATAATAGCTGTAGCAATGTGAACCATCTCCTCTGTAAGAGCTACATCTTCTTTACCTTCAGCTACAGCAACTATACCAGCAGCTAAATCAGCAAGAGCGTTTACACCTGATACATCAACAGCAGGGTTACCTTTAGCATATTCAAGAATATCTTGAATCTTTACACCCATTTTATCAAGAACTTTTTTTGTCTTAGCTATAACTTCTGGAGAGGCCTTAGTACGACCTTCTGTACCTTTTTTTTGTAAAAGAATTGTATTTTTTCCTATTTTATCGTCAAGTATAATTTCATTCCAAGTATTACCATATTCATCAGTAATTTTCTTGACATCGTACAATTTATTAAGAATGTTGGTAACTCTATTAGTATAAAAAGCTTCTATAGGTTTAAGTTTTTCAATACCTTGAGACTTCAGGTTATCTTTTTTCTCAGTATATATCTCTAACTCTATTTCTTTTTGCCTTATTAGATTAGAGTTCTCCTCTAAATTAGATGTCACAGGATTTTCTTTTAGTTCTTTTATAGATGCATTAGTTTCTTCTATAGAATCATTAACTTTTTTAATCTCATTAGCTAAAGTTTGATGTCCTTCTATATTAGCAGCAGTTTCACCTGTAGGAAACAATACTTTTGTGTACCCTTTCTTAATACTATCTTGTACTATAGATTGTATAAAGAAATTAACCCAGTTACCTTTTTGATTTAGTAGTTGTAAAAAATCATTTTCAGGTATTTTAGAATCGCTTATGTTACGTTTATTAATAGAATTAGCTAAAGCTTTTTTAGTAAGAATAGCTTGTCTCTTGTTATATGTATTCTGTACTGTATATGAATCACCTTGAATGTCTAATACTTCAAACCATGAATTATTAACTTTAAATTTTTGACCCACTTCAAACCTATTATCTAATAATTTATTAACAGTTGCATTTGTAACCTCATTATAGATTATAGCATCAACAAGAGTACTTTTATTTCTACTTTTCTGAAATAAATCAGATTGTACTTCTAGTATTCTTCTAGTTTTAGTAGGGATATTTTGATTTAAAAGAATTTTACCAACTCCATCTTTAATACCTTCTTTACTTACATCTTTTACTTCTTTTATTTGTACGTCACTTCTAAACCAACCTATACCTTGGTCTGTGCTAAACCTAGCATGACCTTTAATGTTAGGTGTAATATCAGGTGTACTTATTTCATTTTCTGTATACTCAGTACCTCCTGGTACCGTTAGCGTAGAGTAATATTGAGTGGGAGATGGTATTTGAATTGCAAATCTTGTTTTACTATCTTCTCTAGTAGTATTAACTTCAACGGTAAAACTATTGTTAGCAGTTAAACCTATGATTAAGTCTTGTACAGATATTTCATCAATACCTTTTGACTTCATATAATCAAATATCATATCTACTTGTGTATCAGATACACCTCTTCCGTTCAGGTCCTTTCTTAAATTAGTTTCTATATTAGGTCGCTCTTTAGTATTTAACCTAATAGTCATTCTTGAAGCACCAGGTGCCTCATTATATTTTCTAGTTCTTTTAGTAGGATTGGGTCTTATAAGTAAAGAGAGAGCATCTATAGCTTTTAAATTTGACTTAACAATATTTTGTTTACTTTCAGATTGAGGAACATTACCATTATATTTATCCCATAAAAAATAAGCCATATCTTCTCCTCTAGAAGACGATAGTTCTTTCCACTCTTTTAAATTTGTATTTGGACACGTTGCCATTAGCCTTTACATTTTATATTAATTATTTGACCTGCTCTTTGTTCTGAATATCCCATAGCTATTAACATTTTTGAATTAATTTCATCTGCATCATATAAATTATTATCTGCAAGTCTGTATTTATTGTTTTCTTTAGTAAATAATACATTACTTGATGAACCACTAGAAGGAGCTGGTCTTTTTGGTTTTGTTGATTCAAATGCTGCAACAACTTGAGCATCCATTACCTCTTTAACCTGTATCATACCGTTGTCAATAATAGACTTTTTAGCAGATGAATAAAACTCATTAGCTCTAAAACTATCACCAAGAGCATTGATTGCTTTATATACAAAATATGGTGTACCTTTTTTATCTCTAGTTAATAATGGGTTACCGTCAGTATCAAACACTTGCTTAAACAATCCTTTCTTTATGTAAGAGTAATCACCCTCTTTACGCATCTTAGCTATCTCTTCTCTTGATAGTTTCTTGTTCCAACTTGCTACAATGTACTCACCACCAACTTTTCCTATTTTCTGAGTGATCACTTGTGGTATCTCACCCTCTACTATAGCTTTCTCTACATTAGCTGGTAGGAAATCTACAGACGGATACTGTACGCCATACTCTATACTGAATATAGAGAACAATCGATTGTATGAAACTATATCATTGTCATTCCAGTTATTTCTTTGGAACACACTAAGTTTATAGAAATCATTCAAGTTAGGTAAATTTTCTATAATGGGCAACGTTTTATTATACACTCTTGCAAAATCTTCATAAGGAATAAGTGATGTAAATGATATAGGCGAATTACTTAGTCCAGACTGAAGAACAGCTAGTGTAACTATTTTATCATATAAGTCTGTTTTGTCTTTTAGTGATTCTCTTAATTCACGGAAAGCATATATAATATTGTTCTGGTCATATACTTTGTTATCTGTGTTCTTAAGAGATACATTACTTGGTGTAGTTTCACCTCCAAGTCTAGAAGGTTGCACCTGAAGAAGATTAACTACATGATTATGATATAAAGGATGGTTTGCATCCTTCTTAACCTCATCAATAAATGCAACCACCTCAGAGGCTACACCTTTGTCTGATAGAAGTGTTTCTTGTATCTGTAAGTTGAGTCCTTGATTAGTTTGTACAGCCCAATCAAATAAATCGTTTACAGCTTTTCTAGCCACCTTGATAAATGTTCTGTTTGGTAAGTCTACATATGGCATTAACACTTGCTCTAACACAGTTCTTATATTACCTCTATCTGATAGAAGAAAGTTTGAAAGAGCGTTTCTAGAGTCATTTATCTTATTAGCCTGATTACGAATAAAAGAATTATTTAGTAAGTTGCTTGAATCAGATATAATAGTATCTTGTGATCTAACAAACTGAAGGTTCTTCTTGAATACAAGATATGGATCATTGAATCTTGATGTATCCCAATTAGTACCTTGTGTAACTGTGTATAATTGATTAGCCATCTTAGCATACTTCAAGAATTCTTTTAACATAAATACCTGATCTAAGTTTTCCTTAGCATTCAATTTTTCTTTACCTAATGTACTAAGTAGAGAAGTTTTGCCAGGTATTTGCTTAGGTAGTTTCTTTTCTTGAGCTTCAGTTAACCCTCCATATTTGTTTATAGTTGCATCTATAAAGTTATCTATAAATAAGAACTTATACCCTGCATTCTCAACTGATTGTAGATATTCACGAATGATTGGTTGGTTCATAAAATATGCTACAGTGTCTACTGGTACACCTATTTTTACAAGAAACATATATGTTGATGCTACGTTTGGTGTAGCACCCATTTCCATAATCCATGGACCTTTAGAGATATCTACATATCCATCAATAAACTGTCCAAGTATATCAGATATAAGTTGACCATTAGGAAACTTTTCACTTCTTTCAGAATTGTTTACACCAGACAACGATGGATATTCTGTTCCATCTATCGTAACCTTATTATAGTTTTCAAATGTAATTTTAGCATCACCTAAAAACTTTGCATCTTCAATACCAACCCTACCAAGTCTACTTTCATCAATATACATAGCAGATCTCTGGTTAAGAGAATGATTAGTTTGTTGTATAGCAGCAATACCAATAGCTTGTTTACCTGATACGAATGCTTGTCTTAATCTAGACATAAATCTTCTATCAAGCATGTTATCCACATCAGTGTAATCAAACTCTTTACCTACTGTTTTCTCAACAATGGTTTTAGATATAGCTTTTAATTGTTCAGCAGAGTTAGGTGTGATGAGTCTTTCAAAGTTTGCTGGATGACTAACTAGGTTTTCAGAAGACTGTATAAACTCATTCTCTAAAGATTGTTTATATATTCTATTAACCACTGCATCTCTTACACCATCTTTCTTTAGTTCTTCAACTAATATAGATAGAGCGTCTTCATCTTGTGTTACACCAAGAATTTCAAATAATACACCAGCTTTTTCATCTTTAGCTAAATCAAGCATTCCAGTTAACTCATAACCTTTTAGCTCTTGTAGCTGTTTTAATTGCTTTCGTTGCTCCTTGTTAAATAACTTACCGCTATCAAACATAGCAGCAAACTTATCTTTGGCTTGTTGTCCAAATCCATAGAAAGGAACAAGTTTAAGTTTACCATCTTCGTAAAATACATTTTTAAGGTAGACTGAAAGTTTGTCAATATCAAAGTCACTTCCCACCTTCTTCACAATAGCAGCAGGTACAACCACGTTATCTCCAAACTCTTTTGGTAGGAATTGTTTTATTCTAAATGCATCAATAGAGTTTTGTTTCTGTGTAGGAATACGGAAAGCTAGTCCAGATAATATCTTTTGTCCTTCTTCTGTATTGTTTAAATAGTCAAGAAGTTCTTCATCAGACATATTACTTTGGAACCAACGACCCACCATAATCTCCATCACTCGCTCACCGTTTTTGTTCTCATAGAACTTAAGTATGTCAGATGTATATCCCTTCTTACCGTTAATCTCTGTTTTAGCATCACGATTAGATTCAAATAGTGCTGAAGGTATCTGTACTTTTTGCCCACCACTTATCTTAGGGCGAACAATTTGTTTATCTACAATAGAGTATAGAATGTTTCTAACTTGTTGGTACGCAGGGGTACTTTCAAGAACAGCTGCACCATCTGAAAATGCTGAAAGAGCATCACTAATATTGTCATTAGTTTCTCTCCTGAATATTTCATCACGAAGTGTTTTTGTAGCTTCTGAAAAATCTGTAACAACAAGGTCACCATCTTGTTCTGTGATACCTAAACGCTTCAACATCATTTGATATCCTTCATTAGTCATCTCTTCAAGAAGACGCTGGTTGTTAGTAATCTCTTTGTATATTTCAGAACTAGCAAGTCTTTCTTCTTCAGATAATTTGATCCATTCTTCATATCCACCTGTGTAATCAAATGGAACTCCATTATCCATGTAGTCCATTGTGATGAGCTTAGTTGTTTGAGATCCTCGTGTTACTAATGCTTTCTCTTTAGAAGGTACATCACTCTGTAAACTCATTATAGCAAATGGTACATCTACTATAGCTTTATACTCTGCATCATTAAATGATCCATCTTCATTGTATGTAGCATGTGATGATTCAGCTCCCACTTTTCTACCAGATTCAAACACAATATAATCTATGTTCTCATCCTGCATCTTGTTGTAAAGTTTAACCCCATTACCTGCATCAAGCTCTTTCATCACTCTATAAGAAAGAGGATATAATGCATACTTATCAAGTACAACATTGTTATATGCGTATCCAAGCTTAGCTCCTGACGCAATAGGTTTTATAGATTTATATGCACTCTGCACTGCAGGATTACCCTCGTTAAGAAGACTCACCTCAGCTGTAGATAGTGTCAGTTTCTTATCACGCTTTTCATAAGCAATATCATATCTGTATTGCTTTTCTTCATTCTCATTCCAGTCTGAAGCTCTAATTCTAAAGTTACGATATGCTCTAAAGATTATACTACCACCACCATCAGTCTCTTCGTAGTTCTCATAGTTTGGAAGATCTATAACACCTACAATATCTTGGTGAGATGCTGTACGCATATAGTCTTGTGTAAAGTTGGTATGTCCAATATCACCTTTTTCAAAACCTTTATTCCACACGTTGTTAAGTGCAGTGTTCATCTTAGGAGAGTTATTAATAAGAGCCTGTCTTGGAGATAGGAAACTCTTAGTACGTTTCAACTCATCTTTATATTGATAAGGATCTGAATAAAGAAGCTTATGCATCTCAATATTAGCAATCATGTAATTAACACTCATTGCTGTAAATTGTCTACTAAACTCTTGAGGAGTCATTTGTATTGGTAGGTCAACATTCTCTAATGTATATCTACCTGAAATCTCTTCATTAACTATTCCAAATCTATTCAAATAACTCAACACTCTTGATACATCATCTTTCAAGTAATCCTGAATAGCTTGATTTATCTTAGCTTGATATATTGTATACACCTCTTGTGGTGTTCCTTCAGTAGTAATTATATTATCATGTAGTTTGCCACCAAGAATACCTTTAAAGAATCTTAGATCTGCAGCATCTCTTCCTTCAACGTTAGCAATGGGTCTATCTTCTCTAGATAGTTCTAGTTCTGATAGAAAGTATCCTCTGAATATCTCGTTTACATCTACTAGTCCTCTTGCAAGACTGTTAGCAGTTATTGGGTTACCCATGTATAACATGTGCTCCATACCTGCATCACCTGGTACAAGATTTAAATAGTTACCCTCTATATTAAGATTAAGCTCTTTTACAATTCTTTGTTTCTGTGTAAGTCTAGATGAGGGTGTACTTCTACCTTTTTGTTCATCAATAATACCTCCTACATATCCAGACTTAAACAAATCATTTGCACCAGTTCTTTTCTTCCCTGTTTGTAGATTAAACATTCTACCAAGAAGATTAGATCCCTGAGTAAATACATCTTTAATAAGATATTCGTATTGTGTGCCTGCTAACTCATTTAAGTTATCTATGTTAACAAGTGTATTATGTAACTCAGAAGAAGCGTTAGGTCCAAGGAATGTTTGTACACGCTCACCCTGTAAGTTAAAGTATGTACTACTAAACTCTGGATTAGAAGCAGCTGTTTTTAATATACCAAATTCTAAAAGACGTTTGTTTATGTCTAGACTCTTAGTAGAGAACGTTACTACCTTATTTGTCTTCAACAAGCTTTCTTTAATTCCACTTACAGTTTCTTTAAATTGTTTCTTGTTTGCAAAGCTCAGTCTGTCATATTCATTTTTATTAAATGGTATACCTAACGTTGATAGAAAATTAATCATACGTCCAGGTGTATCTAATTTAACCTTTCTTATTTGTTCCTTCTTTGGAAAGTATGCTCTTTGTTGTTCATTGTATGTAAAATAACTCTGACCAGCTTTTGACTTTACAGCTAAAGATCTTATGTACTCATTTCTAAGTTGATTAGCTGAACTAGATAAAGCAGCATCACCAACAGCAATCTCTCCATTATCAAATATAAATACGTTCTTTACATCTGGAGATTGTTTCTTGAATGTCTTCCACATTCCTGAAATAAGACTTAGAGCATGTGTTGACTCTAGTTTACTAAAATTAACAGCCCCATCAGAGTAGTCTTGTTTCGTAAGACGTTTATATAAAGTTCTATATGTAGGATCCTCTACAGACATTTTTCCTAATCTCTCTAACATATCATCAACACTTGTAGATGTGTGTAACTTGTTCATCAATGTGATGTACATCTTACTTACTGGATTAAGCAATCTACCATTGATGCTAGATATAACTGCTTTACCATTGTTGTCTACAATAGGATTACTAGCAAGTAATAGTTTTATAGCTGTATTTGCTTTTCTAAAACTATCGATCTTAGTAGCATCAAACTTGTTACTCTCTTTGATTTTATCTTCATCACTTAGTTGTAATTCATCATTCTCATCAAATTGAATATCGTATGCTTTAATGTACTCTTTGTGTTTCTCTGTAAGTCTTGACCAATCAACAACAACATCTTTTTCTAGCTGACGATTCTGTGCAACTATAGATAATAGTCTTTCTTTTTGTTCTTTTGAAAGATTTTCTGTTTTATCAATAATACTATTAATAACTATCTCCTTACTTCTTATAGTACCTAATACTCTAGGAAGAAGTTTTTCATAGAAGTCTTTCTGATTAATGTCATCTGCTATTGTAAATAAACTTTTATCTGTCTTGATAAGATCATTCAACATTAAGAATGTCATCTCTTGAATAGCGTCTGAAGTTTGTCTATCACTAAGTGTTTTGATTCTAAACTCAGAGTCTGAGGTAGCAAATGCATCCTCTATATCTATAATACCTTTCTGAGCCATAGAAAGCTGTGTAGCATATGGTATACGCTTTTTGTAATAGCCACTACCTATACGCTTAAATAACTCATCTGTAAAGTTCTGTGCTTTATCACCAAGTAGAGCGTTCTCAATAAATTTCTTGAGCTCTCTAAATAGTTTAGCAATTCTAGCACCAAGTCCCTTAACACCTTGTTTCTTTTGTACAAAGTCTCTAAACTCTTCAGCTAATTGTTCTTTGATTTGAGCTGGTGTAGCCTCAGAGAACTTAACCGTTTGACCTGTAGGTCTATCTACAAATGTTCCTTTACGTGCTTTAAACTCATTAAGTATATTGGTCTGCTCTTCAGAGGTTGTAAACATCTTCCATACAGCTTCAAACACTTCATGGTATGCTGTACCAGTTTCTGCATTCTCATATACATAAATAGCACCATCCTTAAACATACCCCAAGCTTGTCTACCATTAGTAGCTTGAATGATGTTCTTCACTCTGTATACAGGAACGTTAGGGAAGTTTTTCTTTAACCAAGATTCTACATCTGTCCAGTTTTCTGGTTCAAACATGTCAATCTCTTGGTTAATCTTAACACGCAAGTCTTCTGAATTAGCATCAGAAATTGCTTGATTGATTTGATCCTCTAAGCTATCTATCTTATCTTGAGCTTCAGCTTGTTGAGCAGGGGTTCCAATAGTAACCTCCGTTAAATTTTTAACCTCACTAGTTTGTGGTGCTGGTTTTTTTATGAATACAGTTTGTGTAGTAACTCCATCGTTAGTTACAACTCTAATATCAACACTTGTTCCTTTTTCATTACTTCCATTTACTTTTACAACTTTCGTATTTTTACCTTGAGCGTTACCTTCTTGTATAACATCACCAACAAACTCTCCACCAGTAACTGATAAATCGTCTTTTACAATCATGTCAGGAGTAACTATATCTCCTTCTTTCACCCCACTAGTTTGTTGTTTTGGCTGTACAGGAGCTGCAGGTGCATCTTCCCCACTAACAGTTATTTCCATTTCAAAAGCACCTTGTGCTTTTTCTTTTGTAAGCTGTGGAGCAATTGCAATATATATAGTTTGTTTGATTTGTTGTTTATAATCTTTTCCAGCAGTCTGTATTGTTTGAATTACTTCAGCTAAGTCACCACCTTGTAAAATTGTAATTGTTTCTTGGTAGTTTTCTATTGTTGTGTTTAGAGAAGCTTTAAACAATATCTTCTTACCTTGTGGAGAAGTGTATGTGTTAGTTGTGTTACCATCTAAAACAAACAATGTCTTTTGCTTTATAGGAATATTAGCAGTTTGTGCTTTTGGTTCTGGTATTACAAACTCGTCAGCTGTGTTTGTTACATAGAAGTATACACCCACTCTATTAAACTTACCTTCCTCTTTTGGTTGCATGTTTGTATAAATAGGCAACTCAAAGTCTTCTCTTGTAGATCCATCAGGATTCTTGTTAGATAGAAGATAACTTTGGTAGTTAGTCCATGTAACAGACTCAATACCTCCCTCTGGAGAAATACCTGTTATCTGCTCAAAAGATCTGTTTGTATCTTTTGTTTTAGCAGCAGTTACATTATTGTATATGTTTTCTAGCTCAGAGATTATTAAATCTTTATTTATTTGTAATTGACCAGGTGTAAATCTAAATGGAGCTTTTTTATTACCAATGATTAACATCAGATTACCTGTCTTAGGATCTTTTTCGAAAAACACACTGTTGTTACCTGTGTCTTTTCTATTACCTTGTTGGTCAGTTGGTATACCCCAATAGGTTACACCTCTTAAAAAATCAAGAATACGAACAGAACTATCACTAGTTATTCCTTGTCCAGGATCAATCATATTCTTAGCTAACTGTAAAATAGAATCAAATATAGCTGTAGCTTCTTTCTTTGTATGTAATCTGTTTTTAAGTTTTACATATGCATTTGGTGTTTCTAAGAACACAGCTCCAAGTGGTGTGTTATATGCAACAGTTCCCTTACTAACATTCTTATTAGTTGTTGGAACATATAAAACTAGTTCATCTTGTAAATCTACATTATCAATTAGTCCTGCATCTTGTACAGATGTTCTAGCATCTTTATCAATCTGAGGAATACCAAAAGATGCTTCAATCTCTTGTGGTACACCTAATGCTGTTTGCTCTAGTATATTATCTCTTCTTTCCTTGTACTCTTTATTGATTGCGTCCTTCACCTCTTGAGGAGTGCCCTCTCTGAACATCTCTCCATTTCTAAAACCAGCTTCAGGCATTGCCTGATAAATAGCATTATCTAACAAGGGTTGTCCTTGAGGTATAGGTTGTCCATCAACACCAACCAGTTCTCCATTCTCATTAACCATCACCATAACAATCATTGAGTCTTTATACTGCTCAATAAGTTCAGGATCTCCGTCTAACATGTATTCAATTACACCTGGTAAAAGTTGTTCTTGTGTTTCAGATGTTACAAACAGAGCACGTATACCATCTCTATTTTCAAATGAATTTAAGTCTAATCCAAACTGGTTAGCTCTAGCTTCATCAGGTTTAAGTTCTCCACCTGTTTCTCTAACATCTCTAAATGTTGTAGCTCTGTATATAATCTCATTAGACTTTTTAGCTACAGGTTCAAAGTTTGTTTCAAAAGAATTAGTAGGTGTTCCTTTATCAGCTGTAGCCATTACTTGGCTAAGTTTAGCTGCTGTTTCTTTCTGTTGTTTTTGATTATCAAGATACTCTTTCATGATAGAATCAAATCTATCTACAATAATCTTTTGAGCTTTATATTCAGATCGTAGGTCAGCTAAGTCTTTCTCTATTTTATTTACATCATTAATAGAATTTATTAAGTCTGCCTCATTCACTGTAGCATCTTTTGATAAGTCTGATGTAAGTGCAAAGTTGACCATCTCTTGTTTTAACAGAGGCCATGTTTCTTGTAAGTTTTCTCCAGAAACCACTTGATCTAATAAATCACTTAGATACTGTGAGTAATCTTGATCAACTATGTATGTTTGCTTAAGTGTTTTTCTAAATAACTTAGCTACTGACTTAATAGCTTTCTCTGCACTCTTTGAAAGTTTCTTAGCTGCAGATAGAGCGTTGTTTAAATTCTTACCATTATCAGCTAATAATGCCACCTGTCTTTTAAGTTCTTTTAAGAACTCTCCACTGTCTTCAGGAGCATCAGTGATTTGATTAGCAAAGTCTTGAAAATAGGATATGTTAACTTCAAGTTCTTCTTTCTGACTATTAAGACTGTCAATCTGAGCTTCTACATCAGCTTGCATAGCTGTAAGATTATTAAGTGCTTTTGTAAACACTTTTGTAGCTTTTGAGAAGTTTAGCTTAATTTTAGGGCCAGTTTTACCAGCCTCTTTCATCTTAGCTATGTTCTCTAAGTCTTCTTTTATCTTAGTGAGTTTTTCAGTTTGTTGTGCAAGTTTCTTATTTGTCTCTTCTAAACTCTCTTTAGATTCTTCACCTAATTGTGTAAGCACCTCAAGTCTGGCCTCTCTGTTTTTAGCAAGTGTAGCTTTCTGTGCTTTTAGTTCTGATGGAGACATAAATCCTTCTCTAGAGTCTTTCTGTTGTTGGTTCTCTACAGATCCCACCTTAGATATTCTAGGTCTATCAAAACCTTTTTGTGTAACAAAGTAAGAATTATTAAGTTCTTTTTTTGTCACCTTACCTTTTGGTGTTAAGTATACAAAATAAAGTTTACCATCTTGATATTCAAGTCTACCTTTTCTTCTTCCACCAAAGTTTTTACCAAAGTTAAATTCAAAGATTTCGTTTCTATGGTTGTAATAATAGTTAGCTGTCTTATTACTTTTTAGTGTGCTAACTTTACCTATCTTAAAGTTTTCAAGAACATCTGCAGAAACATTCTTTACCTCTCCGTTCTTACTTTTTATTTCTAATGTTCCATCCTCATTCACCTTCTGTACAACAAACTCAGAGACTGGTACGGGAGAGTCTAAAGGATCTTTAGCATAATCTACACCTTTACCAACAAAGTATGGAGTGTTTAGTTCAATATCTCTATCTCCTTGCTTAGTCTTAACTGTAACAGTTTCAACAGGACCAGTAGGAACATCTTCCTCTATTGGAGCTTCCGAATACTTCTTAGGGTTTTCTTTAATGTCTTGATAGGCTTGTAAGAAAGATTGTCTCCTTAGTGAAAGTTCTGATGCATCTTCTAACGACTGAGCAAGTGTTTCTTTTTCTTCCTCAATAATATCCATTTGTTGAATAGATGCAATAGCTTCATTAAATGCCTCAACTTTATCATTTGTAAGTTGATCTAGAACTTCAGAAACATTAATACCTGCAGTTGCAAGAGGGCCCATTAGATCCATTATTCTTTGATCATAATCTGCCACCTTAGTAGCAGAGTATATCATCTTATTAATTACATCATTGTCATAAATAGGTTTTCCACTTTCATCTACTTGTCCTGAATAACGTAAGTTAAGTGATTGATATAAAGATTTTACATTGTCTGCTGTTTTTTCAAAATCTTCAAGTCTTTTTTCAAAAGCTTCTCGTGTATCTGACTCAAGTGCTTTTCCTTCTGCTACTAATTGAGCAAATCCTTCTTCTGTACTGGCAAGTTTTTTATATTCAGCAATGTCAGATTTTACTAAATCATATCTACCGTACTTAATTCTAGGTGTAAGGTAATTAATAATATAGTCCTTCTCTAAATCTTTACTGTTTAGAATGTCACCACTCTTAATAGCAGCTTCTCTTTCTTCTTGTAATACTGTTCCTCTATTTACAGAATCAATAGTTTCTTTTGTAAAGTCTGATAAATTAGCTTTATTAAAATCTTCAAGTGCTTTAGCTGTATTTTCTCTTCTAGCTTTATCTTGATTAAATCTACCTTTACCTAACATAATAGATCCAGATATACCACCAATAAGAGCATTCTTGGCACCTTCATCACTAAATGCACCTTTTGTAATACCAACACCAATTGAATTTAGCCAACTTGTAGCTTCTCCATTTCTTTTCTTATTGTAATAATCTTGAGTGGTTACTGTAGCAGAGTATTGTGACACTTCTTCAAAAGCTTCTGATATAGAAAATGTATAGGGTCTTATTTTGTTTAGCCTAGATAAAAATGGATACTTTGTTTTAGGTTTTATATATTTACCACCCTCATAAACAACATCATCTATCTCTCTAACAAGACCATTTATTATTCCTTTTTCTCCCTTATATGTACTTCCTAATATCTTTGGAAACTGAATGTAGTTAGTAGCTGTAAGTAGTGCAACATTAGCAAAAAATGTAGAATTACCTGATCCTTCTGCAGCATCGTTAATTTCTTGTAATGCAGAACCTGTTGGTACCACACCATATTTTTCTACATGTTCATCAATAAGTTTTTGTCTAAACTCATTGCTACTGTGTAAAGCTTCTATACCTGCTTCACCAGTTGTAGCTAAACCAGCAACAACAGCCCTACCTGCAGGATTTAATGTATTATAATTAGAGAGAAACTTATCAGAAAATGCTCTCAACTTACCATAGGTACTAGCAACTTTATTTGCACCTGAAGCAATACCAGCCTCTGTTGCAGCAAGTGCTTCTGCACTCTTACCGATAGAAAATAATCTAGATGCATATGGAAGAGACTTTAATACATTAGTGTACACACCTCCTGATAAAGCAGCACCTGCTGCAAATCCTAAGTTTTTTACAACACCATCCCATAAAAAGTTTCCTGTTGCCCAGTATTTAGGAGAATACCAACTGGCATCTCTTTCTGCAGCAGTGTAATAGTTTGGCAATGCATCTTCTGCAGATTTATTTATTTCATCTAATTTTCTATTAAACTCATTATCATAAAAAGAAGAAAACTTACCATCGTTAATTGCTTGGTAAGTTCCATTAACAAGTCCTATAGTTGATTGTAAGAATGTTGTTCCTGTAAGCAGTAACCCTTTAGAAACACCATTTACCATTTTAGCACCAAAACTTTGGCCTTGTGCAGCAGCATCTTCATTATCAAAGTCTCCTGGCATAAAGAAATCATATCTTCCTTTTTCATTAGCAGCGTACTCATCAAGAGTTCTTGTTTTACCACCTGCACCAGGGTCACGTTTAGTATTTGCAAACTTTAAAAAATTAGAAAGAGCAGATGTATTTTGAGAAGAAGGTGACTGTATCCCTGCATATGGGTTTACATATGGTACATTTGGAAGAGGAGAACCATCAACATTAGGAGCTCTGTATCCTCCATATTCTTGCTGCATCAATTGCTCACTTATTAATGGGGTAGTAGAAGATACTTGTGTTGGAGAAGATGTTAAAGCTTTTCCATTTTGTGCTTTTGGTAAATTATCTTTTGCCATATTATTGCATTGTTTGAGATGCTTCTTGTAACTTTTTTATTTCAGAAGTAGGTATATCTTTTTCTGTATTATTAATTAACTGCCAAATTACCTCATCTGTTAACTGTTGTAATGTTGGTACAAGAGAAGCTTTATCTATTCTAGCAGGTAATAAAAAGTTTTCTAATACAGTTTTTCTTGTAACTGGATCATATACATTGAGTTGAATCTTAAATGAATCAGAATCTGTAGGTTTTGCATCACTTACAATATTACCACTCACTCTGTAATATTGAACATTTGCAAAATCAGTAGGTCCGCTTAAATATGAATTGTCTTGTGTAGTATTATACTCTCCGTCTAAAGATGTTGAGTAATATGATGGTGGTGTTTTTTTATAAAAAACATTACCTCTTTCATCTTCTGTTTCATATAAAGGAGTTGGTGTAGATAACATCTTTAAAAGATACATTTTGTTAAATGATGATACAGCAGGACTAGATTCAAATCTACCTTGAAACACACTGTCGTATATTTCTCTGTTTATTGGTATAGACATACTTGTTCCTTTAGAATTACTAACATTAATTTTGTAGTTTTCTTTAGAATCTGTAAGGACCATAGCAGTTTGTAAATCGGAAGCTATACTTCTAATATTTTCTGAACTACCTTTAAAATTTGGTAAACCGCCAGATCTATCAATTAACTCAGCTAATGAGTTAAGAACAGGTCTAAATTCATCTTTTTGTTCTGCATTTCCAAGAGGAATTCTATATGCTTGCTCTTGATTAATTAAATAGTTTTGTTGATAGTAATCTTTAATATATTTTTGCCTATCATCTTCAATTTTTGATAGTTTTCTAGTAGAGATATCTTCTATTACGTTTACTAAATTTTTTAAATCATCTCCAATTTCATTCTTATAAACTTCACTACCTTTACTTGCAGCCCAAATCTGATATAATCCATATTCTTTATCACTCAGTTTATTATTATTATAGTCTAATTCTGCTTGACTTTCCTTAAATCTTGATCTATCTACTCTCTCGCCTTTGTACTGTATATCTGATTTATATTCATTATCAAATCTATCAAACAAAATAGCTGCTTGACCATAATTATATCCATTTATTTTTTGGTTTCTTACATTTTCAGGAAGTTCTTCTAAAAATCTACCTTCAAATAATATATTAGCTTCAGCGTTAGCTCTTGTTATAATATCATCCTGAACAGTTAGATTTTTTTGTTGATTGATATATTGATTTAATGTCTCTCTTCTATCCCAAGATACTGAATTTGGATTAGTTACATACGCAATTAATTCTTCTTGGAAAGCTTCATTAGATAACTTATATTTATTCTGATAATTATTTTTTAGTGCATCTGCAGAATTCTTTGTGGTATCTCGATTAGCTTCCATAGCAGCAATAACGTCTACAGTAGTAGCATCTGTTGATGTAGGAAGTGGTACACGTCCATAAGGATTACCTTCTACCAATTGATTTTTCTCTTTCTCTATTCTAAGTCTTTCATTATTGTACCTTCTAGTTTCAGTTAACTTATCACTTGCAATTTGTGCAGTTTGACGCATTTGGTCTCTTTTAAGTTGCATTTGAGCAAGTGGGTTATTCTGATATGACTTAATAACACTTTCAGTAGCATATGCATTAGATGTATCTTCAAGCCAATTCATTGTATATAATTGTGCCTGTGATCCTGTAACGTTTCCATTTTCAAATCCATTAGATACAATATCGTATTCAGATTTTACAGATTTAATAGTTCCATCTATTTGTTCTATTTGTTCTTGTAATCTTTGTTGCTCAGTAGAACTTGATGCAGCATTTTTAAGAGCGACAAGTTTATCTCTTTCTTGAGAATACTTTTCAAATGTATTTTGATAACTTAAGTTTATATCATTTATGTATTGAGAAGATGATGTATTAGAATACTTATATTGTCCATCAATTTCCAATTGTCTATAATCTGCTGGAGATAATCCTTGTTTTAGAGCTGCACGTATTCTTTCAGAACTAATTCCTGTAACTTTAACTCTTGTAATAGCATCTACTAATTGTCCATTTTCATCAAAGGCTACATCATATCCTGTTTCCTTCTTACCTAATGATTTTATAATATCTCTACTTGATTTATTAATATCTCTATACGGAGTAACATTAGCACTATAACTAGAATCTTGACCACCTTCAAACCATTTATTTACATCCTTTTGAAAAGCTAATTGATTAGAAGGTCCCCATTTTCCTTCTTCGTTAAGTTTTTCTACACTAGCTAAATCTTTTTTATATCTAGCAGTGTTTGAAACAGCATTCATTATGTTTGGATCTTTTACTATCTGATTAGTCATTCCGTTTACAGAATTAACTAAAGCAAAATTAGAAAAGTCTCCACCAGCAACAGAAGATAGCTGACTACCTAGTTGATTAAGTTTTGATTGTAAATACTGTTTGTCTTCAGGCCTAACTATATCAAGTCCAGCAATGTTATCAATACTTTGCTGTATTTTTTGTACTCCTTGATCATATCGTTGTTGCTTGTACATACCAACCTTAGCCATAGCTTCAATAGGAAGTGTTTGTACATATGGGCTAAACTTTAGGTTAGGTGAGTCTTTATATGATGCCATAATTTAACAAATGTAATAGGATTATAATCCTTATCCAAGCTAGACTAACTAGTTTTG
>Ga0222717_10001128_pt1 | contig 22184 bp, 16 predicted proteins | sample C33_18DmetaG_FD_165053 | JGI IMG/M metagenome (GOLD analysis project Ga0222717, IMG submission 165053) | Estuarine water microbial communities from San Francisco Bay, California, United States - C33_18D | ecosystem: Environmental > Aquatic > Marine > Unclassified | place: USA: California... | reverse complement strand
AGCCGGCCTATCAATCAATGGAGTATTCTACAAACCTTTAGGAAAGTACCAAAAAGAAATAATCCCCAATAGTCTTCCGTTTGCTTTACAGAGTAGTTCTCAAATAAAAACAGTACCCGTAGTGGGTGAGATAGTAGAAATAAAATCAATGCCAAACCTCTCTACATCTACTTCTGAAAATACAAATCAAAAATACTATACATCAATAGTCAATACCTGGAATAATCCCAACTCTGGAATATACCCTGATTTAGTTAATAATTCAAACATAGACCTATCTTCAGGAGGAGCTTTTAAAGAACTCCCTACTGTCAACCCAATTAGGTCAACACCTGGAGATGTACAGATAGAAGGTAGACAAGGGCAATCCATCCGTTTTACAGGAGGTAAAGGATCAGGTAACCCTTGGGTAAATGACGAAAATATAGGTTCTCCTGTAACTATAATAAGTAATGGACAGTCGGAAACAGAAGAAGGATACACAACACTAGAAGAGAATGTAGATGAAGACAGTTGTTCGATATACTTAGTAGCTGACCACCAAATTCCTCTAACCCCTGCTAGTGAAAAAAGAGATTCTTACGATGAGAATCCTACTAAATCAAATCAATTCAAAGGTAATCAAATACTATTCAACGCTGATAGAGTCTACCTAAATGCAAAACAGGAAGATATTCAACTATCAAGTTTCAAGTCAATAGGATTGAATACAGAAGGTTCAATCAATATAGATGGTTCATCCTACCTGTGCTTAGATGCTCCTAAAATGTTTTTAGGAAAAAAAGCTAGAACATCAACAGATAATAATAGAGAACCTGTATTACTTGGAAATCAGACAGAAGCATTTCTGGAAAATGTTCTAAACCTATTACAGGGAATGGCTAAGGATATGGCAAGAGCAAAAACAATTAAAGGACACCCTATTCCGAGTATTAATAAAAGAGGGAAACAAGCACAACCAGTCATACGTCAGTTAAAAAACCTAATTAACCCTAACGGGCAATCCCAACTGAAGTCTAAAAAAGTATTTACAGAATAATGGCTTTATCATCACAAATATCAGCTATAGTAGCAGGTCAGATAGGTAGTATCGAAGGAGAACTAGAAGCTAAAATACAGCTTGAAGCTAATAAAATGTTAGGGAAGTTCTCAAACCAATGCCCAGATAGTAAAGCATTGGTAGGAATAATTAACACAAAGAATAACCTACTATCAGGAGTAAACAACTTTCAAAAAAGATCCAATAAATTTCTTAAATTAGCAAGAAACTTAAGAAGGGCGATTAGAGCAGCAAAAGCTATACTAAGGTTCCTTAAAGTAAATCCTACACCAGTCGCTACTGGAATACCACCAAGTGATTATGGAGGATTAATATCAGCTAAAACAGCTGGAAATTTAACATCTTTAGCAGACAGGCTTTACAATATACGGCGCTTACTAGAAAATTTAGACGGAGATGTTTCTTCTATAGAAGACTTAGTAGCAGGAGTAGGACCGAGTTTAAGCAATATTAAAGAGGTTCTCTCCAATGTAAATGATAAAGCAGAACAGTGTATAGAGGATTTATCATCTGGTATGAAAACAGATGAAGAAAAGAAAGCGTTAAGAGAATTACTAGATAAAATACAACCTCTAGAGAATACCGGCTCAGAAGGAACTCCTAATGAGGACTACCTTTTTAAATCGGATTCAGGTAAAGCCTATAAGCTTGCAATAATAGAAGATACTAAAGGAGATGGACCTGTTCCAAGAAGATTAGCTGTAGCAAAAGATAACCTAGGTGTAATAGTACTTAGAGGACAGCCATCATTTAGCTCCGATACAGCAGTACTCCTCGCAGAATTAAAATTTAGAATAAACAACCAACTTCCATAAACTAACTATTTATAATTATGAAACTCGATCAATTAAGAAACATCATACGAGAAGAAGTCAGATCAGCTGTTAAGGAAGAGTTACAAGAAGTAATGAACGAAGCAGTTAAAGCAGCAAGTACACCAACATTTACTGCTGCTCCAGGTAAGGCAATTCAAGTAGAAAAACAAACACCTACATCAACTAATCCATTAATGGAGATGTTAGAGCAGACAAAAGCAAGTATGTCACCTGAAGAATATAAAAATATATACGCAGGAACATCAGATATGGTTCAAAAACCTAATTTTGCAACATCTATGGCTAACCAAATGGGAATGACACATTCTAACGGTAAAGCTCCAGGCTTAGATATATCTAAGTTTGATTTTGTACAAAAAGCAGGTTCAGTTTATAATAAGTCTATAGAGAAAGATAAGCAAAAACACGGAGTAGCATAATTATGGCATTTAATAGCAGAAGAATTAATCCATTAGATTTACAACCAAGAAAAGCGATAGGAGTATCCCTACCTCTATCAGGACAAGCTGTATTTAATTCAACATACGTTACAAAAGACGCTATTAGAACAAACCTAATTAACTACTTTCTTACAGGGCAAGGAGAACGGTATATGAACCCAAGCTTCGGAACAATACTTAGGAACTTAATGTTCGAAAATATAAACCAAGGAATGGTGGATAGAATTAAAAATACAGTTAGAGCTGGGTTATCTGAATATTTTCCAACAGTAGTACCTGTAGATTTTAGAGTTGAAGCTGAACCAGATTCAAACATAGTTACGTTATTACTTAAATATGCTATCCAGAATACAAACATTGAAGATGAGGTAGTAATAAATTTTGAACAATAATGGCAGAAATTAGAGATATAAAATACGTAGCAAGAGAGTTTTCGGATTATAAGCAAGAATTAGTAGAGTTTGCGAAAAACTACTTTCCAGACTCATACAACGATTTCTCACCAACATCACCTGGAATGATGTTTATAGAAATGGCTGCCTATGTTGGAGATATCCTTTCATTCTATCAAGACACCCAACTTCAAGAAACTTTCCTACAATACGCTAAAGAACCTGGTAACCTATACTCAATGGCTTATATGATGGGATATAGACCTAAAGTGACTAATGCCTCAGAGGTAGAATTAACAGTATCTCAAAACATCGGTGCAAATCCTACAACAAACGAACCAAATTGGGACCAGGCACTAGTAGTTAGCGAAAACACAACAATAACTTCAACCGCTAAAGGACGAGCAAATTTCTTTATAGAAAATAAAATTGATTTTAATTTTTCTAGTTCCTACGATCCTACTGATATTGTAATAAGTCAAATTACTGCAGGAATACCATCAGAATTTACTTTATCAAAAAAAGTAAAAGCTTTTTCAGGAACAGTCAGGTCAACATCTCAAACGTTTTCAACAGCAGAGAAGTTTACAACAATAACGATAGAAGATTCAAATATTATTGGAGTATTGGATATTACAGACGATACTAGTGATGATATGACTACATGGTATGAAGTACCATATTTAGGACAAGATAGTGTGTTCATAGAACAAACAAATATAAACTCAGACATAGATAAAGTCCCTAACTCTATACTATTACAGAAGGTTCCTAAGAGGTTTGTATCTAGGTTTAATTCCAATGGCCACTTAGAAATACAATTCGGTGCAGGAACAGTAGGAGCAGATGATAATACATTTACACCAGACCCTACTAATGTAGGAATGGGAACTTTACAAGGAATATCAACAATAGATAGAGCATACGATCCATCTAACTTTCTATACACCGGTACATACGGATTAGCACCTTCTAATACAACCTTAACAATAAGATACATAGTAGGAGGAGGGGTTGAAGCTAACGTACCTGCTAATACATTAACAGGATATAACGCAACAGTAACAGCAGTTGATAATGAATATGAATCAACTTTAAGCTTTAATAACTTACTTGCAGCTACAGGTGGAAAAGATGGCGATACAATCGAAGAAATACGTCAAAACACTCTTAGAGCATTTTCAGAGCAAAAAAGAACTGTAACCCTTCAAGATTATACTGTTAGAGCACTCTCTCTAGACCCTAAGTTTGGTACTATAGCTAAAGCATTCGTAACACACGATGAACTAAACAGCACAAAATCCTCAACAGATTCAATTATAGACAGTAATCCATTAGCGTTATCTCTGTACGTTCTAGCATACAACAACGATAAACACTTAATTACAGCAACTGAAACACTAAAAAATAACTTAAAGACATATATGGCATATTATATGCCGTTAACAGATGCACTGAATATAAAAGATGCATTTGTAGTAAACATAGGAGTTAATTTTGACATACTAGTAAGACCTAATTTTAATAGTAGAGACGTACTCCTAAAGTGTAATAATGCACTTCAAGACTTCTTTAAGATAACTAAATGGAACATAAATCAACCTATTAACGTATCTACAATATACAGCTTATTAGATAAGGTAACAGGTGTACAGACAGTTAGTAAGGTAGAAGTAGTAAACAAACAAGGAGGTAAATACTCAGAGTACGCTTACGATATAAAAGGAGCAACTAGAAATAACGTTATATATCCATCGTACGATACAATGATATTTGAATTAAAATATGCGAACGAAGATATAAAAGGAAGAACAACAGTATTATAATATGGCAATTTACAGAATATTTCCAGAGAAAGACACATTCATATATACAGAGCAACTAACAAGTAATGCTGGTAAAGATGAAATAATAGAAATCGCAGGGTACCCTGGAACCTTAGATGGTACAGGACAAGCAAGTCGAATATTAACTAAATTCTCTAGTGAAGAAATAGACGATATAATACTAAATAAAGTCACACCAGCAGCTCTAAACTCTATGAGCTCTAGTATCAAACTATACCTTGCTAGCGCAACAGAACTACCCGTAGAATACACCTTATACGCTTACCCAATACACACTAACGGCTCATCAGATTGGGATAACGGTACCGGGAAATTCGGTGATATACCTATAAATTTATCAGGAGCAAATTGGACTTATAGAAAAGCTAATTTACAAGCATCTTGGAATACATCAAACTTTACTCAATATACGACAGCATCTTTCATTGAAGGAAAAGAAGGAGGAGGTAACTGGTATACAACATCTAACGGAGAGTCAATGGAATTTTTCCAATCTCACAGTATGTCATCAACACATGATATGGATATAAACGTTACACCTGCTATTAAACAGATGTACAGTTCTGATTTAGAAAACAAAGGATTTATAATTAAGCTTCAAAAAGAATACGAACACAGTATAGATTCAGCTATAAAACTTAAATACTTCGGTAAAGATACTAATACAATTTACCCACCCGTATTAGAATTCGGTTGGGATGATAGGGTGTTTGACCAGGGTACGTTACCTTTATTAGATACCGATATGTCTGTAATTGACGTAAAAAACAACAGAGGTGAATACGCAGATGTAGGAAAACAGAGATTTAGAATTACAGCTAAGCCTCAATATCCAACTAGAACTTTTACAACATCATCTGTATACCTTAACAACTACGTACTACCTTCAGCATCGTACTGGGGATTGAGAGATGAAAATACAGAAGAAATGGTAATTGATTTTAGCACAGATTTTACTAAGATTAGTTGTGATCCTGAAGGATCCTTCTTCGACATTTACATGGATGGGTTGCAACCTGAGAGATTTTATCGTATATTAGTAAAGACAGAGATTAAAGGCAGTGACGTTGTGGTAGATAATCGTAATATCTTTAAAATTGTACGAAATGGCTAAGGAGAGAGTAAGAATAGAAAAGCAGTCATATAAAAGAAGACAGATACGTACTTCTTTAGATACAGAGTTTAACACGTTTAAAGAAGAAGTAGAAGAAGTAGACTTAGATACAGTAGAGGAATTTTTTAGACTTTACGATAAACTATTCTTCTCTATCCCTGTAGATGGTGAAAATAACTCTCATACATACATATTGGAAAAAAGTTCGGAATTAACAGATTTTGATAAAAATACCGATGATATACAGCCACTACTTGACGAAATAACACAGCTTAGGGAACAACTTTTAGATGCTAATCAACAAATTTTTGATTTGCAAAATCAATTATAATATATGGTAGAGATAAAATATAATATATTCGAAATAGATTCAAACAATCTACTAAGATTAGATGTTGTCTCTGACGAAAACTTAAAAAGCTACTTAGAAGAAGTTACAGTACCGGGTACTTTTATACCAAATGAGGATTTTATTGAACTGTCTTACTATACGTTAGACAATACACAGCTCCTATCTGTAAACAACTATACTAGGTACTCGGTATTATCAGGTGACTCTAAAACATCAGTTCAGGGTAACTCAGAAATAGCAATAGACCCTTTAGAAGATTATAAAATATACTACAACGATAGTTCAGAAGTTAAAGCCCTCTACCATTTTTTAAGAAATCCCTTTAGAGTACAGGATACAGATTCAACATTCTCTATAGAAAGCATTTCCCCCGATAGGACAGAGCTAAGACTTATCCCTATAAGTTTAGGAGCTACAACAGTAAACCAACTAACTAGTAAATTAGAAGATAGGTTAGAAAGCTCTACCTATAATTTAGACATACATCTATACAGTAATGATGACATATTTTACCCAATTGTAAATGTAGGGTATAGGGACTTTAGAGGTACAACAGCAGTAGTTGTTAAATTAGCGGATCCTATCCCACAATCAGTTAAGGTATATAGTGTGTTTTCTATCGTAGAGAAAATATCCAATTCATTAGCTTTTGAAATTAACACAACTCTAACAGAAGAGACTCCACCAGTACCGACCCTTAGAGGTGCGAACTTTAATATAGGAGTAGGTGAGCAGACAAATGAAGCATCAGAGTACTTTAACTACAACGAGTTATTTAGTTTTCCTACAAATAATAGCAATAGGGAATTAAACTCTCTATTCAATGAAAAAGGAGCAGAACTTGGATTAGACTATTCGGAATTCAATAATTTTATCAATTTCTCATCAATAGAAGAGAGACTTAGAAACTTTAAATATAAGATTGATTTAGTCGAATCTTATCAAACAAGTTTGGATATAATAAATTCAACTGGAAATACATACAATGTAGGAGGTATAACAGGTAGTAGAGATTATTATGAAAACTTACTAGACGGAATAGTGAATAACTTTGACCACTATGAGAGAAGCCTATACTACGAAAGTGGCTCTAATTCTTGGCCAAAATCGAATAACACTAAACCATACAGTAACCAACAATCATCAACACCAGAATCAACAACCTGGTACTCTGCTAGACTACAAGAAGCAGTGTTATACGATGCTCAAAATCCAAACATACTTACCAATACTATTCCCTCGTACCTGAAGGAGGATGCAAGTAACGACCCGTACAACTTATTTATCAATATGATTGGTCAACATTTTGATAACTTATGGGTATATACAGATGCAGTCTCAAAGAAATACGATAACGATAATAGACTAAATAGAGGGGTATCAAAAGACTTAGTAGAGGAGCTACTTAAAAATTTCGGGATTAAACTATACACTAGTAATAAATCAGCAGAAGATTTATTTAAGTACTTTATTGTGAATTCCTACGATATTAGCGATGAATATTTACCATCAGGAATTATAGATTCAGGAGAACAGCCTTTATCTCAAAACGATTACCAAAAAGAAATATATAAGAGAATTTACCACAACCTACCAATTCTTCTTAAAAGTAAAGGAACAGAAAGAGGTTTAAGAGCATTGATAAACTGTTTTGGAATCCCTTCTGATATATTAAAAATTAAAATTTTCGGAGGACAATCGGCTTTAGATTTACCTTATTTTGGAGGAGAACAAGCTTGGACAGGTTCAATAGATAAAATTAGGTTAGATAATACAGGTAGTATCGTAGAAGGAAACACACTATCTTACTATACCGGCATAACAAGAGAAGATAGTAAGTATACACAGGATTTACATAGGATTGAAGTTGGATTTTCTCCTTCTGATAATATGGATACATATATCGTTTCTCAATCAGCAGTATTATTCCCTGATAATCCTTTCAACATAGATGATTACATAGGAGATCCTAGAGGATATATCAGCAACATCTACCCTGATTTATACGAATATTCTAAAATCATATTTGAAAATGTAGATTCATATGATTTAAAGGACTTTGTTAGGTTAATAAAGTTTTTCGATAACGTAGTTTTTAGAATGATCAAAGACTTTGTTCCTGCAAGAGCAGTAACAGATACAGGTATAATTATTAAACCCCACCTTCTAGAGCGATACCATGCTAAATCACCGGTTATGACATGGACAAGACCAGAGTATAGCGGCTCTATAGATACAGCATTTATCTCCGGTTCCAATGCAGGAGCATATAAAAATATCGGAATAGGATCTTACGGGAGTTTATTTAAAAGAGAATCATCAACAAGAGCTGCAAACGTTATTCAAACACCTAGAGGAAAGTATAATCGATTTGATAAAACTCATGAGGAACCGAAATTTAACGGCGAACTTAAAAGAGCTAACATTAGAGTAACAGACGGAGAATTAAACAGAGATAATCCATTTAAGAATCTAAAATACCCTATAGTAGAGTACACAGTTCAATTTCATAAAGATCCCGCCGACGATCTATGTTACCTAAATACATCACCCCTTGATCGCTTTCCTTTAAACCCACAAGCACCATCCGCCAATACATACCCACTTCCTACACTGTTTACCAATGTATCAAACATTATAGACTTTAACATATTAAGGGACGGTACCGTAACACAGGTACTAGGAGGTGATGTAAGTTACGATTTTACAAACAACAATCAATATTCGCAATACGAAATAATAGAGGTAAATGCATTCCACCCAACTCTAGTAGGTTGTGAGAATACAAGGGAGGTAATATTAGTAGTATGTGATTTAACTTTTCTTGCAGATCAACTGCCGATAACACTTACACCAGATCAAAGTTATAACTTTACAAATGCAATACAAACAAGTGTTAACGAAACATTAGAATACACTCTCGGCGGTATACCGATACCTAACCCAAGTAACCATATAATCAACTTCGACGACTACGATAATAATTCAACTATAACATTAACTGTTAAAGATACAAACGATCCTATTGGGTGTATTATAACCGCAGATTTTACCTTCAATAATTGTATACTTACAAGTCTCTACCCTAAGGCATTTACAATTCAAGGAAATCCACCTTATATTACCCCTCCTTTCACTTTCGCCGGAGTAACTGAAACTACTATTTTTGAATTTAGAGTAATATGGGATAACACTAGTGTATTTATAAATACTTCTCTACCACCTTTTAATGCAAATAGATTCAGCGGATGGGTACCTTACGGAGAAAACGTAGCAATTCCTGCTACATCTCTAGAAGATATAATAGATACTAATTTCTATTCAGGAGTTAATAATGTTGTAGAACACACCGGAGCAGTGCTTGATGTATACGAATCTACATTTACAAGTATACAAGCCCATATTGACAACAATAGTACCTATAGTCGATTCCATAAGTTCCGTGTACAGTTCAGAGCAACATCACCAGGTAGCAACTGTACAACAATCTCACAGAACCTCCACGTACTAAACGGCACTTCTACAAACACAACTACCGAATACTATGAAATAATAGATGCATTTTATGCTCCTACTTCAGCAGGAACTAATCAACAAAATAACGGTATATGCTGTGAAAACAACAACGCACAGATCTATTTAGGTTACTATCAAACACTAGCAGCCTGTTATAACGATGCTGACGCAACTACAGGAATACCTACTCAAAAACCTTACTCTTCACCACCGACCGCTGCTGGTGAGTACGGCACTCTTGCCCCACAAGGGTACTACACTACAGGTAATAAGTATTGCCACTGGTCTTTAACTGGAGGAGGTAATAATGGATTTTGGGGGGATGTACGAACTTGTACAAATACAAATAATCAATTATGTAATTAATAGAAGTAAAGATAGATAGATGACAGAATCAATATTTATAGCACTACATGCAAATCAAGGAGTTAATGTCCTTAACATACCTGGAAGACTGCACCTAAACGTTAACCCAGTTGATATTAATAATTCAAATGAAGGGATAATAACTAGTGTAATCGTACACGTAGTAGCAGAGTCAATAGATGGAAGTACAAATAATAGCTCCGGTCAGTTAAATATCGAATCTGTACTAGAACAGGTAGAAACAATAGAATTTAATTTTAATGAAAACCATTATACGTTAGATATAATAAGTACAACATTTTACCCCACAGGTAATCCATTCTTCTACTTTACAATAGACCCAGTATATATAGAAGATATATACGATGCTGCTGCTTATGAAGCTAGTATAGAAAACGTAACGTTCACCCCTTACTTAGCTGACTTAGATTTTGGATTTAGCGACTCCAATCCACTATTCAGTAACGCTTCAGAACAGAGAGAATCAATACGTATAATGGAATCTAATAGATCTGATTCTACAGTAGTACCTAGTAATATTGACGCGCTATTGGATGAAAAAGCTGATAAAGCAACTATACAAGATTCACTTTACTACGATACCGGTTGGTCAAATAGCAGGTACAAAGGTTCAAAAACATCTCCTACTGATAACGCAGGAATAGATCCAGCACTATCTGGACGAAGTTTCAAAGGAGAAGGCTTTTCAATAGAGACTACAACAGATTATATATGTCAATCCGATAATAGGTTACAGCAGGATTTTTTCCATGATGGTAACACACAGTTACCAAGGTTTACATTAGGTGATACAGCAGATGAAAACGGTATTCTAACTGGTATAGCTTCTGTAACTCTACAGCAGCTTGCTGGTGGAACAGAAGGAAACCCGCAAGCTGATACTACTATAAATCATACAGAAGTAGAAGAAGGAGCTATACTACCCGGAGATCTACTAACGCTAAACCCAGATGGTACAATTACTCCTGTAGAGCATATGCTAGTAGTGTCAACTGGTCCAACTCTAACCACAGTTATAAGAGATATATTTAACGCAAGAGTACCGCTAGTACTAGGAGGTACCTTTCCTAATTACCAACCAGGAACTAAAATACATAAAATTAGCAAGTACAATATATTTAATATAGAGCAATCAGGACAAGCTAGACTGAACAGCGTTGGAACTCAAAGAATATATATTGAAGGAAATAATTCAATCATTAATACCAACAAAGAAGGTGTTTTAGTATCACAAAGCTTCTGCCCGGTATTTATAAACTATGTAGATTCACCTAACGGGTAAAAAAGTATAAACCGATAAAACATTAATATTAGATATTTATATAATATACAACAAATAAAACATGGGATATTTAGATAATTCAATAGTAACTGTCGATGCTATATTGACAAAAAAAGGTAGAGAACTACTTGCAAGAGGAGACGGCTCTTTTAAAATCACACAATTCGCACTTTCTGATGATGAGATTGACTATACACTATACAATCCAGACCATCCATTAGGATCAGCTTACTACGGCCAAGCAATAGAAAACTTACCGTTATTAGAAGCATTTCCTGATGAAACTCAGATAATGAAATATAAACTTACAACCCTACCAAGAGGAACTGCAAAACTTCCAATATTAGATATAGGTTACACAGCTATAAGATTAAAGCAAGGAGCTTCTTTAGCAATTACCCCACAAACTCTCAACTACTTAGGTTCATCCCAAACCTTTGAAGCAGGAGGGTATGTAGCAATCATTGCAGATGCTAGAGTTCTTCAAACATATAACGGTGTTGGAATTAACACACCAGAAGCTGAAAGACTTAATTCAACTACTACCCTAGGTACTAATGTATCTAAAACAGTAATAGGAACATCAATAAACATAACAGGAACAACAATCAACACTTTATTTGCAGGTCAGACTTCTCTTCAAACAACAATAACAGTGATAGGAAGAGATTCTGGAGCTAGAGTAACAGTACCATTAACGATTGTAAAAGTAAATAACTAATAAGATATGTCATTTAAAAGATTAGACCCAGAAGATATTTCTATAAGTGCAGAATCAGTAGTAGCACCACTATGGTCAACAGATACTAAATACCTAACAACATTTCATACAGCATCAGGACAGGTAGCTGGAAATACAGGTAATTACTTTTACGAAGTATATGAAAATAACCCTGCAGGAGATGTGCCAGCAAACGTGCAGTTTGCTATAGCGTACGGAAATAAGAACGGCCTTGGCTCAGCACCCTATACATCAGGAGGACAATCAGTATCGGGAAAATCTCCTTCATCAACAATTTACGGCCAATACAGAAATTTAATATTTGGAGATGAAGAAACAGGATTTATATTTAACACAGTTGAATCAGACTTTATTTACGTAATAAGCGTAGATAGAGCAAGATATAAAGAAAAGCTTCTACCAGGTTCTTTTAATTTAAAATTACAGAAAACTGATAACAGTGCACCACTTAACTTAACCGATAACAGTAAAGACTTAACAACAGTATCTTATGTAGATGCAGGAAGAGTTTATGATATAGTAGAAGGGTCTGACGGTAGTGCAACAACAGGAACAGGGTATTCAGCAAACTACGGAAGTTACGGAAAATTTTTACCAGATGTAGGTATTATAATCTTAAACGGAGAAGCACTTGCATCTAATCAAGGTATAAGTATAGATCATAACACTGGAGTAAACGGATCAGGAATATCAAACCTACAGTACTTTTATAACGCTATTAAATTTGGAGCTAGTAGCTCTCTTCAATCAGAAGAAACTATATCATCTAATTACGTATTTGTAAGAGTCCGAAATAGTGAATTTAACTATACTACCAATCCATCAAATATTACAAGCTCAGGAGAGTTAAGGCATAATATTATGATCAATACTCCCCAAGCATATATTACAACAGTAGGAATGTATAATGATAATAACGACTTACTAGGAGTTGCTAAACTTTCAAGACCGCTCCTTAAAGACTTTACAAAAGAAGCCCTTATTAGAATTAAACTTGATTATTAATGAATGAGTGCTTACAAAAAACTAAATCAACAAGATGCGTATATAACTACCTACACTGCCCGCAAATCGTGGATAGCAAGTGGGAGTCAATATAGGGAACTAGGTATACAGAATATCGTAGGTTTATCCGGCTCCGGAGTATATATTCCGAAAGATGCAGATATAACATATGGTGGAAATGTTTCTAATTCCGGAAGCACTGCGTACAATAAAAGACTAGTTTACGAAAGTAACCAGCACCTATACTTTAGCAGCTTCAACGATTCAGTTCTTACAACTTCGTCATCCTACGAAAACTACTTACAATCTTCTTACGAAGTAAGTGGTTCTAGGCATTTAGATAACAGGATAGCTATTTTTTCTCTTCCTAAAGAAATGTACGGAATACATATAGATCCGTTTTCTATTTCAATAACGCCAGATTTCCTAGCAGGAACAAGTGGTTCGGATGGCTTTGATAATTACGTAGTCAATAACTACAGCACCGAAGAGGGTGTGGATTCTTTTGAAACTGAAGTAAACCTCTATATTGAAAATACAGATTTTCTATTTAGTTCAACAGGTGCAACTTGTGCATTTCCAACAGAAGACTACTTAGAAGAAGAATCAACCTATGTAGATGAATCACCACCTGCAGGAGGAGAATATCTAGATAACATAGATACTACACAGAAAAACTGTAATGAGATAGTAGACGATGGAGAAGGTAGGCTATATTTTAAATACTCATCTCCTAGATATTACGTCGGTAATGTAATATATCCTCACGGTCAAATAATAATAACCGATACAGTAGTAGCTATGTACTACAACCACTACTTTGACGCTGTGTTGAGATGGAAGTCTACCTTACCTATATTCACTCATAACTATCACTGTAGGATAAAAAGTGGGGAATTTAACCACACTTTGAACAGAACAGCACTAACAGGAACTGACGGACAAATTGCAGATAATATATCAGGCTCATCCTTTAATCCATATATAACTTCTATTGGACTATACAACGACAGTAACGAACTAATAGCAGTTGGTAAAATGGGACAACCACTCCCAAAATCACCAGAAACAGATACAGTTATATTAACCAAGTTTGATATGAATTTTGGTGTTAACAGACTACCAGAAGGGTATAAAGTTGATATAATACCAGAAGTAGAGGTAGACGATACACCGGTACTAGACTGTTCTTATAACTTTGTAGTACAAAATGCAATATACGAAACAGGAGAAAGTGTTAGAAGAAGCTTTAAAAAACCAAGAGCAAAAGGTAAGAGAAGATTAACAGATAACGGTAGTTATAGGTTATATAGAAGAAAATACGCATTTGATCCTCAAGGTACATTCCCAGCTAGCATAGAAATCCAAAAAGATTATACTAACCCAGTAGGTAACGGCTTTATTAAATTGGAAAAAGAAGAGATGAATAACTACAACAGAACTATGTGTTATACGGATATTAAAGTAGATAAGTACATATCTCCATCGGGGTTAATAACTTACGAATACGACTTCTATAATTACAACCCAGGTGAAGATGCAATAAATCCTAGCTCAACATACCCAGTAACAAGGTATAGATCAATACCAGGTAGATCAAAACAATTCTTTAAGGATATAATAGAAGACTATTTATTAAGAAACGAACTACCTTGTGTTTTTCCAATAATACAAGTATAGCATGATTAACAGTAAAACTAAAAATAAAGAAAAAAAATAATGAAATAAAAAACAGTCCAGAATAAACTGGGTGAATTGCTGGGAAATCTTTAGAGCTCTATCTACCAAAGCGTAACAATGTTAGAGATTAGACAATCAGCAGCCAAGCTACAAGCCATCTTGTAGAAGGTTCAGAGACTACTGGAGGGAAAATGGGTTCCCTTAATAACCAGAATTAGCGCCCAGCAGGAGTAATCCTGATGATATAGTCCGATCTTTATGGAGACATAAAGCTAACAGTAATGTGAGCAGGCAGACAATGGGCCTAAGAAACTCTACCGCTGGAAACATAAAGAAACGCAAAGCCACCGAGTCGCACTGGATTAACACCATTACAATAAAAAAATAAAAGAATGAGTATAGTACTTAGAACAAACAAAGGATCAGCTTTGACTTATGATGAGATGGATAGAAATCAATCTCAATTTTTCTATTCAAGCTCTAAGTCCCCGGATGGTCTCAAACTGAGACTACACTACACAGGAAGTGATAACTTAGACACAACAGAAGACTATGGTCCATCTAGGTACCATGAAGTATCCTTTCCCATATTTGAATCAGAAATACCCGACTCCAATGTAGCAGGAGATAATACCCAGATACAGTTTAATGATAACGGGAATTTCGGAGCTGACTCTGTATTTGTGTTTACTGATAATAACCATTCCGTAGGTATTGGGACAACTACTCCCCTAAAGCGGTTAGATATAGTAGGAGATGGAGCAAGAGGAGGAAATATAGCACTAAGAGGTAGTGTGAATCACGAAGGAGAAATACAATCACTTGCAGGTATTGAATTTTATAATGGAAACACAGACGCAACTCTCTTAGGAAAAGTAGGTAGGTTAGAGTATGTCAATAGCGATTTTGCAGATGATATATTTATACATTCAGGTGATCATAATATCAGCTCTGGATTTGTTCCAGAACCAAACGATCCAAGATCTGTTCATATATCCTTAGGAAGAACAACCCTAAGTACAACCCCAGCAAACCGCATTGGAGCGACATTTAAAAGAATAGGTAGCAGTCCTTATATAACCGTAGGAATAAACAATACAGATACTGTATTAAATTTATCAGTAGTAGGAAATAACGGTATAGGAATATCCCATACTAACACAGCTACCGACGATCATTCGAGACTTAAATCGATAAATTCAAATAACTTATACTTCCAGCAGCAAACCTCACAGTCACTAAGAAAATTGCTACCACATCAATCAATTGCTGAAGGGTTGGAAATTAGCTCTCCAAGTACAAGCAATGGAGGTAATATACTAATGGTAATAAACACCGATTCAGCAGCTAAAGAAGGATTCAATATAATTACAACCCAAAACTCTTTTGCACCTAATGCAACCCTACTAGCAACATTTCAAGCATCTGGTAAGGTAGGTATAGGTACTAATTTTCCTGAACATACAGGATTGACAATACAGGAACAGCTTTCTGTAAAAGGATTAGAACCAGGAACAAGTGCAAATACAAAAACACTAATTGCAACTAGTACCGGATTAGTTAAACAAATAGCAGCAGCACCAGTACCTTTAGGAGGTATAATTATGTGGTCAGGAACAACAGCACCAGCCGGTTGGAGACTTTGTGAAGATGGGGTAGGAACAGTAAACGGAATACAGGTACCAGACTTGACTGATAGATTTGTAGTTGGAGCAGGAGACACATACAACCTAGGTGATACAGGTGGAAGTAAAGATGCTGTTCTGATTCAACACAATCACGGTGGAACACTTAGTGGAGGTAGCCACAGGCACGCATTCGAAGATGGGTATTATATAGAATCATACGAAAGTCCTAACGATATACTTGACGGTTACGATTCACAACAAGTAGGAGCAAACTTTCGAGGTTCTGGTGATACAGATGCTAATAACACTCATATATGGGAAAGAGATAGTAATACTAGTTATCAATCACACAGTCATACTATTCCTAATGACCCTACCACACCAGAAACCGGAGTAAATAAAAACCTACCACCTTACTATGCACTAGCATATATAATTTATGTGGGAGAGTAATAAGAATATAAAAGATATTTATAATAAAAATATATAATGGCAATACCGGGATTAACATATAGGATAGAAAAAGAAAGTTCTTTGACCCATCTTGAGATGGATAATAATTTTAGATCAGTTATCTATTCTGGGTCTATTCACGATAGTGGAACTACCCTTCACTTACATTACGATACTGCTGTAGAAGATAAAATCATTATACCCTTAGGAGCAGCATCAGCAGGGTTTACTATCCTAAATAATACAAACGATAATATACTGACCGCAACAGGTCAAACAGCAACTCTACAAGGAGAATCCCTATTAAAATTCAGCTCTCCAAACAGTTTACTTACTTTAGTAGGTAGAGCATCCATTGATGATGGATTCGGTAATGTTATACTAGGTGCTGGAGCAGGTGATAACCTAACCAGTGGAGATGGAGTGAAAAACGTACTAGTAGGTAGAGACTCTGGAACTATAGTAGATGGAAATAGAAACGTAGCAGTAGGGTATAGATCACTATTCAGTGCAGATGGACTTGATGATTCTGTAGCAATAGGAGAACTAGCATTTAGTACATTAATATCCGGAGCAAATAATGTAGCATTAGGACGACAAGCAGGATCAACATTAACAGCAGGGAGCGGGAATATATACATAGGAAAAGGAGCTGGTCCAGTTTTCAGTAGTACACAAAGTAATAAGTTGTATATAAACAACCAAGCAAGTAATGTACCTTTAATTCTTGGAGACTTTAGTACAGGAACAGTAGTATTTAATTCTACAGTATCAGCCTCTTACTTTAGTGGTTCATATTATGGAGATGGTTCAAACTTAACAGGATTAACAGCAACATCAGAATGGGACGGTACTAGAGATGGGGATGGTGAAATAACCGGTTCCTTCACGGTATCAGGTTCAAACGTTATCGTAGACTTTACAGCAGTAGAAGCTATATCAGGCTCAATATTCTCTGGGTCGTTCTATGGAGATGGAAGTAACTTAACAGGGATAACAGCAGACTCATTTCCATACACTGGTTCAGCAAGGATATCAGGAAGTTTAAGAGTAAATGGACCTGCTCAAATAACAGGGTCATTCACAGTAAGCGGTTCAAGCCCAGAAATATACCTGAAAGGAGACACCTATATTGACGATAACATACGTATAAAAAATATAGCTGAACGTGCTTTCGGTATCGGAGTAAAAGCATTGAATGAATCTAACGCTAATGAAGGAATTGCTATAGGATTTGAATCAGGAGTAAGAGCTAGAAGTAACAGTACCCTTATTGGAAATTATACAGGGTATAACGCCGGTAATAGTTCGACATTCGTAGGTCAAGGAGCTGGAGCTACTATAGCCGGTAAATATAATACAGCTATTGGTGCTAATACCTTACAAGGACAGGAAGGAAAAGGAGACAAAAATACAGCATTAGGATATGATGCAGGAAACGCTATTCTAAGCGGTAATAGGAATACCGCTATTGGATATCAGTCTTTATATAACCATCCAGACGGTAACCACAATACTGCTATAGGTTATCAAGCTCTATTTTACCTAGACTCCAAGTTTGACAATAATACTGCAATAGGAAGTAATGCAGGTGAGTTAGCCAAAGGAAACGGAAATGTATTTATCGGATATAAAGCAGGACCTCAATCAACCGGTACTGTAAACCTTAACGATAAATTATATATTAACAACGAGCAATCTAATACTCCATTAATAAAAGGAGATTTTAATTTAGGCAGCGTTACTATAAACTCACAAGTAACAGCTTCTAAGTTTTTAGGAACTTATTATGGAGATGGTTCTAACCTCTCTGGATTGGAATGGGACGGTTCTCATGACGGTAATGCAAATATAACCGGATCCTTTATAGTATCAAGCTCAACAGCAGTAGTAGATTTTACTAATACAGCAGCTATATCAGGTTCTAACTTCTCAGGGAGTTTTGCTGGAGACGGTAGTAACTTAACAGGAGTAGCATCAGAATGGGACGGCTCTCACAACGGTAATGCATCGATAACAGGATCACTTATAGTATCAGGTGCATTAGATATAGCAGATACAGTAACGATATCCTCAACAGGATACCCTGGAGGACCAGGAGTAGAATTAATACACGTTAGTAAAACAGGAGTAACAGGAAATACAGTAATAAAAGTATTTGATACTACATCAACAGGGTATACTGGATTTAAAGCTGATTACTCAACATCAAATTCTTCTTTTAGTGAAAGTAGAACAGGATTTTTAATGGGAGCTTGGAATACATCTAGCTCTACGCAGATCATAGACAAACATACCCTATCTTTAGGTGTTACAAATTCAACAGAATTTACTCTAGTAAAATCAGCTAATCAAGCTACATTAACAATAGAACCTGCAAATGGATTTTATAGTTACGATGTGAATATAATAATAACAGCATTTAAAAAACAAGTGTAAATAAAGTAGAACATGGCTAACGAACATATATTTAAGAGTGGAGTTGTAGTTTCCGGAAGTATAGAATCCACTACGGGTTTTGTAGGAGATGGAACAGGATTAACAGGAATTACTTCAACAACAATCTGGAATGGAAAATTAGATGGAGATTCATCAATAACCGGATCAATAACTGTCTCCGGTTCTACAGCAAGAGTTGACTTTGTTGAAACTGCAGGAGTGACAGGATCTTTCTCTGGCTCGTTCAAAGGTAACGGCTCAGACTTAACCAATATAAACATTAACGGCACTACAGCATCAAACGTTACACTTTCTGGTTCGTTTACCGGTAACGGTTCTGGATTAACAGGATTAGAACCTTTTCCTTATTATGGAGATGCTAAAGTAACCGGTTCATTAACTGTCTCTAGCTCTTTAGTAGATTTTACAGACTCTATAGCTATATCAGGATCTATTTTCTCCGGTTCTTTTGTAGGAGACGGAACAGGGCTATCAGGACTAACAGCATCACCTGCTGGAACTAACACGCAAATACAGTACAATAATAACGGAGTAACTGGAGCTTCATCAGGATTGAGGTATTCAATTGACGTTATGACTGTCTCTTCATCGATACAGATGTACGATACAACTAAAGGAGCATTTAGAATATCTCAAAGCGATTTAAATATATCACAACTGCAAGCAAGAGGGTATGGAGGTACAAATATGGGGACTTTCTTATTTCAAGGTAGAACACCTTATGGAACAACTAGCGACTATTTAACAGTAAGTAGTGCAGAAGTAGACGCACAACTAGCCTTAATAAAAGGCGGACGACTATCAGTAGGCGGGTATCCAACAACAACCCCAACCGCAGCACAAGGTAACCTATTTGTAAAAAGAAATACTTCTTCTAACGGTGCTTCTGCAGATACAGTAGCAACTTTTATAAATTCTGATGTAAGCTCATACGGTGGAGGTGGATTTATAGATATAATAGGGAATTCAAATGATTATGCATCAGGAGGAATAAGGGTTAAAAACGGAATACATACCGACGGAGAAATATACTACGCGGCAGGCACTAGATCAATTATTTTAGAAGCTAACAAACGAACAGGAAGTAGTTCAGGAGGTTTTGTATATAAATGGCAAGGCTCAACAAAATTCCTAATAAATGCAGCAGGCGATGTAGGGATAGGCACAACTACACCATCACAAAAATTGGATGTACAAGGAAAAATAGTTGCTAAAGATAAAATACTAATCAACGGAAGCGACTTGGATATGGCTTCCTTAGAATCTACAGCAGGCCATAAAATTGCACGTGTGGATGTTCAAGACGGTATTTACGACTACGGTAACCAAGCCATGTACATTAATTCAGGTAAAGTAGGAATTGGTACTGCATCTCCTTCTTCTTCAGCTATACTTGATGTTTCAAGTACAACAAAAGGAGTTTTACTTCCTAGATTAACAATTAATCAAATTACTTCAATATCCTCTCCAGCAACAGGACTTACCGTGTATAATACATCTCTAAATACCTTATGTTTCTATAACGGAACGCATTGGAGAGTAGTATCTTCTGCAGTAATGATAGTACCGGAATAACATTATAGTAAAAGAAGTTGGTATTACTTAAATTATTTCTTATATTTAATTAACTAAACTTTTAGACAAATGACTGATCCAACTTGGAATTATAAAGGACTACCTGTTCTCGGTATACAGAATATGCCAGAAGGAACCTATGGATTTATATACGAAGTGACACACATACCTACCGGTAAAAAATACATAGGTAAAAAAGTACTCTTTTTTGAAAGAAATAAAAAACTAGGCAAAAGAGAACTAGCTGCTTTAAGAGAAGAACGAAAAGCCAAAGGAATAGGCGGTAGAGTACCAGCTAAAAAGAAGGTTATCAAAGAATCAGATTGGCAAACATACTATGGCTCCCAAAAAGAAATACTAGAATTAGTAAGAAACGGAGAAGTAAAGCAATTCAGGAGAGATATAATTAGATATGTACAGAATAAGAAGCAATTAACTTATTTTGAAACAAAACACCTATTTATAAAAGAGGTATTAGAAACTCGTAATAACTATATAAACGATAATATCCTCGGTAAATTTTATAGAAAAGACTTTTCAGATGATAAAAATTAAAGACTTAGTAGGAATTCCATCATTACAATATCATTTAGATAATGATCTAACACTACATGAGAATGTCTACCGTTATTCTAGCGATAGCTTTATACAATTATTTAGTGAAGCAAGAGACGCTTGGAGAGACGGGTATATTCAACTCAATGAAGAAGATACTCAACTGCTAGAAGATACAGATATTGGCTTATACGGAGAGTACGAAGGACAAAAAGTACCCTTAGATCTACCAATGCAGGAAGGTTCATATGAAGAAGGTGGGGAAGATGATAGAAAACATGCCCTTTTACGAGTAGCACCTAGAAACTATGAAGATATGATTGATAAGTTACAAGACATGAACATTAACCATAACCGTCAATCAGATACAGTAATAAAAGTATATACAGATAGAATATCAGATAAAGTAATATATAATATAACTCATGATGTTTGGGTAGATAGGTTTACACTTAATGAAGCAGAATACAAAGGAAGAGAAGTTCCTTTGAATAAACCAAAAAGAGGAGGACCTAAAAAGTTCTTTGTTTACGTAAAGAATCCTAAAACAGGAAACGTAAAAAAAGTTAACTTCGGTGATAGCGGTAACTTATCTGTTAAAATAAAAGAACCAGGAGCAAGAGCATCTTTTGCAGCCAGACATAAATGTGCACAAAAGAAAGATAAAACTAAGGCAGGGTACTGGTCCTGTAATATAGGAAGGTATTGGAAATCTTTAGGAGGTTCAAAGAATTTTAGTGGATACTGGTAGACCGTACATAGAAGAAGGAGAAGTAAGAACATTTACAGATAATGTAGATGAGAAAGAACTAGTATGGCATAGAGACTATGAAGACCGTATAATAGAACCTCTTCAAGAA
>Ga0222717_10001126_pt1 | contig 22204 bp, 10 predicted proteins | sample C33_18DmetaG_FD_165053 | JGI IMG/M metagenome (GOLD analysis project Ga0222717, IMG submission 165053) | Estuarine water microbial communities from San Francisco Bay, California, United States - C33_18D | ecosystem: Environmental > Aquatic > Marine > Unclassified | place: USA: California... | reverse complement strand
ATGTTTGCCATCTTTATGTCCTTGTTATGCCGGCTGTTACTGTCGCTGTTCCTTGTACAACACGTGATTTAGAGCCGCCAGGTGAGGTAATTTCTATATCATATAAGTATCTACCAGGAGATAAGTTATTGGTTATACTACTACTTAGAGTGATAGAAATTTGACCGAGTGCTCCGTTATGCGAACAGCCAAAGTCCGTTGCAGTTGCCGAAGCATACGTTTTTCTCATTTGAGCGGCAACAGTAAATCCAGTAAGATTGAATACGGCATCTGTAGCCGTTTCTACATCAATCAACGCTGAGAAATCTGTACCTTGGTCTATTACAATATTTGCTTTAACTGCCATGTTTTTTCCCTAATCTATGCTACATGTATTTATAAATAATAAGAACAGAACCCTCAACCTATTGGATTTAAAATGACATCAAAGTACATCAAATTCGGACTTCGTGCTGACAAGAATCTAGCAGACCTAGATAGTCCAGTTCAATCTTTAGCCAACGTACTGGACGATAACTCTACTGCCCTAGACGAAAACAATCAATTCTCTGGATTTACTGTCCGAGATATTAGTCCACTTATTGGATTAAGAAACACTGGACTGTCTGACTTCACAAACGAAGATGGACAATCAACTGATCTCGCAAACTTAAACGGCACTGTAGTATCGTTCACTAATACACAAGGACAAAACACAGTTGTTGAGCCTCTTGTGACTATTCAAGATAATATAAGCAATTTTAAATCTGTTTTAGGTAATCCTCCTTGGATTAATGGCGGTGACGGATTAAATTGTTTCTTTGTCGGTAGCGATAGAATTAAACCAAATCCTACTGGCGCCATCACGGGTAATTCAGGTACTGCTTCAACGACAGGTGGCTTGTCATCAAGTCAACTGTGGACATCATATGCAGACGGAGACTTCACTCCTATCATTGGTCCATTGGACTTTTGGAATAACGGAGTCTTCGCCTTTAATTCAAAGCTCCATCCAGAGATGAGAAACACATACGGTCTTATACAATGGACTGGTTATCTTGCGAGTAATTTCGAACAAGATTGGGGCTCTACAGGGTTATTTATCATAGAGGAAGATACGGTAGATGATGGTAGTGAAAACAATTGGACAACGATCAAGTCTGTGTATGCCACTCCAGCTTCTAATGATCAATACAAAAGTAGCTTCCCACTAAACGGTCTTACATACTCTGGTCCGACGGCTGGAGTAGTAACGATAGACTATAGTGGATCTTCTGTTAATAAAAAATCTGTTTGCGAAGGAATGTCATTTGTATCGAATTCCACTACATATCAAATCGCATCAGTGGATCCAGAAGCAGAAACAATGACAGTTCAAACGTCAAGTGCCATATCTGGAAACCCCGCAACTCAAACGCTTAAGTTCAAACCTGGTGAAGATGAAGTCACATCTCCAATAAAATTTACTGCTCAGAAAAGGGGCAATAGATTAAGGGTGCGTTACACGCTTTGGTATCCAGATCCAGGCAATGGTAGTGCTTACAGAGAAAAAACATTTAGAGAAACTAATGATAATAGTGAACGTGCACCATTTTCAGATTATTACAAGACGTATAACAGAAGTCAAGTATTCGGCCCATACACGTACAAGTATTTCGAAGACAATAAAGCAAGTGCCTTGAATCAGAAATCTACATCTAAGTTAACTGTTCTTGATACAATATCTCTTATAATAGATCCTCCAGAACTATTGAACGATAAAGTTGTAGGAATGTCGAGTTCTACATCAACAACAGTATCTACAAAGACTATAAAAGTACGAGATAACTTTGGCAAGATTTCTGCCACTAGCTTCAGTGGAGTAAGTGTGGGAGATTGGATGGTATTCAAAAAGAGCAATAATAACATGTATGCCTTTCAGATTTTAGAGATCAGTGGATCAGATGAAGATGGTAATGAATTTGCGTATGTTAAAGATAGTCTTAACTCAGATGCTTCTATGGCTATATCAAATACAGCAGAAGCAGTATTCTTCAAGAATACTGGACTTATTGGTCTATTCAGACTCGATTCTTCTGGAAACAGTAGTCAGGGAGCACTATACTCTTTACCTCCATATAACATTAACCCGACATCTAAAGTGTTTGCAGATCAGCTTATAATGACTATCAAAGCAGATGGAACTGACGGACTACAAGTCAAAAGAGTATTCGATGCAACGGGTACTGGACCTAGAAACGTCATTATTCAAGACCATCTAAGCAATGCTGGAGGTAGCAATTTCAAAACCGGAAATGTTCAGATTGGTGCAGTATATGCGTCTAGAGGACTAGACGATAAGTCATCATATCTTCAATGTAATGGAGTTTACGGAAGAGAAGTGAACGCTACTGCGGGAAGCGGTCAAAACCAAATAGAGTTAACTACAACAGATGGAGTGACTGTAGGAGATTACGTACACTTTTACGGTAGCGGTAGTGCAGGAGGTACGGGAGCTGTACCTGGATCACCAGACTTCAACAACAATAAAGTTGGTACTACCACAACAGTGCAATCTATAAACAACAGTACTAAAAGGATAACATTAACCGCACCTCTTACAGCCGCCATACCTAAGGCTCGCACTATAGTTTTCATAAAATCAACAATAGGTGGTAATTCAAATAATCCAGGAAGTGCTAATAAAGAATTCTGCGTCATTCCCCTAAACACTGCTCCTCCATTTGAAGGTACGACTGTAGGACTGCTTACGCCTGAATCTAATAGAAACTTGACTGTTGCTAAGTTAACCTTTAATAGTCTGAAGATTCAGCTTCCAAATAATAATATTACGGCGCTTTCAAATGTACCGGCAAGTTCGCCTGAGTACTTTCCAATAACTTATGGTAGTACAACTTATAAAATTTTACTTAATACTTAAGCTTTAAGCAATAAGAAAAACCTTTCGCCGTTTATTTCAACTGGAAGTTTGTAATTAAAGCCAGATAAGGCATTAGCTTGTGAGACGATAAGCGTTGAGGTAGTTTGTAGATTAGGAGTACTGCTACTTGCAGGATTCGTTCCAGTAGTATTCGGCTTAATACTTAAAGTGTTTGGTTGGGTGTTTGCTTCTGTCGTAACCAAAGCGGCTGTATTTCCAGAGCCAACTTCACTCCACGGATTTGATGCATCACTAAATGCTCTAGTAGCACCTCCGCCAGGATTTGACGCATCTACAATAAAAAGCCCCGGAGTGCTATTGCTTGGCTGTGTAGTAGATGTCGCATCGTTATCGACAATCATCACAGAGCCTCTAAAGTTAACTCTCTGATCAAAAGATGAGTCTTCAAATGTTAATGGAACTCTATCTCTTTTATAATAATATAAAGCTAGTTGAGTGTTGATATAGTCTATTTGTTCTGATGCGGAATATTGATTGAATAAGTCGGAAGCACCGTCATCATCACTTATACCGGTCGAAGCTCCTGGATTAGTTTCTAATCTTTTTGAGCTTAAATTCGATATATTTTCTGCGCTGACTCCATCATTTCTTCTTAGAATTTTCTTAGCATTCGAAGAGTCTAACGGAGATACAGCTTGACCACTTAAATTTCTAAGTTTAAATTTATCTATTCCATTTGAATCAAAAACTTCAGTCTCAAATACAGTAGGAGCATCGCTTAAAGATATTTTAGTGCCATCTGAAAAGGCAACTTTACCTTCTCCAGTAACAGTTATTACTCCAGAAGTTGCATCATATGTGTAGTCACTAGGAGATAGTTTAGATATAAACCTAAAGTTTCCATCGAACAAGAGAAGGTCTGTGGTAATATTAGTACCACCTAAGTTATCTAAGATACCTCTATCTAAATCACCTGTGTCACTTTCAATGAGGTTTAAATCTATTACAAATCCCTGTGCCATATCTTTTCCTTACGCTCCAGCATCTAGTAGAATAGTCCAACGAGATTCGAGAAAAGCAAGTTTATTTGCTAGACTATTTTCGCCTTCGTTATCTCTATTAATAACCTTTCTACTCAAACCTGCGTTACCTAATAAGTTAACACTAACGCCATTTCTAGGATTACCCGCATAGTTATCATACAAATCGTTAATGATGGGTGCACTTACAGATGCCGGTAGTTGATTGTTGCTCAAGTCTATAATACTTAAACTTGTATTATACTTGAGAGCGTTTGTTGTATATCCAGTTATCGAGTTACTGTTAAGATATAATCTTTGAAGTCTTATAGCTCCGCCCATAAGAGGTAGATTACCACTTATGTTATTGTTCTGAAGATACAAATAGTATAGATACGGAGTATTAAGAGCAGGTAAAGATCCTGCAATCTGATTGTTATAACAGAACACATATCTCAGTGAATTAGTTGACCAAGCAGGAACAGTGCCAGTCATAGCATTACTATCAAGTCTCAAATAATATAAACTTGGATTTGAAACTAGATTAGGCAGAGGGCCGTTGGTATTCGTATTTCGAATATATATTCCACTCATCTGCGTATTTTTTGAAAAGTCTGGTAATGGTCCAGCAATGCTACCGTTACTATAAACATACAACCACTGCAAGGTTGACATATTAGAGAACACTTCTCCATTATTGCCATTTGATCGAGAAGCTAGAGTGCCATAAAAATCGCTACCACTATGAGCAGAGCCTGCAAATCTAATATGCTGAAGTGCTTCCGCTCCATCAAAACTATCATCTCGCATTTCGTTCGATGCCGAAGTCCATCTCAAGTCTAGAGTTCGCAGAGAACTAAGGTTTCTGTTCTTAAATGCAGTTTGTAAATCTGCCTGAATCGTACTTGAACCATAGCAATATATTTGTGTTAGACCTGTACAACCAGTAAATTTACCACCTAGATTCCTATCTTTACTGCTATCTGGACCAGAGTAAGCTTGCACGTAATTGGTCAGCGAGGTCTTATTGCTCATGTCTATAACGTTGTGTGGATTGCCGTAAGAGATTATCTCTCCTATATTATTACTCGCAATAGTAATGGCTTGCGTACCGCCTGATCTATTTTCAGCGGTGCTAATTCCACACCATGGGAAGTATAGATATGTCAAATTTGGACTAGCACATACTCCAGCATCTAACTGACTATATGGTTGATGATATACTCTATATTGACCTATACCCTTTACTTTAGGATTAGCAGAGTCAATAAATGTTTTAGGAGATATAGTTCCTCCACTCATACGTCTTTGTGCGTTTCGACTATAGTAAGTCTCAAACTGTAAAAACTGTAGGTTCTCATAATCAGTTAAATCGATTGCAGTACTATCAGAGAATACTCCATTCATTGTTAAGTGTGTTAGTGTAGTAGGAAGAGTATTTAATTGCGTGTTTGCAGGAATCTGTGCGCCGCTTGAGTCTTCTGCTCTCGACATATCATTCGCACTAATCGTAATCTTTTTCAGGTCTTCTGCAAGTCCGTTACCGCCTCTACTTGAAGGACCAAACTTGGGCAATTCATAGAAGTCATTATTGTTAATATCAATTCGTTGAATGTTATCTAAGCCAACGTTTGTCCATTCGGTTAAGTTACAATTAGGAAGACGTAACTCTCTAATTTTTAAAGGATTATAAAAAAACTCAATCTTACGTGCCTTTGATGAACTATCTTTAAATGGATATTTCATAGGAGTATCGACTACACCTGGTCCGAGACTGCCAGAATTATAAGATTGTCCTCCAGCGTAGTTTGTTATTCTCCAAACTGGTGGTACAACTCCAATATCATCGCTAACAGAATCTACAGCATGGTATAAATCAACGTTTCTAAAAAATCCATTCCACTCTAATGGAATTCCCTTCATAGCTAAAAACTTTTTATTAGTTCCATTAACCTTTATGGTTATTTCGTGTGTCGCAACTTCTGCTCTAAAAACTTTTTGAATTGGAGCAGAACTTGTTGCCAATGAACTAAGCGTTACAGTACCGCCTGATACCTCGACTTCTCCTCCATATAAAATGGAAGATCCTATTGAGGACCAAGATGAAACTCTTGATGTTGATATATCTGCTGTTTTATTAACATTATTAGAATAGTCCAAATAGTTGTATTTGATTGCTGCCGCATTTATCTGATTATCAATCTCTAAGTTGAAATCTAGAGGCTGACCTATATCTTTTAAACTGTTAAGAAGTCCTCCTACGGTCGTAGATGATCTAGCGAGAGCGGCTAATTCCTTTTTTTGATCTACGACAAGACCAGACACCGTATGAATCTCTTGTGACTCGATACTCGCACTGCTAGATAGTCCAGAAATGAGCGCCAAATCTCTTTGATCTAAACCCAAATTAATGAGAGACTGCGCCGCATTATCGACATCGTTCATCGCTAGTTGTACGTTTAGACCTCGAAATAGCATTACTGTTCCTTCACCGTGAGAGTTACTTCTACGTTACCAATAGACGTGCCGTCTACTGCTGACGCTGTAAGATACATTGCTTTATTATTTAGCAGTCCTCTCGCTAATCCTTTTCGGTCTCTGCCAAAAATGTTTGACAGATCAAACTTTTCTGGTGTACCTCCTTCAACAAATAAAGAATATATTTTGGTTCCAGGTCTTAGAGGATTCAAACATTGATCATCAAATCTAATGCTTGATAATCTATCTCCGCTTTGAAATGCTGAGGGAGAAAGAATATTACTCGATGAGCCAGAGTTAGTAATAGTTAAGTTAGGAGCATCTTTGATAAACACTGGTGTATGAGTTTTAATGTTATCTGGTGTAAATTCTTCAACTATAACATTGTTTACTTTAGCATTATCTTTTAATGCCACGACTAAGTATAGCGGCTGAGAGTTAAACTTAACTGCTCTAGAGTTAGAGAAATTATCTCCGTTTAAATCAGGATCAAGTTGCCAATCGTGAGTGATAGTTATTGTCTTGGTTTGAACTGCTGTAACGGTTCTGTTGCCGCTATTAGTAGGATCTCCATCCACATAAGCAAAGTATTTGTTCGTATTCTGGTCGAGAGCAGGAACTGTCGTATAGTATATGTCTAGACCTACACCTGCTACTCCAATCTCTGTGCTTTCCGATACCACTGCACCGCCGGAGTCAAGAGTAAACAGCGAAGACGAAGGTCCAGTACCATTAAAGGTTATTTTCCACTGACCATTACGTGGTCCTGTTCCAGCTTCAATCGCAGATACTGGGTAATCTACTACTCTAACTTCTCCTTTTACCGCTGAAATAAAGCCACTGTCAACGCCATCTGGATTATCTAATCGACTGTCAACCATAAACATATCTGAGTAGCCAGGATCCCATTCATACCGATCTGCTTTAGTTGTATAATCTATTGCAGTGCCTTCAGATGAATACTCTTGAAAGAGTTCGTCATTTAAAGAGTACGCCGCAGATTCTCCTGCATCATTAGTAAACTTCAGCTTATTGCCATCGGTAGAGTCGATGAAAGGCAGTTTTGACGTAACTGATATCGCAAAATCAGCAAAGTGTCCATAACTACTGTCCTTTGCACTTGGATTCAAGAAATGTATTTTAAAGTTATTACTATAGATAGGAACAGTAGATGCCGCAATAGTATGATAGTTAGAAAGTCTACCAGTAAATGTTGGAGATGTTAAAGTATCTATTACAGTACCGTCTAGTTTACGGCCTTTTCTAATAGTATCTGCTGTTAAAATTTGACTGCTATTACGTCTTCTAATGTTAGTAGATTTATGATCAGAAGCAAAGTCGTAATCTACGTAAGCGTTGTATATTCCATCGGCAATTATGTGTGCGTTATCATCTTCTACGTTGAGTGATTGTCCGTTTAATATATCTATCTGAGACCCAGTGGTGCCTATAAACTTAAAGTTTAAAGTTCTAGATAGTGCGTGTATTCCATTGTGTAGAGAAGGAGCAAAGTTAAAGTGTATACCGTCTGGAGAACCTTTAACCTCTTCAACATCTATTCTCAGATCAATATCACTTGATATAGACATCGTAGATGGATAAGCCTTTTTGAAGTTAGTTATACCTTCTCCATCTGAATTGAAAATCTTTTGTTTTGGAAGAATGCCTAGTATAGGAGTTCGTGCTTTATCTACCTGCTTACTGTCAACTGTTGTAGTTGCAAGTCTTATAGTACCCTCATCCGCACCGTCAACATAATAACTACTGCCGTATTTATATAGGGCAATAGGCTTCTGCATAGTAGCGTTATCTTCAGTGTAAACTAGGTACTTAAATTTAAAATCTGGATTCTTAAGAACTGGGTCGCCAAGACCATTCTCAATTACAAATCTATGCATCAATACCCAACGTGCCTCACCGTTACCAGAAGGAACGTATGCGTAGAACTTAGCGCCGATTGCACCATACCAAGAAAATTCAATCTTGTACATAGTAACGTCTTCAAACGATAGAATATATCCAGATGGTCCATTACCGAGTAAACTGTCTCCGTTAAACTTAGTACGTGGTATTACAGTTTCCCACATCGCCTCTCGCACAGTTGTACCTTTAGGCTTGACAGGACTAGAAGACTGATCAGTAGTATCGAGACCCTGTCTTAATAATAAGCTATCTGGCATTTTGATGATACTTCTTCTAACAATGTTAAATCTAGATCCTATCAACTGAAACATATATTCGTCTGTGTCGTTTGAGCATCCCCATTCAATCGTATTTACATTTGATGCTGGATCAGTTTCTTGTCTGACACCAAAAGTAAATCCACTTGCCCGACCAGGCTGATACCTGAAAGTCTTCTTACTCTCAAGAATAGCAAATTTAGTTGCTTTTGAACTACCGCCAGGCTGAGCCTTATTACCTAGAAAATTCCTAATAGCGTTATATTTGAGACCTACTGTAAAATCGGGATTAGCGGGAGGAGGCATTTCTGGAAAACTTGCACCGCCCGCTATTATTCTATTAAATATTGTAGTCCATCTTTCGATTTGATCGAAAGCATCTTGTAAGTTCGACCCATACTCCACATCATAGAAAATATTTTCCTGCCCAAAAACTCTTCCGATTGTATCAAATGCGCTTTCATATTTTACATCTATCTCTACTTCTCCACTAGTTACAATTTTAATTGTATCATCGAGAAAGTTTCTTTTTGCAAACACTTCATTTATGGAAATAAATATATTATACAAGTATTTACCCATAGCAATGAAGTTCATGTAGCGCACCATCTGATCGCCTGCTGAATCTTCTCTTCTTGCTATAGTGCTTCCTGGAAAAGTATACTGACTCGGAAAGGTTGAAATCGCTAATGCTTGCTCACTACTCTCTTCATCAAACTTGGGATTAAATCTTCTGCCAAAAATAGGATTTTCTTTTCTATACCATTCACCAGGATAAGTCCCAGTTGAGAACGTGTAATAGTTCCAATTCTCTTCGTCTAGTCCGTAAGTAGAAACGTCTGAGAAAAGACTTATTTGTTCTTCTGCACGAGGAACACCCAACAAAGAATTACTTACTTCTGACTCATTTGAGAATTGTTCAGCAACAGGTACTGATAGAACAGGAGTGTTGTCGTAGTTGTTAGAGAATATAGGGGTCGCAGAAGCAGACCTTGCAAAAGATCCTAATACCGCTTCATCTTCAGTGACCACAGGATTACCAGCCGCATCGTATAGAAGATTACCTTCAATATCGATAAGCTGTGTAAACTGCTTAGTAACTGGAGCGGGTACTTTATCCAGTCCAAGTTTTATCTGCTTTGGCATGAGTTACTGTTCTTCCCACGTACAACCTATGCTTACTTCGTCTGCTGTGTCTCCCGCTGATGTATCAGAGTCAATCGCAAAATAAAGACTATCTGCTTGATCCGTAAGGGGGAATGATAGATACTCTTTATTGTAATCAAAGTAAGGACTTAGGTCAAGTTGTTCTGTTCCCTCTTGTAAGTATATAGTCGCTACGTTAATACCAGTATTCGGAATTGGCACTACCGTATCATTTGCAATTTTAATTGAACTTAATCCTTCTTTCTCTGAAGTTACTTTAGATGCCACTGATTGAGCGACAATCGCTCTTGCTGGATTAGTACCAGTTGTATAGTCTTGGCTAGTGCCTGACCATCCAGCATATTTTCCGTCTGCCTCGAATCTAGCATCGGGTAAGAATGCACCAGCTTTTAACTGGATCGTACCGTTGTATGATTCAAGAATTTCGAAGTAATACAAATCACTTTCTTTATACAGTCTACCGAATACTGTTACTGGATCAGCATCTACAAGTGCTTGGAACCAACCAAAAAGACTTTCGTTATTGTCAAAGTAAGGAGAACTACTCTCAGTGATTCCGACTGTGTTTAAAGCTTCATTAGTAGGATTTAACGTATAAGGAGCATTCAATGCAAATGTGCCGCTGTATACTGTGTCAGTTTGGAAAACAGGAGTCTTCTTAAACCTCATACGAATTGGATTGTTGCCCAAGTTCGATGAAGAAAGTTTTGTAGGATAAACCTGTACTCTGTTACGAACAGCATTTGACTGTTGTGTACTCAAAATAATCTTCTTTGTTTCAAGATTATAAGTTGCGTTTGCTCTGTCAACTAAGAGTTTCATGCCCGTTGGAGTTCCAGTTGGAACTCCACTTAAGTATACGTGAGTTTTGTCTGCCCAAATAACTTTAATATTTTGGTCTGTTCTGTTCGCACTCTTAAATCTAGCTCCCATAAAGAACGTAGGATCTACTTTAGTGTTCGGGTTTCCAGATGCTAGTGACGTAGTGTTAATTGCGATTTTGTTGCCACTTGATACATAACTGCCGTTAGCAATAGTCCACTGCTTACCGTAAGCCTTTGTAGTATCTTCGTTGTTGTGACTGTATAGTCGAACAGTACCTCTATCACCACCGTCGATGTAATACGAAGCACCGTATTTGACAATTGAGTGTGACTCAGATCCATAGCCTCTATTCACGAAGTTTGTATCTTCTCCATCGCCAAGTGAGTATTGATCACCGCCACCGTATGTCGTATACGTGATAGGAAGTGTCGCATTACCCAGAGAGGCATTCTTGTATTGGTTAGAAGCACGTAAGTGGTGTACTCTTACCCATCTAGCTTCACCATTCTCTACTGGAACATATGCTAAGAACAATGCACCAACAGCACCGTACCAAGAGAATTCGATCTTAAGCATGGTAACTTTGGTAAAGTCGAAGTTATACAAACTGTCGGTATCTTGACCGAGACCATTTAGCTTATAGATTTGACCAGGTCTAGCTGTGCCAGTTTCTCCTGTAGCAACGTCACTGTACACTCTTTTCTTTGCTGGCGGATTTGAACTAGCAGTTCTACCGTCTAATGTATCGTGACTGAACCTTGATCTAGGTACACGATAATCATACACTCCCCAAAACTCTGGCTTAACATTAAATCTTACCCAAGTTACAAAGTTGGGATCAAAGTTGACGTAATCGATTTGGTCACATACTGTATTTAATCCCTCCTTCGTTGAGATGTCAATTGCAGTGTTGATATAACCAACACGCCTACTTACCGCCGAATCTGTGGCACTAAGATTATCATCGCTTGAGTACATATAGGGAAAGACCATTCCTTTAGTGAATGTATCGTTAGATCCATCTGCCGCAAGACCATGTGCGAGTCTGTAGTTTACAGGATCATATCCGTGATACCCTTTCGTCCGGTCAGCTACGTATACGTTGGCTCCACCCGGTAGATCCTGTTTGAGTTTAGTATTACCAATTGCTAGAGTAGTACCCTTTTTAGGGAAGATAAAAGGTACCACTATTTCTACTTTAAAGTTGGCAGGAATATCTACCGCATCAAAGACTTGTGCGACTCCGTCCTCGCTCTCTAATGTAAACTCGTTACCTTTTGGTCCAATTACCTTAACTACTTTATAAACTTGACCTGCCGCAAGTCCTGTGCCTCCAGTTCTAGAAGGAGTAGGAACAGGCACAGCAGTTTTAACTTTGACGTGACCCTTAAATTGGACTACGCCTTTAGTCAGTTTAAGTTGATCATTAGTATCAGAGACTGCCCTAATCTGTTCAATATCTTTAAGAAGTTGTGGATCGTAAACAGCAGAGTGCGTTAAAATTATTCCGTCTCGCATCGCAACTAAGTTGCCAGCAAACCCTCTATCACCAACATCAATTTGCTGTGTGTCTTCTTCTGAGAAGTTCTGAATAACTCTTGTTGCAAGTGCATTCAGTTTAACGTATTCTGAACTTGAATTAGTATATCCAAAATAAGTGGTAAAGTCTGCTAAGATTGTATCTTTTAAGTGAGTGTGTCGATTAATCTCTGCTTGTACTGGATTACCGCTTGCCGCTTGCGAGTAGATAGACATGCCAGCGCCTGCAGTAAGGCTCGATGGTCTACCACCTTTAAAGTACATAGACATATTATACTTTGTTTCTCCGTCACCGCCTCCTGCGATGTCGTTTCCGTATCCTCCTGCGATGTATCCAAGGTCTCTTTGACACTTGTACTTGAGTTCTTCTACTGTATATGGATATCCAGATGGCACTACATATGTTGCGGCTGAGTCGGCAGTACCTGTTCCTGAACCAGCACCGGTGGCTGTAAACGTGTCTCCTACAGCAGGTGTTCCTGATGCGCCAATTGCATTCCAATTTGTATTGCCTAAACTAGAGATTTTATATTTTGTGTTAGTTACAAAACTACCAGCAGTGGTATCTCCGTTTCTAGCAGTTACGTGATATGCCCAGTAATGCGACTTAGCCGCAAAGATAGTGTCGGTCTTACTTCTGTTGCCATAGTCATTATCACTGATACTTGGAACTAACACAGACTGTCCATTATTTCTATTGAAAGCTGTATTCGTAAGTCCAGTAAGCGTAGTAAGCTTTGCGACACCTGCAGAAGATAATCCTGAATATCCAGTTAATGCAGTTCCTAATGCAATGTGAGTTGGTTTCTCGTAAGTAGCAATTGCAGGAAGAATAGCAGTCGCATAGTTAGTGATATTAATCTTAGTGTGGTTTGTACCACCATGCTCCATATCTAGCAGATAGAAGTCTACCCAGTAGTCTAGGTCTCTTGCACACTTCTCTTTTACAGAAGCCGCAGTCTCAGGTGATCCGATAGCTGCCGCTAAGTTTTGATAGAAGTTGTTTGCGTCAAGTCCGTTAACAACTCCATCAATAATAGCAAATCTGTTATTCGTAATAAGTTCACGATCTTTGACTAAGAGTGTACTAGGCACTATTGATTCGCTTGCACCATTACCGATAATTCTATAATCATCAAACTGAGTTTGACCAATAGTATCTGCAGGTGCACCACCTTTAAGTGGTTGAGTTGCAATACCAGTTGGAGAGTTAGGTGCTTTTGTGAGAGACTGTGAGCGTCTAACTACTGAAAAGTTATCTTCTTGTGAGTCATCTCTAGTTTCCCAGAAGTATCCATCGAAGTTATCATAGATACCAAATTTTCGAATAGACGGATTCTGAGAGAAAGACTTTTGTCCGATAGTTGATTTTACACCAAATGTTGCGGCTGATACACGACCAGGCTGATATCTGAAGAAACGCTTCGATGTGAGAACTGCTGTTTTGTTTCTAGGTGCTTCTACTAGTGCGCCAGCTTCTGTCGGTAAATGTTGAATACCATGTCCTGTGATATGATATTGTGGAGAAGATGACCACTCACTTGGGTTAACATCATAAGTGTTAACGTCTGCGAAAATACCTAGTGCGACCTCAGCACGTGGTATACCTAAAAGTGAAAGTGCTACTTCTGATTGTACTTTGTTTTGTTCCTCAACCGGAATTGCAGTCTGATCTGTAGCGATTACAACTGGAATCGACTTAGAAGCAGGTTGAGCACCAGGAGAAACAGGTGTAGTACGACCTACGTTAACTACACTTGCGTTATTATTTACATTTGTTATACTTGACATATTAGATTATCCTTCCTTGTGCCATCACAAAGCTATCGATTATATTTAGCGTACCACCATTACCAACCCCCAAGTTTACTGGACTGTTTGGATTTGTTCCGCCTCCCGCTCCTCTAAATTTTATGTAAACAGTATATTCGGTTCCGCTTACTGTAATGTTGTGTACTATTCCTGTTGTCACGTTTCCTCCGTTACTCCAACCAGTGTGATCTGAGAATCTAACTCTTCTGCCTATACTTGCATACAATAGATTATCTACTCGAACTGAGTATATGGGATCAGTACCGTTGACTTCATCGACAGCCCAGGCAGGAGCTGTTTGATTAGAAATGGTACCACAAGAGACTTCGTTTCTAAATGTAGATGCCCATCCTATGCCTTCATGTAAAGGATTCGCATCTTTTAAAGTTGAATAGCTATGTATACCTCCATTCTCTAGGGCAGCACCGTCTCCTGATGTGCCAACAGCGGCTGCAACAAAACTCATACCAACAGTATATGTAACTCCAGAAGTTCCTGCGGCTGTATTCCAATGAGCCTGAGTTGTTATAGTGCCTAAACTTGTTATCTTATATCTTTTTCCTACTACAAAACTACCTATAGATTTTATAGTACCAGCATCTTTAATAGCGTTAACAGTAGCGACAGGAATTTCGAATGAGAACAATCCAGCTTTTCTGTCTGCTGGCGATTTGGCGACATCAACCATTTGAATCGTGTCTACTCCTCCACTTGTTGCAGTACCTGTTCCAGTTCCTGCGGTGGCTGCAGTGAACGTATCTCCCACTGAGTACACAACACCGCTTGTTCCTGCGGCTGTATTCCACTGTGCTTGTGTTGTATTACCTAGAGTCAAAATAGTATATCTAGTCTTAGGATTAGTAACTTGGAAGCTTCCTGCTTGAGTTGTTGTTCCGTAAATCTCTTCAACGCCCTGAGCCGTCTTCTGAATATAGAATGCACGGTGAGTGATATCTACGATAGACCCTGCTGTTGCAGATAAATCAAACGCTGATCCGTTCTCCTGGTAAACATAACCACCTGTTGTTGGAGTGTAAGAACTTGAAGCAGCCTTCGCCGCCGACAAATCAATATTAATGAGATCATACTCAGAGTTGAGAATATCTGGAGTTGGCAAGAACTCTTGTGCTGGTCCCATAAGAACGTTTGGCGATGATACAAAGAACACTGAGCCATATACAAACAATCCACTACCACAATTATTGATAACGTTGTTTGCAACAATGCCTTTATTGGTAACCGATACGTCTACATAGTCTGTGTAATTTTGAAATCTATTGCCGACGATCATAGTGTCTGATCCAGAATCGGCAACCAAAGGACTATATTGATATCTGTCAGTTATGCCACTATCAGTGATTTCACTAGTGTTGACTTTCAGTTCGATTGGACTGGTTGCGTAAACACCACCAGCTGGAGCATTTGTAATTCTCACTCTGTCCAGTAACAATGAACTACAGTTAGTACCAAAATCTAGCAAGTAGTTTTTATTAACTGTCGTAGAGTCCGGCCATAAAAACTGATTAGATGCTTCTCCATCTATGTCAACACCAACGATAGACATTGATTTTGCACCCTGTGCTTCTTCTGCGACAATAAGCTTGCTATTAGATGTATCTCCGCCAGTCCATGGCAGTTTTCTAATTTTAGTGATGTAAGATGTTCCGACTAAGCCGAAATTGTCAGGTAGAGAAAGTAGTGAAGTTACGTAAGTCTTTGCATTCAATACAATACTTTTCTTTCCTGCTATTGCGTTATTTGTTATAGCAGTCTGAATAAGTGATGTATCGTTGTGACAAATCTGCGCTGAAAATTTTCCAGATCCATCCACAGAGTTAACAAATACCCAATCGTCTATTGTTAGATCAAAGCTGGTTGTGTTTTGCGTGATTGCTGTAATTTTTTTGTCTACCCAACCACGTCTTGACACACTCTCTGCTGTGAGTGGAAAATGAACGATACTAGTGAACGAATTATCTGTAGCGTTTTTACCAGACCATGACGTGTAATCAAATGATTGATAGTCAATCCAAGATCCAGATTCTACTTCTTTTCTGCCTAATACGGCAATAAGTTTATAGTCTCCAGATGTGCCTATTCTTCTGTAGACTGCAATGCCATTATCTGAAGGAACACTTGCAAAGCTTAATCTAATAAAGTGTGAAGCGTTAAACTGATCTGCGACATTAGAAGCTCCGCCTGAAGTTGGAACATAAATTGTTTTTGTCTGTGCGGCAGTCGCAGGAGTTATTTCTCCACTTTCTAGGTCGAACTCTGAAATTTTGTATGAATAAGTTGCGGCAGCAGTACCAGATTTCTTTTGATTTTCATTTTCTGTAAAACCTTGAGGAGTTAATGAGAATGTTGCTACATTAGTTGGATTCTCATATGTTGTTTGAGCGCCATATATCCTAATTGTATGTCCTACTGAAAATTGGGCTCTTACTTCTGAACTAGAATCTCCAGTTATACGAAAAGTCTTAGACTGTTGTTGTCCTCCCGAAACTTGGTTGTTCTGAAAGGCACCAGATAGTCCATAAACACTATCTCTCACGTCTCCTTGATCAAACGTACTATTGTAAATGTTGAACTGTTCAGCGAAGTTCGCTACTAAATTAGCTTTTGCTCTCTCATCTGTATAGTATAGGTTATTGCCTTCTGGCAAGTTACTAGACGACATCTGAAGTGTAGCAGAACCACGCCACTCTATAAAAGAAGTGTTTTGGTTGTATCTTAAGAATCCTATAGTTGGAGTATTATTAGTTTGTACACTAAGGTCCACTGGTATTGCAGGAGTACCAGATATATTTGCGTAGGTTAAGAAATAAGATCCAGGCTGATATCCATCTGTACTATTTGTATACAGCTTTGTGGCAAACAATCCGTTTTGACCATTACTAGCTGGGTTATGTGCATTTAATTGAGATACAAGAGTTGCAAAATTAAAACTAGACTCATCAACCACAGAAGCCTTTAAGTCCGCAAATGTAATTTTCTTGGACTGAGTTTCGGAAACATCGGACAGCGCAAAGAGATCAGTGTTAGCTGGCGTTGTGATCGAACTTAGTTCGCTAAATTTTTTAGTCATCTGTTGCTGCCTTTAAAAAAATATGTAAGGTTATCTGTCTTTATTTATATCACCAATCAGCGGCTATGCTGTTTCCCACTCAATAACAAAGTCATTTACTTTAATGTTAAGATCAGGATCTTCGAAGTCTGTTGTCTGATAATGTTGAAATGTGAGATGTACTATAAATCTACCAGTCTTATCAGTTGTTGCATTAAAGGTGCCATTAGTGTTAATCGTTCTAGGATTATGACTACTATTAAGGCTCTGTCCATCAGCACCATTTAAAGTAAATATATCAGTCGCAAGCATTACACCTGTTTGGACGTTGTTACTGCCTAAATGATTTACTTTCACTCCCACATTTCTAACATCAACTCTGCCGTCTCCTGGATCTACGTCTCCAGAAGAACGATAAGTAATTACTGGATATTTAATTCTAACGTCTCCCGGAAAGAGATTTGGATCAACATAAAATGTTCCCATAGGAACTGTGGCTGATCTCCACTGATTAGAATTAGATCCAGTCGTTGCTGAATGATTTCCACTTCTCACATCCGTACCATCGGTCGTTATTGTTGTTGGGTAAGAATTTGAAATATAATTTGAGCCAGCGCCAATTGTGCCATAAGTCTGTGCGTTATGTCCTATTATAGTTTTGCTTCGACTAACATAGTTTACAGCTCCGTATAGATCAGAAAACTTAATAGGAGGGTTTGTTCCATATTTTCCTGATCCTATTATAGGAATGTTTTCATTTATTTCTGGAGTTGGAGTTGAATTCGTATTAGATATTCTCCGTTTAATGTAGTAAGTCTCGAACCACGAATTATAAATATCTCGCAAATTGAATTGTGTCACGTTTACAACATTCAGGTATATTACTACCTGTACTCCACTAGCATCTGCTCCGGTAGAGTATTGATATCCCTCGTGAGTGTATGCCTGATTGGTTGCTCCATTAGGAATTATAAATTCAGATGCAAATGGATCATCATCATTTGTTCTACTTCCCCAAGCGAAAATTAAATCGCCTTCGTTATAGCCCTGTCCTGCCCCAAGGGCGGTGGCTCCAGCCGCAGTAACTCGTCTAACATAGTAAAGTCCAGTGTAGGGTATTGAAGGATGTTCTATTGTATCTGCATATGCATTTGGCGGTTGCTTGTCAGGATTATACTCAACCAATTCATCATCTGTCCATTCTCCAACTTCTGTTTGTGTCGCTCCGCCAGCGCCATAGGGGACAACTCCTGCACCCCGATAATACTCACTTAAAGATGCTCCTTGTCTAGGTTGACCATCTGGTCCGGTGTTAGTCTCATGAGGAAACTCTTTACGCAAGCTTTGGTTCCCAGAGTCATTGGGTGTACCAAACTTTAATGAAGGACTGGGTGTTACAGGATTGTCGTCTGGATCTGAGGACGTGATAGCCATCTATTTGTCCTTCTTAAGTTCTTCTATCTCTGCCTTTAATTCTTTAATAGATTCGATCAGCAGACCTACTATATTACCATGACGAACTGCTTTGCTTTGTATACCATCTGGTGATTCTGTTTCGTAAACAACTTCTGGTAAAACTTCTTCTAACTCTTGTGCAATAACACCAGTCATAGGAGTATCATCACCGATATAGTTAAATGTGTATCCAGAAATTTTTGATACTTTCTCTAGAGCATTATCGATCTTAACAATATTCTCTTTAAGGTTTCGATCAGATACACCACCGAATGCTGTGATGTCGCCGCCAGCTACAAAATTTCCACTTGAACCTGAGAATGAAAATCTTCCAGTAGATCCATCGTTGATCATAAGGTTTTTGGCAGCCAGGTCAATTTTTATTCCTGCAGTTGGCGTACTGGCGTTACTGCCATCAACCATCTGAATAGATAACTCACGGCTAGCATTGTATTCTATTGATGCGTATCCATCCGTGTCGCTTGATGTTTTTCCAAGATATAAGTGCTTACTTATTGGGATTGTAACATCGTCAGTGAAGACTGCACTATCTGCTTGAATAAAACGTGCGTCTGCTTCTGTTTCGGTAAAATACCGGTCATCATGGGTATGACTGTCATCTGCGACTGTTGCAGTTAGAGTAACATTGTCACTACCATCAATGCTGACACTGCCACTTAGGTCACCTCCCAAGGTAATTGTTCTTGCTGTGGTCCATTTCGTTGCTGTTCCGGCATTACCTGTAGTAGCTAGACCAATCGTTCCTGTTGCTGGAAGTAAATCTAAGTCAAGCTTAATGTTTGCACCAGTAATCTCCCCGGCAGTATTCCCATTGGGACTGGTCACTCTCAGGTACTTTGTGCCTTTCTTAATATCAATAGTGGAATGATTAGCCGAAGTTTCGATTGACCAAGTGGGAGTGTTAGCTAATTGAAACTCAATTTTGCCTAATGCAGACGCCTGGTCTAATATGAGATTGCCTTCAACTCCCAAGTTTGCATTTACAGTAATAATATTAGAACTATTACCTGTAGTCTCTTGTATAGTATCAACAAACATCTTTCCACTTGCACTGATGTCTCCAGTGATGACAACGTTTCCAGAATTAGTTTCGCTGTTACCTATAGTGACAACATCACCAAGAACGCCAATGATATCATTCGTTCTAGTTTTCCAAACGCCAAAAGTGTTTTGATTGGTTATTTGTGTTAGTGTTCTACTCATTGCTTATCTCTTTACATGTTTTTTGTAGTGACTGTACTACTAACTCTAAATTATTTAGTCTGTCTTCCAAAGCTATCATTTTCTTTGTTTGCTCAATTCTCGCTTTAGCTGATTTGAATGCAGACACATCCGTGTTAACAACCCCAACTTCTTTTCTTATGAATCCTTCAGTTATCATGTCAATGCAATCGCTCTGTAGTCATAGATATGTGGGAACAAGTTCTCTGCAGGACTAATAATAGATGAGTTAGCAGTGCCGTTTCCAGCTCCTACACCTACAGCAGTGAATGTGTCACCTACTGCGTATGTCACACCAGAAGTGCCTGCGGCTGTATTCCATTGCGCTTGAGTTGTATTACCTAAACTAGTGATTCTATATGTAGTTCCGATTACAAAACTACCAGCAGTTTTGGATCTTGTGACTGATGGAAATGCAGATACGAGATCAAGATCATTAATTTCAGTTGTATTAGCGTGACGCATTTCAAATTTTAACTGAAAAGAACTATAATCGTTAGCCTCGCTTGAGAGATCGTATTGAAACTCTCTATAGTCTAACGTGTTAGAAGTATTAGAATACATATCTTCACTTGAGTTTACCAATTTGATCCAGTTGCTCTGAACTTCAGCGTCAGTAGGATAAACAAATCTAGCATACACATCAACAAATGTGCCAGCTGGTCTATATGCGCTTAAGTAAACCCTTAATCCTTTTGCATCAAATTGTTCCTGAAGTACGACTTTTCTTGTTACCCAACTTGAAGTTAATGTTCCTGAATCTGAAATCTTATACCTGTATACATTTAACATTGATAACGCAGGATCAACTATAGGAGTTGCAGACTGGTATCCATTATTAGCCATATCAACCCTAATCTTGAAGTCGTTTGCATCACTAAGAGATGCGTTAACGATGTTAGATGTACTATTGATAACTCGTAGCGCATTTGTACTATATACATTGCCATTAGCAGGAATACTTTTATCAACAGCAGATCCCTTATAAAGAGTTAAGTCCGTAGAAGTTCTAATAGAGTTACTCACAAAGACTTGTGGCTGAAAGTAGGAGATTGGTTCGTTATCTACTGTCGAAATAGTAGTGGTTGCTCCTGTTCTGTATCCGTTTAGAACTTCTCCTGATGCGAAGAAATTTCCTGCTTTAGCGGAACTCATTCGCAAGAACACTCTATCGCCTTTTCTACTGTTAAAGTATGATACTTTACCTGCTACAGTCATAAATGCAGTAGCAGAAGTTGTCGTATCGCTATCATAAGGAGTTCTAAGTGTAAGTGATGATGCACTATCATTAGCGGCAACAATTTCAGACAAGAATTTATTATTACCATCTTCGATAAGAATATAGTCTCCAACTGCGAACACACTTCCTCCTGTAATAGTGACAGTTCTATCTGTTACACCACAAGCGTAAGAGGTATTCTTTTTCACATAAGCAAGTTCATCATTTCTAAAGTTTGATGTCGTGTCTGCAACCGTAAGAAACTCTACATCATTAGGACTTAAGTCTACTGAGCCAGCATTTGCTTGGTGCTGATATCTCTTCAGTGTAAACTTAATGTCTTCATCTTGATAAGATTTCCATGCGCTGTCATTCGTAGAAGTGAAAAGTACTCCATCTCCCCAATCGTTAGTGACTGATTCACCGGTCGCTAAATCACTATTGCCAACCTTAGAGGTGTATATCAAGAAGTCTGGTGAGTTAGCATCTGGGATAACAACAAAGCAATACTCTTTGTTAACGTTGAGTTTTACAGGATTCTTAAACTCGAACGTAGTTGCCTCAGTTCCTTTATCAGAAATTTTAATTTGACTTGGGCGAAGATGTTTTCTGCCAAAAGGAAGAGTGGCCGAAGATGGATATCCATTCACAACTTCCCTCAGTTCAAGTGTTGCGCCGACGCTTGTAGATTTGGATTTGAAATAAACATCTACACTACTAATCATAGACATACTTGCACCTAAAGCTTGTGCGGGTCTAACTATGAAAGTTTGTGCAATAGGATCTCCTCCTTCTTGCCATCGTCTAGTAAACGATCTAGTTGTAACATTTCTTTGTATGTCGAAAGTAGGTGTACGAGTGGTTTGAGTTAGATCGGATTTATTTACTTCAAAGTTATAAGCCCTATAGATTGCTTTACTGTATGAAGTCTTACCACTATCGATGCTTGAATACTGATCAACGTCAACTATTTCGATTGAGCGTTCACCAACAAAGAATGTAGCTTCAGGTATCACAAATACTGCCGCAAGAGTTCCTTCTGTATCTGTACGCACTGATGCGCCTAATGTTCCCTTGACTTCAACTTCTCCTACATTATATTCGGCTGTAGATCCAATTATGGTTGGATTAACTTCACCAGGATAAACGTGATCGTTAATTGTGGTGCCATCTAAGAAGAAGTAATGTCGTGTGTTTGGCCTCAGACCAGTTACAAGTATTTTAACTTCTCTTGATTGAATATAAGGAGACATAGTAACATCCGTCACAAAGTTTCCTACGGCGCTAGTAGTAGTTTGGCTATCACCCGCAACTAAGCTGGTAGAAGTTGTCGTAGTTGTC
>Ga0222717_10001125_pt1 | contig 22230 bp, 13 predicted proteins | sample C33_18DmetaG_FD_165053 | JGI IMG/M metagenome (GOLD analysis project Ga0222717, IMG submission 165053) | Estuarine water microbial communities from San Francisco Bay, California, United States - C33_18D | ecosystem: Environmental > Aquatic > Marine > Unclassified | place: USA: California... | reverse complement strand
CTTTGATCCTATCGCGCCTCTATGGTCGGACCGGGCGAAGAAGTATCGCTACATCGCCGTGCCCAATGACCTGGGGATAGACGGCGCTTATGATCGTTCGGACGAGAAAATCGGCTTCTCAGAGAATGGCCCATGGACCTATCCCCGGGGAACGGTGCTGGTGAAACATTTTTCCCTCCCTCTTGATGAAGGCGATCCCGATAACCCTGCCACATTGTATAAGCTGGAAACACGGTTTTTCGTCCATGGGGACGATGGTGAATTTTACGGGTTTACCTACAAATGGCGCGATGATCAGACCGATGCCGACTTGATTCCTGACGGGGACACGAGCAGTTATGACAAGACCCTGACGGTGACCCGAAGTGACGACACGACCTATAATCAAACCTGGCAGTTCCCGTCGCGCAACCAGTGTTTTGATTGCCATCAGCCGTCTAGCGGATATGTGCTGGGGCCTCGCGCTCGGCAGCTCAACAAGATCTGGGACTATTCAAAAACGACAAGTGCACACAGCAGTGCTGCGACGGCCGTTCCTGCGAACCAACTCATGACGCTCGACCAGCTCGGTCTCCTGAATCGTGATATTTCAGTGTCGGAGCTCATGACCTACCTGACCTCTGCGAATATTTCTGATGAATCGGCCACGCTCGAGCACCGGGTGATGTCCTATATCGATTCTAACTGCGCGAGCTGTCACCAGCCAAGTGGAGCCGCCGGGCGGGCGGATTTTGATGCCTTGCTCACCACCCCGCTAAACGATCCCGGCAAAAGGTTGATCGATTTTTTACCTCAGGCTGGCGATTTTGGTCTCAGCGATGCCAGGATCGTCAAGCCGGGCGACCCTGCTAACTCATTACTCTATCACCGTGATGCCAGTGTGACTTCCGGGATTATGATGCCACCCCTTGCCAAGACGATCGAACACGATGATTATTTGCATGTTCTTTACAGGTGGATCGAGCGTATCGGCTACGCAAACTTCGATGCCAACGCGACGGCAACAGGGCTGATCGGAGGTCTTCACGATGACGACGATGGGGACCAGCTATCCAATGGTATGGAATTTTTCTTCGGCACAAATGCCAAGCAATGGACAGCCAACCCAGTAGTATCATCACAAGCTGTTGATGGTGCTATCCAGTTTCAAATTCCCGTCAACGGAGATGCCATTGCTGATGGTATCTCGCCAATCGTGCAGGACAGTGTGAATTTAATTGATTGGTATGAGGCTGGTACAGTCAATAGCGTTCTCGGTATTGATAGTGATACTTCAGGCGTTGGAATATCGGGAATACAAGTATGGAAAACAGCCCCTGAAATTGAACGCGTATTCCTTCGATTTAACTTATCGAATTGATAGGAAATCTCATCTCACCCAGTAATCTACGATCAACAATCTACAATAATCACAACCAACAATACACCATGACAACCAGAGCATTCCTCCTTCTCCTATCCGCCTCCATTTTCCTGCCACTGAATTTACAGGCGCAGAATGGAACTAAAAAAGACATCACCGTGCTGATCACCGGGGCCAACCGGGGATTGGGCCTGGAAATGGTGAAGCAGTTTGCGGCAGATGGTTACAAGGTGATCGGAACCGCGCGGAAGCCGGAGAAGGCGGCTGATCTCAAGGCCACAGGTGCCACGGTCGTCAAGCTGGACGTGACCAGCGAGGAGGACATCGCGGCGATGGTGAAAACGCTGAAGGGACAGAAAATAGATATCCTGATTAACAACGCGGGGTACTTCGGGCCGAGGCTGATGACGGAAAACCCGGTCAATATTACCAAGCTGACACGCCAGGAAATGACGACCTGCATCAATGTGAATACTCTGGGGCCGATATTTGTCACCCAGGCCTTGTTGCCTAACCTGAGGCTCTCGCCGATGAAGAAAGTGGTCAATATTTCCACCCGCGCGGCGAGCCCTGGGGGGACGGCCTACGGTTACAGGATCAGTAAGTCGGCACTCAACATGGTGACCCGCTGCATGTCCGTGGATGCTGGTATGCGGGGAATGATTGTCATCGCCTTGGCACCTGGTCACAACAAGACAGACATGGGGACGCACCGTGGAAATCTCGATCCTGCGCAGAGCATGAAGAAAGTGAAGGCGCTTATTGAGTCGCTCACGCCAAATCACCACGGCAAGCTCTGGTTCTACAATGGCGCGCCGATGAAGTGGTGATTCTTATTTTATTGATGGTTTTGAGCCTGTAAAAGTAGGACAAGTTACAAACTTGTCCTGCTTTTGCCCAAGCTCACCGCCACTGAGTTACTATTGAAAATCACCAGATAAAATCATCTCCGCCCGATCATGCTAAAACAGGATAACTACTTTACCCAGCTCACCCAGATTGAGCCGTCGGAAATCAAGGGGGCGTTTGTTTCCTTTTTATTCATATTCCTGTTGATGGCTTCATACATGATCATGAAGCCGGTGCGGGATGCGCTGCCTAGCGACTGGGGGGACGTCAGCCTTGCCCAGCAGTGGACCTACACCTTCATCGTATCGACGATAGCGGTCTCCATCTACAACGTGTTCGCGTCCAGGATCTCGTTGAGGAAAATTGTGCCCGGGGTGTTTGTGTTCTTTGCCATTTCCTTTCTCGGGATTTATTCGGCCTACCGGGCTGGGGTTGAGGTCACCTTTCTCGGAAAAGTATTTTATGTCTGGAGCAGTGTTTTCAGCCTGTTTCATATCTCGGTCTTCTGGAGCTTTATTTCCCAGCATTATAACAAGAGCGAGAGCAAACGCGTGTTCGGGTTCATCAATACCGGAGCCAGCGCGGGTGCTATTTGCGGGCCTCTCCTGATCATCCTTCTGGCGAAGAGTATGAGCGTGGATAATATTCTGTTAGTTACCAGTGCCGTGCTCTTGTGCACCCTGCCGTTGATCGCCATTCTTAATCGGCACTTTGATCAAAAGGAGACCGAGGAGCAGAGGGCGGCGACTCTCAGTTCAAATCCATTTGCCGGATTCCAGGAGCTTCTCACCCACAAGCGTTTGTTAGGTATCGCCCTGTTTATTTTTCTATTCACCGGAATCAGTGCGTTTCTCTACTCCACCCAGAAGGAACTGCTCATCGAATACACGCGTGCCGAGCGGAAGCAATTGTTAGGAAGTGTCGAACTCGCCACCAATTTCCTGACGATTATCATTGGAATCTTCGCAACCAACCGGATTGCGAGGAAGTTTGGCATGGCGACGACTCTTTCCCTAGTTCCCTTTGTTGTGGGTTTTCTACTTTTGCTTTTGAGTGCCAATCCTGCGATCATGCTGGTGCTTGCACTTCAAGTGGCGCGCAGAGCGGGCAACTATGCCATTACCCGGCCAGCTCGTGAGATCCTCTTTACTGCGGTGGATCGTGAGGCTCGCTTCAAGACCAAGCCGTTCATTGATGTTGCTGTTTACCGTGGCGGTGATGTCTTTTGGATCTGGTTGATTGCACTACTCGGGGACGGTTGGCTTGATTTGGGGATAGCTCCCATGCTTTGGGTTGCGGCTGCGGTGGCGGTGGCTTGGGGGATTGTCGGACTTTATCTGGGAAGGAAACACGACGCGGACGAGCAGGGTCTGGATGGAATGGGTTGACAGATTTTTCCTGTGATTTCGTATGTTGGTAGTGATGGGAAACAGGAAAATCAGGAAGAGTATTTTCATTGTGTTCGTGATGCTACTAGCAGAAACGGTTATGGCATCCGCTGATGTAGCTCCCCGGATGAGCTGGCTCGATAACGGGAAGATCAGGTTGGGAGTGGATTTATCGATTGGTGGCGCGGTGACACATCTATCCGAGGGGAAGGATGGGCCGAACATGATCAATAGCTACGACTGGGGCAGACAGATCCAGATGTCGTTTTACTCGGGGCCGGTGCCGTATGTGCCTGAGGGCGCGACGGTGCATGAAAATTGGAAACAGCTCGGCTGGAACCCGATTCAGTCGGGTGATGTTTATAAGAACCGCTCGAAAGTGACTGCGCATCGAAACGACGGCAAGGAGCTTTACCTGCGTTGCACTCCGATGCACTGGCCGCTCAAAGGCGTGCCGGGTGAGTGTGAGTTCGAGTGCTGGTTCCGCTTGGAGGGAAACTGGGTGCATGCGCGGAGTCGGATCGTGAATAAGCGCCCTGATAAGACGCAGTATCCGGGTCGATCACAAGAGCTGCCGGCGGTTTACACCAATGGCACCTGGTATAAGCTGGTGAGTTATGTAGGCGACCGACCGTTCACCGGCGCGGAGCCGACGGTCGTGGTTGATCGAAACGACGGCAAAGGCTGGCCGTGGAGGAGGTTCCAAACGCCGGAGCACTGGTCGGCATTGCTCGATAAAAACAACCGTGGCTTGGGGATCTATCTGCCGGATGCCTGTAGTTTTGCCGGTGGATTCGCCGGAAAAGGCAAGGGGAGTGGCGGGCCGAAGAGTAACCAGACTGGCTATATGTCGCCGGTGATGAAGGAGATTCTCGACCACAATATCGATTATTCATACAACTACACCCTGATTGTGGGATCGTTGAAGGAGATCCGGGAGTATGTGTATGAGCGGGAAAAAAACCGTAAGTTACCGCACTGGGAGTTTGCCAAGGACAGGCAGCACTGGACGTATAAAAACATCACCGATGCGGGATGGCCGATTGCAGACGGGCTGAAGTTTAAGTTGGAAAACAAGCGGAATGCATTGCTGCAGAGCCCTAAGGCATTCTGGCGGGCTGATGAGGCATCGACGCTGGTGATGCGGGCGGCATTCAAGACCGAGGCGACCTCGCTCAAGGTGTATCTGCAACCTTATGATGAACTTGCGGCGGGGGATTGGCCGCAGTGGAGCAAGGAGCAGAAAAAACGTCCTAAGCCCGCGGCGCCTGTGGTGGTGCCGGTGAAAATCGTTGGCGACGGACAAATGCGCACGCTGAAGGTGGATCTTTCAGACTACCCGGCATACAAGGGCGGCATGACTCAGGTTAGAATGCAGCTGCCGCAAGGGCCAGGTTGGGCACGTGTCGGTGCGTTTGGGTTTGAAGGAAAGTAGGACATGTTTGTAACTTGTCGGCAACCCATGGATTCATCAATCCTAGTCCATCGTATCGACATATCCTGCCGACAGCTTACAAAGCTGTCCTACTTTGAGGAGAGCATCCCGAAGGTCGACAACTGACGGATAAAGATTACACTGTGACTTATGGAACGTAGAACATTTCTCAAGATCACTTTACCTGTCGCTCTTACGGGTTATGCGGGTGCCGCTGAATCAGATCTGCCGATACTTTCCTTTGGTGTGATTGCCGACCCCCAGTATGCCGATGTGAAACCAGCAGGATCGAGGCATTACCGTGAATCACTGGGGAAATTAAAAGCCGCGGTGACGGAGCTCAATAAGCACGATCTGAAATTTGTCGTTACACTGGGCGATGTGATTGACCGGAAAATTGAGAGTTTTAATGACATCGTGCCGCTCTACAAACCGCTGAAGGCACCGAAAAAATTTGTGTTAGGAAACCATGATTTTGAGGTGGCGGATCAAGATAAAGGTAAGGTGTTAGGGTGTCTTGGAATGAAAAAAAGCTACTACGCTGAGTCAGTGGGCGACTGGCATTTCGTCTATCTCGACGGCACGGACGTATCCACATACCGGTATCCCAAAGACAGCGCAGAAACGGCCGCAGCCAAAAAACAGCGAGAAAAGCTGGTGAAGGAAAAACGCAACAATGCCCGACCATGGAACGGCGCGCTCGGCGCGGATCAGATGCAGTGGTTTTCGACAGAACTCGATAAAGCGAAGGCAGCAAATAAACGCGTAATCGTGTTTAACCACTACCCGGTCTTCCCGTTAAACGATAGTCATAACCTCTGGAATAACACGGAAGTGGTCGAACTGATCGCCAAGCATCCGAATGTGATCGCCTACATGAATGGGCACAACCACAGAGGCAACTACGCCGCCAACAAGAACTGCCATTACGTGAACTTCAAGGGCATGGTCGAAACCAAGGACAAGAGTGCTTACGGAGTTGTGCGATGCTACACGGATCGCATAGAAATCGACGGCTACGAAACCGAACCGGATCGGACGTGTAAATTTTAAAGCTGCTCGCACCTGCTGACACATTGGCGTGGTTTAGGCTGGTCAGGTGAGGAGCATATGCTGAGAATCTGTGTAGCATGGTTGACTTGTTACACTTGGTATTGGCGAGGGAGTTTCCGAGTAGGGAAGCGGCGAGTTTTGAAATTGCCGCTCTGAGGGCACAGTTAGAGATGCCAAAGGGGGTGGTGCACGTGATTAGTGACATCCACGGCGAGGCAAGAAAACTACGCCACGTGATTAACAATGCGTCCGGCATGCTGCGCCCCGTAGTTGGCGAGCTATTCGAGGGAGAACTCGAGGGGGAGGAGTTCAAGCAATTCCTGCACCTGCTTTACTACCCAACGGAGAGCTTGCAGATGTGGGGCAATCAATTTGGCGGGGATCAGGAAAAGCGATACGAGTGGGTGCTGGAAACACTGCAGAGGCAGTTTGTAGTCATCCGGCATTTGATCAGGACAAAGCGGCGCAAGGAACTCAAGGACTACGCGCCAAAGGAATTCCGCGAAATTTTTGAAGTGCTACTGAATTTTCCCGCGGGCGGGCATGATGAGTGTGTGCTCTATGCGCAGGTCAGGGAACTGGTTGACCGCGGTATGGACTTCATCGCGATTCGTGCAGCGGCACGATTCATCCGCAATGTCGCCGTGGACGAGTTGATCGTTGCCGGTGACTTGGGCGACCGGGGAGCACGGCTCGACTGGGTGGTCGACTACCTGATGAAACAGCCGGACGTCAGTCTGGTGTGGGGCAACCATGATGTCAGCTGGATGGGCGCATGTCTCGGGCATGAGCTGCTTATCGCGTTGGTATTGCGTGTGTCACTTCGCTACCGGCGGATGTTTCAGCTTGAGGAGGGGTATGGTATTTTAACCAAGGGACTGGAGCAGCTCGCCACGGATGTCTATGGTGACGACCCAGCAGAGTATTTCAAACCCAAACGCGGTGGTGAACGTGATGAGCTTCTGATCGCACGCATGCAAAAGGCCATTTCTGTGATTCAGTTTAAGCTCGAAGGGCAGATTGCCGAACGCCACCCGGAGTGGCAGATGGCCGACCGGAATGTGATGAATATGATCGACTACGCAGCGGGCACCGTGACCCTTGACGGAAAAGTCCACCCGCTTCGCGATACTCATTTTCCTACCGTCGATCCTGCGAGCCCTAACACGTTGTCCGCTGAAGAGGAGCACTGCATGCAGCGGCTCGTGGAGTCGTTCACCAGCTCATCAAGGCTATGGGAGCACATGAGCTGGGTAGCTCAGCGCGGAAAAATGGCGCTAATCCGCGACAAGGCGGTGATTTTTCATGCCTGCATGGCGGTCGATGCAGATGGCGAGTATCAGAGTCTGGAAATCGATGGCAAGGAGTGCTCTGGACCAGAGCAGTTTGACGCATTCAATCGGGTGGTGAAGCGTGCATTCCGCGCAGGTAGCCGTGCTGAGCAGGCCGACAAGGACTGGTTTTATTACCTCTGGGCGGGACCTAGATCACCGCTGTTTGGTAAGGACAGAATGGCGACCTTCGAGACTTACTTTGTCGAGGACAAGGTAACACATGCCGAATGCCGCAATGCCTGGTTCGAGTGGCTACATGATGCGGAGTTTTGCGATCGTGTGTGCAGGGAAATGGGTGTCAAGCAAGGTGGTTTGATCGTTAATGGACATGTTCCTGTTAGGGTGGAGGAAGGAGAAGTTCCTGTGAAGCGTGGTGGCAATGCCGTCACCATCGATGGAGCCTTTTCAGAAGCCTATGGCGATCGGGGATACACACTTATTTTATCACCCACGGGTGACTATCTGGCGGAGCACCATGGATTCAAGGATCCTGTGAGTGTGGTTCGATCCGGCGAGGATATCGTTCCTACAATGCGCGAGGTTCGTGCCTACGAGGCTACCCGACTCGTTAAGGATACCGACAAAGGTCGGCGAATCATCAAACAAATTGAGGCGCTGGAGCAGCTGCTCGACGCCTACGCCAGTGGTGAAGAGGCTGAAGGGCACAGGTAGTTTTCATTGAGGTGAATTTCGACCATGGATTTCCCTGCGCCCTGAATGATTGTGTAGCGTGAGGGCATCAGCATGAGCGGATGTCTTGATCTGTGTAAATCCGGGTAATCTGTGTTAAAGAATCCACTCTAACACAGATGCCGCAGATCAGCTCAGATGTCCACAGATCAAATCCTCCGCATTCAATTAAATGTGACGCTATCCCTAACTTCGGGTGTGTAAGATGTTGTGTTGCTCGGTTTTTTAAGGTCTCAAAACGAGGCCGCTCTGTTTGAGGTAAATTTCGACCCTTTGGTTGTGTCATCTGAGCGGATTTGTGGCACATTACCAACATGCGTTTTTTGATTCTACTCCTGCTGCCGATGATTTGCTCAGCCAAAAACTTGGAGCTGGGCTTCCCCGGCTTGAAGCACAGGGTGAAGGTGGTGCTTCCCGACGGTCATGACCCAGCAAAAAAGTATCCTGCCATCCTCTACTACCACGGTGTTGGAGGTGAGCCCGACACCAGCCTAATCCAGCAACACATCGGTGGTCAGCCATGGATCGTGGTGGGGATGACCTATTTTCAGCTGGGCCAGTTCGCGATGAGTAGGGAGTCGATGGTTAAGGAACTGACCCTGCTGCGCTCTGTGAAACGGCACCTTCAGACGAAGTATGGGATGGACTCATCCCGATGTTACGTCGCAGGCTTTTCCAAAGGTGGCTGGATGGCGGATATGTTTCTGCAGGCAGATCAGTCACTGGCGGGTGGTGTGATTCTTGCTGCTGGACACCTGCATAAATATCACAAGACACCGGTGAAATACCGGAAGAAAAAACCCGTGTTTATTGGTGTGGGCCGACTCGATGGCAATTACCCATTTGCTCTCAGAGGTGTGCTTCACCATCGTAAAATGGGAGGGATTGTGACAATGGAAGAATGGCCTGATCTAGCGCACGCGTTCCCCAAGGACGGCTCCGAAGCACTCACTCAGTGGCTGGCATTAAGGTCGGTGACTAAGCCTAAAAATACCAATTCCATTAAACAGCAGATGGAGCGGTTGCTCGCAGATGCATCAAAGCTCACAGGCTTTAAACAATGGAATGAGCTCAAGCGTATTCGTGCGCTTCCATATGCAAAAGTGTTAGGTAAGCTCTGGTTAAAGCAAGTCGATGACTCAATCAAGAAAACCGAAGCCGTGCCGAGTGTTCAAAAAGAAGCAAAAGCCCTGGTGCAGCACCGGAAATTGCTCTTCAGGGAAATCACCGAACGATCACTTGAGAAAATGAAAGAAATCAACTTTGGTTATATCAAGTTTCTCGCTGAATTTAATGGCACGAGTCAGGCTAAGCTTGCTGACGCAGATCGGCAACGCATCGTAAGCCAGATCAAGTTCCTCAAGGAAAACCAAGTGGCAGTGCCCGAGGTTGAAAAGAAGCAGCCGACCAAACCTAATTTTCCAAACAACAAACGCCGCATCCCGGGCAATCCATTGGTGAAGTAGTCCGGTGTTGTGGCAATTTTGGGTGGGTCATTCGTTCGCGACCGGGTCGGTATGGTCTATGTCTTGCGAGTTCCGTGCATCGAGACGGGCAGGAATGCTGCCGTCGTCGCTAGGAAAGGTGTTGTCCCGCACCACGGCGTTGCGCACCCAGCTGAGGGCGATTTCGGGGGACGGGCAGTTCTCGATGGTGTTGCCCTCGATCAGTAGATTGCGTGGCCCGATGCTCGCCGCACCGCGCTTGTAGCCGTTGAAGATGAAACTGATCGCCGCCGGTCCGCTGGGGTGGTCAAAGCAGGAATCCGCAATGGTGTTGTTGCGGACGATGATCTCGGAAGCGTAGAGGCCATTCGGCCAGGCCGTACCATTGATGAAGACAATCGCGCGCGCCGAGATGCCACGATAGCGGTTGTTCTCGACCACTCCGCGTTTCGAGCGGAAGACGGTGCCGTAGCGGCGAATGTTGGTGAACTCACAACCACGCACCATGAAGTTTCCGCAGGACTTCGAGCGGTTCCAGATCTGGGTCGCTTGTTGGACGGGGCCCTTGAAACGGATGTTGTCCGGTAGTGGGTCGGCGAAGGTGACCTCGAAGCCGCCGGTCACTGGATTCACTTCCCCAACCTCGGTCTCCAACAGGATCTCTCCGGTCATGGGTTGGAAAAAGGAGACTTCGTCGCCGGGCTCGAGATTGAAGAACTCGGTTCGGCAAACGGCGGTTCGGCTGTTCACGCCCTCCACCACCGACTTCATCCAAGCGGGGCGGGCGTAGAGCGCGATGCTGTCGTCGCCGATTGCCTGGATCGACATGCCTTCGATCCACGCTCCGAGCCGGTGGCCGCGGATATGCACTCCGTCGGCATTGCCGGTCATCCACTTGCCTTCGTCGAAGCGTTTCTTGCAGTTGAGGATGCGGAAGTCATCACCTTCGATCGATACAAACTGCATGCCACCCCAGCCGGCGGCGGTCAGCCCGTGGGCGGTGACCTCACGGGACTCCGAGAAATCCACCAGGTGCAGCGAACCACTGCGGAAGTTGTAGGCGAACTGATCGCCCACTTCCCATCGGTCGAAGTCCGTGCCGATGGTGAACGACCAGGTGTTTTCGCCTTCCTTGGTGTAGGCGCTTTCGGGACGGAAGAAATTCCGAACGTCGGATTTCAAGCGGCCCTCGCTGTCGGGTTCGAGCAGGTAGATGATGTCGTGCGCCTGATTGTCCGAGGCATCGAAACCGAGGAAGCCCGGCTCGATTTTCACGGTCACCTTGCCGTTCGCCGCGTCGAGTGCCGTGACCCGTCCCTGCACCCGCAGGGAGCCCTTGGCAAAGGAGACATCAAAACCGGTCACCACGATTCGTTCACAGCCGTCGGCACGGATGAGCCCTTGCTTGCGGCTGATGAAGTTCAGTTTCACCCCTGTGCCGTCAATCACGACGTCGGAACATTCCTCAAGGTCGAACAGATAGCCACTCAGTGAGTCATTGATCTCATACTCCCCGGCGGGCATCACGATGCGCACTGACTGACCCACCGCTTCCTTCGCCTTGGCGACGGCCTCGCGGACACCGCGCACCGGATCGCCCGACACATCGACGGTCACGACCGAGTCGGGCGGGTTGATGGCGAAATCCAGTGGCGCGCTCCACGCGGTCGGTTCTTCTCCGTGGGGAATCGCCCGCACCCGCCAGTAGTAGTGGCCCGGCTCCAATGGCTGATCGTGCACGTAGCGGTTGAGCGCCACTCGATCTTCATCGAACAGGTTCGCGAACGAGGCATCGGGTGAGATCTGGATGTCATATTCGACCGGCTTGCCGATGTTCTTGAATGAATCCGGGTGCTCGCTCCATGAGAACCCGGGGAAGGGGGTGGTCATCTCGCTTCCAGAGCTGGGTGCAACCAACTCGATCGGCCCAGCGACCTCCGTCTCGGATTCATTTTTCGAACACTGGCTGAGGACCATTGCGCTCATCGCCAGCAATGCGCCTAGTTGCAGTCTTTTTGTGGTATGCATGATTATTTTCTGATTACTTTCGAGGTATTGTCGTGCTGGATCCATTTGGCGGATCCCTGCTTGTCGCCGGTGAGTCGAACCGTCGACCCCTTCCTTGCGATCACGCGCGGCTGTTCGGCCTTCATGCTGGTCCAGCGGTTTCCCGCGAGGTGCATGTTTTCGGACTTGAAAAGCTCTAGCGAAATGCCGTCGAAATGGTTGTTCTCGAGGACGCAATCGAGCCCCTGCTGGAAGTTGAATTTCCTGAGATCCTCGTCGCTCACGTAGCTGTCCCTGATGACGATGTTCCGAGGCCGTGGCCCGTTCTTGCCGGCATGGAACCAGAAGTGAAAATCCTCGAAGCGATTGTTTTCAAAGGTCAGATCCACGCATCGGAAACGTGTGCTGGAATACTCCGTGCCCATGTTCGAGGTGCTGCAATTCCGGATCACCGACCCGCGATTCAGGCTTTCCTCGTGCAGCACGATGTCTCCTTTCGTCGCGCCAGCCGGCATCGACTCAAGCGTCACGTGAAAGGTCTGGTTGCCGGTCTTGCCCTGCACCTTCAACACCCGGGCCATCCCGCGCAGCTTCTCCTGACCCGGTGACCAGACACTTGCCCAGTCGCCCTCCTGCCAAAGGAAGAACTCCTTGCTGAGGAAGGTCGGGGTGATTGTCATCTTTTTCCCATCGACCGCGACCATCTTCTGCGCGCGGGAGTAAATGGCAAAGCTGTCGTCGTAACTCGAAGCGCCATCCCAGTCGCCTTCCTCGATCATGATCCCCCAGCGGCCGTTCTTGATGTGCAGACCATCACGCCACGAAACGAAGAGCTCGGTCTCGGGGTGCGGCGTCTTGAGGTCGACATTGCTCAGTGTGATTGGTCCGGTGTTGTGGGTGATCGGCAGCCAAAAATGGGGAACACAATAGTAGTGTAGGTTGCTCAGGGTGACCCGCGCGCTGTCCGTGATGCGCGTGCCGTAGCCGCGGTGACCGTATTTCACGTGCGGGACCACAAATTCGGTCGCGCCTTGCTCGACCATCTTGCGAATCCGCGGCATCAACTTGGCGTTTGGAGTGTCGCTACCCAGGGCGGTCTTGCGCAGGTGGATCCGCAGGTGGCGGTCGTTCTTCAGACGGGTCACCTCTTCCACATAGATATTCTCCCCGTGACCCGACCGCGCACCGGGAGCATCAGGGATGAACGAGCGACCGAAAAAGGGCGACCGGAATGCGTTCTTCCCGATTTCCGGAACCGGATAGCGCTCCGGCACCTTGACGTCGAGGGTCATCGCCGCCACGTCGATCTTCTTGATCACGCCCTGGTAGTAGGGCTTGGGCTGGTAGTCGATCTTGAAGCCGTCGATCTGGATGTTCTCGGCTCCGTCCACGAGCGCCAGTGCGTCCGGTGGATGGAGCACGATCTTAGCGCCGTTGCCTTCGACCTTGAGATTTTTAGCGCCCTTGAGTTCGAACAGCGGCTCCTCGGTGAAATCCTTTTTGCCGATCGCGCGGTAGGTTTTTGAGCCGTCGAAGCGCACGATTCCGCATCCGCTTTCCAATGCCGCGACGGTGGCCCGGCGGATCGCCGCGAAGTCATCGGTCACTCCATCGCCGAGCGCACCGAAGTCCTTCACATGAAAGACCTGCGCTCCGGGAAAGGTCGGTGTGCCGAAGGCGACCTGATAGCCGAGCCGGTAGCTTGCGTCCTTGGGCGTCGCCGTGATGGTGATTTCATCGCCTGCGGCAAGCCCCTCGAGACGGGTCTCGAAGCGCTGCGGTGCTAGGCCCGGTCGAGCGACCATGGACTTCGCCAGCTTGCCCCCGGCCGTGATCGATACCTCGACCTCGTTTCCGGCCTTCACCTCCACCCAGGCCATACCGACCTGGTAGTTGCCTGCCTCCACCACCCGGTGGGTCCAACTCATCGGCTTGCGGGTGACTGCCTGATCAACGGAGGCGACGAATGTCTTGCCTGGCTTGGTGAGGGCAGGGGAAGTATTCGGAGCTTTCTTGCACGTAGTCGCGGTGGCATGCAGACCGAGAAGCAGGACGCTCAGCGGGATTAGTCTCTTATTCATCAAAGGGAAGGCTTGCGGATTTCTTGTAGCCCATGCGCTTGCGTTTCTGCACATACTGGCGGGTCTTGCGGAAGAGATCCATTTCGCCCGTCACCCGGGGATCTCCACTCTCCATGCTAAATTTCTTCATCTTGTCCGCGAGTCGTTTCTTCTCCGCCGCAAATTTCGGGTCATCCGCGAGATTATTGAGTTCCCACGGGTCTTCCTTGAGGTCGTAAAACTCGACCCTCGACGGCTTCATCAAGGCCTCGTTGTCGAGAGGCTTGCCCTGCGCATCGACGTTGGCGTAGCGCAGCACATACGAGAACCGGTCGTCACGGATGCTGCGCGACGAGCGGCTCGCCGGGTCGAACTCGCCGTGCCATTCCAAACCCGTCATGATGAAATCCCGCTGCGCCTCAATGCGTCCGGATTTCTCCGATTTGAGGATCGGCAGCAGGCTGCGCCCGGTCATGCTGTCAGGAACTTCAAGGCCGGCCATCTCAAGGAATGTCGGCGCCAGGTCGGCGAAACTTACAAAGTCGGTCACCTTCCTCCCTGGTTTCATTCCGGCCGGCCACATCATCGCGAGCGGCACGTGCACACCGAAGTCGTAGGGTGAGGCTTTGCCCTGGTGCTGACCTCCGGAGAGAATCGCCGTGCCGTTGTCGGAACTGACCACCACCAGCGTGTTGTCCAGTTCCCCGGCGGCTTTGAGACTCTTGAGCATGCGGTCGAGATGGGTGTCGGCACAGCAGATCTCATAAACGAAACGCGCACGCTTCCTCCGGTTGCCCACGGTGTCCTCAGTGAAGGGCGGCAACGACACCTGATCCAGTGTCACCCCGAATTCCTTTTCTAACAACAAATGGTTTTCCTTGCCTGAAGGTTCGTGCGGTTCGATCACTCCCGCCCAGAAGAAGAACGGTTTCTTTTCATCGCGCCATGTGAGGAAGCGGTCAAAATTCGCAGCATAGTCGGTCCCATTCAGCCCCTCCGGTGGATGGGCGAGTTTCTCGCTCATGAAGACCTTTCCCAGTGAGTTGCTCGGTATGCCCAGCTTCGCATGCGAGCCCGGTCCCCATCCCTTTCCAGTGCGCCCGATCTGGTAGCCGCTTGCCGCCAGCAACCGCGTGACCACCGGAACCTCCTTCGGGATGAATCCCTGAATGAAGCCACCCTGCTTGTTCTGCCAGAAGTGACGCCCGGTCAGCACACTCGCCCGAGCCGGACCACACGACGGCGCCGTCGCAAATCCGTTCATGAACAGAGCCCCCTGCTCGGCCACGCGATCAAAGGCAGGCGTCGGTAGCTTCGACCAACCATAGGCACTGCGCTCCAGCCAGCTCTCGTCGTCGGTCAGGAAAAACAGGACGTTGGGGCGCGGCTCTTCGGCAGCAAAGGCCCCCGTCACGATCAATAGGCCAAGCAATAGCCCCACAAGACTTCTCGATTTCATATGTGGGTTACGTTAACCTAACTTGCTTTATTAGCAATAATATACAATTATTTTTCAAAGCTTGGCAGGGAAGGGAAGGCTCAATTTCCGTCTATTGAACGCGTCGCGTTTATTTGATGGGTTTCGACGGGTTTTGTTTTGCTTCCTTGGGCAGGCCGATACTTAGCTCTGTTGTCCTAACGGTTTTTCCGTTCACGTTTTCGCTCTCAACCGAAAAGCTGAACTGATCTGTTCCGGCTGCGACGGGGACTGAGAATTCATAAGGGTAATCGGTATCGACGACGGTGCCGGCATCATTTTCAGTCTTCCACTTGAGGGTGATCTTTTTCAGGGTTTTGGATTCCGCAGTCGAATAGATGTAGGCCTGCCAGTCACCGGGGAGCATTTGAATGGCGGCAGCCCGGACCTCCGTGCCGTCGTCACATTTGAATGCCAGGTGGCTGATGGCATCGTTCGAGCTCGGCGCTGGGTAGCGTTTATGGGTGGCGACTTCAATATCCAGCCCGCTGATTTCCAAAACGCGCATGCCCCTGGCCTCCAGCTCCATTTCGGCCTGGTTATTAGCCAAATCAAGACTGCTGTTTTTTGCCGAAATGATTCTCGCTTGCTTGAAATCCACAGGCTTGCCCGTAATCGCCTGAGCATTGAAGGCGACATTCACCTTTTGAGCTTCCTGTGACTCATTCATCATAATCAGAAAGAACTTCTCTCCTGACTGAGCGGTCAAATAATTGATCTGCTCATTATCAAGCGACACCAGATCCTTGTTGAACCACAACCACGCGTCCTCATTCCCGTAAACCTTCCCGGGGGCATGGCCGTAAACCATGTTGTCGAAATAGGCGTAACCAAACTGCCTCAAGCCGGGAAACTTGACCTCACCATCGGTGGCCAATTGAGCCTCACCGACGAGATAATCGATCGTCCAAGAAAGGTGAACGGGCAAGTGGTGGAAATACACAAATCCGATATCCGGTCCCTCATAAGGGTAACGAGGATTCTGCATCAGGTCCGTGAAAGTCGTGTAGTAGTAGCCGGCATAATTGCCCATCCGGGCCAGCGCCGCATTGCGGGCATAGGTTTCGAATTGCTTGTCGCCCGTGTGCTGTGCCAAGCGCAGGAAACCACCTGTCCAATTGGCCTGTAGTATCAAACGACCGCCATTATCCTTGAAGGTGTAAGTCGAAGGTTGCTCAAAACCTAAACCGGCATTGGATACCAGCCATGCCGGCACCTGCTTTTCTTTCACATCCCCTTTTTTGCGCGGAAAACCCAGGCGAAATTCCTTTTCACCGCGATGAAGCCAGCGATCCATTTTGTCTCCATGTACATGACCACCCTCATGGATCGTGATAGACTCATTCTTGGGCATCGGTTGCGTCCACATGCCGGTCATGACTACACGGGCACCCTTTTCAGCAGCATCCAAGTAGCGCTGTTTTCCTGTCGTCTCATATAGCGCCAAGAGACCTTCCCAGTCTGGCGTGTAAGCCATTAAAAAGAATTCCCTCAGGGCAATCTCATCCGTGGGTGCTTTATTGATTACGTTTTCGATGTAGGCATCAGCTTCAGCCATTGCCTTCTCAAGCGCAGCCTCGTCTTGCGTATAGAGATATTTGGCAAGCTGATCATCAAAGGGCTGCACATGCGGCACAAATCCCTGCTGCCTTGTTGTCGGCTTCAATCCTCCGCCGGGGAATGCGATATCCTTAAACACAGGCGTCCGGCGGTTCATCATCTCCCATATCCCGGCATAGACAACCGATCCGAAAATATCGACCGGCCCTTTCATGTGCCCCCTATTGTAGCCGCCGGTATCTTCAGGCTCCGGCGAGAAGTGCGGGTTATCCCGAGAAAGAATGTATTCCAAGGTGGGGATGGTTCGTTTCTTGTAGAGCTCCTTGTCTCCCGTCAGGCGATAGAGTGAAGCAATGGTCAACGGCGAAGACTGGGTAGAGCCGTTCTTTGATTCGATCTGATAGTTGGCCTTGGCCCGTTTCCACCAGCCTCCAAATTCATCGTCCATGTACAGATCGATCATGTTGTAGACCGACTGCGTCATGGATGCTTCGCCGTTCTTGCGGTAGTCATGCCAACCGAAAACGTTATCCGCGATATCACGGTATGCCCCATACCAGTCTGCGTTCTGGACAAAGACGCGAAAGGTGAAAGAGGCCGTCTCTCCCGCCTCGAACTTTGCCCGTTCGGTCCCTGGGAGCGGTCCGTAAATCGAAGGCTGAACATGGCCCTGTTCATTTCTGATATGGAGACCGTAGTGTGACTTGATCGGCACAGGGAATTCAAACGGAACCTGCGAAGGATCACCTGACACACCCCATGAAAAAGCATGCCCCGCATCGGTGGTCTGCATCAAAGACAGCGGAGTCGGCGCGGCTGCCTGCAACTGCGTGTAGTTCTCCGCAGGGAAACGCTTGCGCTGAACCAGCATCGGCATGAGCAATTCATCCACCTGCTCAATCGGCATACGGTTCGGCATGAAATAGCCCAAAGAATACTGCGCCGCTTGCGTGGCTGTGAACTGCAGTTCCACCTTGGCCGAGCGATCGCCCGGGGCGAGCTCCCAGATGGCCTGCAACACTCCGACCCTTTGCGGATGAAAACTGAGGACGACCCGATTGGGTCCGTCCTGCCTGGCTGACTTCACAATAGCCTCGTGGTTTTCACCCGTATTCCAAACCACCTTGGTGATGCCGCCCTTCAATTTTAGTGCCTTCACCGCCTTCCACTTGGGATGCATGACGCGGAAAAGATCCATCTTCAAATCGGGATCCGCCTGCAAGACCTGATAGGATTCCGCCGACGCATCCGCATCCACGCGGTGCCAGCCTTCCTTCGTCTTCACCTCGAAAACAGGAGTGACGCTGGACTTCCCTTGTCGCTCACAAGCAACAAAAGAGATCTTCACCCGCGCATTGCGCAGATCAGCGAGCGGCTTGTCTGACTGCCTACTTACCGGAGAGACCGACAACTGTTCCCGGGCTGTCGCCGCAGAGCAAAGCACCGTCATGCAACCCACCCATAACCACGATAATCTTATCAAACGTGCATTCATTCTATCAGTATTTATTGTTGAAACTAAGAAGGTCTGTTAGGACGCCATGCCACATGGCTTGGGATTTGCTGAGTATTCGTGTTTTTGAGCGCATGATTACTGGGTTGGTTTGTGCGTTAATTTGAGGGGTTCGGTGGCGTGGCGTCGGTACGAGGTGCGGGTTTCTTGCCATTTGCTGCACCGGCGAGTTCTGCTTTTAGCTCGCCGTTGCGCTCCCGGAGTTGACCCATCACTTTGGCATATTTGGGCTTGGTTGAGAGGTTGTTCGTTTCCTGAGGATCGGCTCGCAGATCGAAAAGCTCTTCTTGGACTGGGTTGGTGTCCTTGTAGCGGATGTATTTGAATTGCTCCGTCCGCACGCCCTCGCACTTAGGCAACGGCCGGCCCTTGCTGCGGGTGTGCACATCGTGGTGGTAATACCAGTCGTCGCGTATCTTCGCGTCCGGGTCCTTCAAGACCGACAGCAGGCTCACCCCCTGCATGTGTGGTGCGGGCACTCCCGCAATGTCCATGATGGTGGCGGTCAGGTCGATGTTGAGTGCCAGCTGATCGCACTGGGTGCCTCGCGTAGCCCTCGGCAGGCGTGGATCGCAGATCATCATAGGCACGCGGATGCTTTCCTCGTACATGTTCCACTTGCCGGAGATCCCGTGCGCGCCCCACATGCTGCCGTTGTCGGAGGAGAAAATGATCACCGTGTTGTCGGCGCGACCGATCTCCTTCAGCGCTGCGCGGATCCTGCCGATCGCGAGATCGCTGCGCGCGGTGTAGTGACGTACGGTGGTCATATATTTCGTGTACGTCTCTTCCGGCTTGCCAACGATCTTGCTGTTCTTGCTCTTTTGGATCGCTTTTGGAAGACGATCGTAAGCGCCCTCGGTCATCGTTTTTACCGGGGGAGGGGGAGTGGTTGGAGCCGGGATTTTAAAGTCCGGATCGCGGTAGTTCCAAGGGCCACCCGGGCCGCCCTGACCGTGCGGCTCAGGTAGGCACAGATAGAGAAGGAACGGCTGATCCTTCGGCGTCTCCTTCATGAACTGGATCGCCTTGTCCTCCATCACGGTGGTCAGGTAGCGCTTCTCGCCGTCCTCCATCTGCCAGTAGCTCGGTCCCTGTTGGAAAGCATACCAGAGGTCGAAATATTTCGCGGGCAGGCAGAGTTCTTTCTTTGCCGCACGGGTGTGGCCGACACCGTATTTCCCGAGCAACGCGGTGCGATAGCCCGCCTTGCGCAGGAGCACCGGGAACGATTGCTCGAGCTGCTCCGCACTCAGCGGATCATCGAAGCTCTGAATCCCGTGTCGGGTGTTGAACTGACCCATCATGATGCTGGCCCGGCTGACGCAGCAGACCGAGCACTCGACGAAGCCGTTGGTGAATTCGATGCTCTGCTCCGCCAGCCGATCCATGTGCGGTGTGTGGAACCAGGGATCGACGTGACTCATCGCGCGCAGCGGTTGGTCATCGGTCAGGAAGAAGACGATGTTGGGCCGGTCTACGTCCTTTGCGGCCGCCGGGGAAGCGGCGGCGTTGAGCAGCAGGGCCAGGCTGATGTAGAAGGCAATTTGTCGATTCATGATGAGGTAAATAGAATGGTGGGCTCTGCGTGCTGATCGGGGGCGGCGTTCGAGTAATTATTTCATTATTTGAACTGTATCACCAACTCCGTTCCCTGCGTAGGGTTCTTGTTCTCCGCTGGATACCAGGTAACGCGGTATGGGTGGAATAGACGTTTGCTTTGGTTGAAGAGAAACTTGCCGGCATCGTCTGCTGCCGGGGAAAAGATGATGGGCTTGCCGCCGTAGCGCTTGGTTTCGAGCGAGAACTCCGAGGCTCCATCACCCAGCAGCTTCGGGTCGCCGAGCTTCATCTTCTCGTGCAGCTTGAACTTGAACCGCTTGCCATCCACCCGCACCGCTCGGATCTCGTCGTCATCCATGATGTCCTCGATCTCGTCCTCGCTTGGCACCTTCTTTTGCTCGAGCACGTTGTGGATTTTCGGCGTGAGGATGAGTATGCCGACCCGATGGGGATTCTCCGTGGCCTTGTGGATGAGTTCGGTGGAGAAGATGATCTTTCCTCGTTTGAAATGGTGGCGGATCCGAGTCTTTGAACCTCCCTCGTAGGTGGCGACGAATCCGCATTCCTCCACCTCGCTGCTGGCTTTCTGCTTCGTCGTGAATCCATCTTCCTTCATCATACGGCGCGTCCACTTGCCGTTCACCTGTTCCTCCACAATGAAGACAAACTGGAACCGGTCGTTATCCCCGGCGCGAACGTATCCTCGGCTCTTTCGAATTTTGGGATACAGAAGGCCCCGCCCGTTTTGTGCCATGATGGAGTAATCGAATGCGCGCTGGTTATGGGCAATCCAGAACCCCATCCACGGCTGTTCCTTGAGCTCAGGTAGCTCGTCTGCGGTCAAGGGCAGGGCCGCCGACAGCACGGCCGTCAAAAACAGGATTTCCTTCATTCGATGCATCGTCGGTTCATGTTAGTCCGCCGCGGTTGTGTCGGGCGTGGTTTCCTGAAAACCTTATTCTGTGTAAGGAAAGGGGGCCTTAAGCGGGGGTGTGTCGCGCCGATGAAGCTTGTGGTCTATATTAATCTGTGCCTAGGTCATCGCCCCCCCAGAAGACGTTATCGCGGACGAGTGGTACCTGTTCTGGTTTGAGGAGTTCGACTCGGCCGTCGACGAAAAGGAAGATCGCCTTACCATCGTTGCGGTAGTTGATCTGGTTGTTGTCGACGGTGATCCGGCTGGAGTTTGTGGTATCGGACAGCAGGATAGTTCGCGTCGGATTAGTGATCCGCAAGGCGATGGGCCTGGGATGTCCAAAGTGGTAGCGGAGGTGCCCGTTCCAGGCGAAACAGCGGGAGGGCCCTCCGTTTGGTGAGACTTTCTCTTGCAGCGGGGTGTGAAAGACCGTTCCCTTCATCACCTGCCCTGCCCCGTCCGGGGTAAAGTCCGGGCCTTCCTGGTTGGGGTAGGCCAACTCCCAGAGGGCCTTGATCCATGTGTCGGAGCGGGTAAATAGGTCGTTAGGCAGGGTGCCCCCGCTGTCCGCTTGGTATTGCTCTGTCAGGACCCCGATCTGGCGCACATTGGAGACGGCAGTCGCGGTCTTTCCCTTGCGGGCCATGCCTCTAAATACCGGGAATGCCAGTGCTGCCAAGACCGCGATGATGGCGATCGTTATCAGTAGCTCGGTCAGGGTGAAGCCAGCTACTGAGACGGCACGTGATCTTGCTGCTGAGGATTGCAAGGTTGATTGACTAAGGGATTGCTTCTTGCAGGGCGTCCTGAGGGCCATTGTTGATGAGAAAAGGGGGTTATTTCCTGCGGCGTAGGATCATGGCGAGACCTCCTAAACCGATTAGGGCGGCGGAGGATGGCTCAGGGACCACGATACCTGCAACGGCGCTATCCCAGTCGGTCGCGACGCGCAATTCGTCGATGCGGATGCCTGCACCGCTGCTGGCATTGGTGCTATTGGTCAACAAGCGGATCGAGGTCAGATCGACTCCCGTGGCGACATTATCCTGAACCTGCCAGACCGGCTCGGCGGCCAGAGTGGCGCTGTTGCCGTCGGCGAGGATCAGTGCACCAAAAATGGAAGAGCCGGTGCGCTTCATGGCCAAAAGGTAGGTGGTGTTGGTGACGAAGGCGTCGGCCTGGGTGACGCCAACTCCATAGCCGGCGGTATCGCCATCGACAAACAGGGTGCCCCCGTCGATTCCGATATTGGCACGCATGTTGCCGGTCGCCCCTGCGCCGTCAAAGAAATTGGCCCGCATCTGCGCAACCCCGGCACCGCCCTCATAATCACGGACGAGAGCGGTGAAGTAGAAGGTCTCGGTGGCAAGATCCACGGTCGTCGTGAAGTCGCGCTCGTTGCCCTTGCTCGATTCCGAAAAGACATGGGTGCTGCCATCGACGGTCAGGGACGGAGACTGGTCGAAGTAGAGACTCTGGCCAGAGCCGCTGGTGGTTAATCCGCTCACTCCGGTCGTTGCCCAAGCTGCCGTCCACCCGGTGCCGTTGTTCGCCGTCTCGGTGGTGGCAGTAACTCC
>Ga0222717_10001124_pt1 | contig 22245 bp, 11 predicted proteins | sample C33_18DmetaG_FD_165053 | JGI IMG/M metagenome (GOLD analysis project Ga0222717, IMG submission 165053) | Estuarine water microbial communities from San Francisco Bay, California, United States - C33_18D | ecosystem: Environmental > Aquatic > Marine > Unclassified | place: USA: California... | reverse complement strand
GCGGGCAACAATCAGCACCACCCTGACAAACCCCTTCACTGGGATAAGAACAAGAGTACAGACAATGCAGACGCATTGGTACGTCATCTTATAGATCACACACAGGATCCTATAGATGATGATGGGTACCTGCATTTAGCAAAGGTTGCATGGAGAGCATTAGCTACACTACAGATATACTTGGAAAGTGAAAAAAATATATAAAAAAATATTAAAGGAAAAACTAAAAGAGCAGCCTGATTACAACTTGATCAGGAGGTTACAACAACTACTACATGAAGACAAAAAAACAAAGCAGAGTGGATCTTCTAAACAAGAAGGTTGATGCTATAATCGCAGAGCTGTCCAACATTAGAACACTATCAATAGGCACTCTTGAGACTATCAAGAAGATGCCTGGTTATGGAGAGGCTATTGCAGAACTTACCAAGGAAAGTGAAAAGTAAATACAAGTACAAGATACTAAGGTTGATGGCTTATACTAATAGGCTGACTCCTTATCAAAAGTTTGCCTCTAGAATTGGTTACATGGGTAGTGGTTTTCTGATCGCTGCCCAGTGGACCATAGACCCTGTGTTCTACATCATAGGATTTATATGTGTTATGGTACAGACCTCTTCACGTAAACAGTGGAACCTTGTTGTTTTAAACCTTAACGGGTTGATCGCTTGGATCAGTCACCTACTTCTTTCTGTATTTTTGATTGTATATATATAGAGCTTTTTTTGAAAACTTTCTTCTTGCAGCTTTAAATACTTTTGCAATCTCTTTTTTTTCATCTTCATCAAAACTATCACCAAACTTCTTATATATTCTATAAGCCTGTACTTCTGGAGTGTCTTCAAAAACTATATCTAGTATTGATTTATCTCCATTCATATTTTTAATATATGCTACATATTTTTTAGCATACTTCTTAGCATCTATTTTAGGAAAGTTGTCTAGTATGTATTGCTTAAATTCTTCACTTGTAAACGGATCGTTGTTTTCGTATCTCTTTCTAATATCATTATAAGCCTGTTGCTCCTTTAGATATATTCCAGTCTCCATCTTTGTTTCCATTTCCTTAACATCATCCTGCTCTTTATAGCTCAATAGTTTTTTATTGGTTGATCTTACTAACTTTTTTTCTGCATTCTTTACCATTTTACTCACAACAGATTCTATCTCGTTATTTGTAGGAGTCTCTCCAACCACCCCTCTCATGGTGTCGTAAAACGAATATACAAGCCCTATGGATGGGTTTGTTGTTTCTGATGTTATTATCTTCTCGACAGCAGCCTTACTTCTTTTTGGTGAAAATCCAAAAGCCTGACCTAGGTCCTTATATACCTGATCAACCCTGTCGTCTAGCAATCCCTCAGCTGATGGTAGTATTTTCTTGTTTCTAGGTCCTTTGAATACGTCTTGACCATAAAAATGATCATAGTTATATGAATAAGTTAAAACAGCCGCAGCAAGTGGGTTTCTGTTTATTAAACCTGGTAGACCTTGAGTCACATCTATAGGAGAGATACCGCTTGCGGATTTTTTCAAAGCCTTATCATTTACATCGTAATCAATACCTCTGCTTTTTAGTATTGCCTTTATTGTTAATTGTTCTGCTATTGTTGAGACTATACCGATTGTGGGTAGTTTTTTAATTCTTAAGTATCTGTACTCACCGTTCTCATCCTTTTGTCCAGTAAATAATATATGATAGTTTGATTTTTCATAGTCGCCTATTGAGTTTAAAACGTCCAAAACCTTTTTAGGATCCTCATCATCATCAAACATTCTAAGAAGCATAAATATAGAAGCTGCACTAGCTCCTCCTGCCATTATCATAGCTTGTAACATACTAGAAGCAAAACCTTTTGGGTTTTTTGCTGCATAGTCTATGCCTTTTCTCAAACCTTGAGTACCTGCGTTTAAGTATGGTAGAATCTTGTCAGCAGACTTAACTATAGATCCTCCCTGACTAAAGTCAATGGTTTCTCTAGCCTCTCTAACGGATTCATACATAATGTCTTCCATTTCTTCTTTACTTGGCTCTCGTCCGTTTTCTTTTTTAAAATCCTTCAGTAAATTGTTTTTAACCTTAGAATATACGGCTATTCTAAATGATACCTCTGAAGTTTCACCTAAGTAAGACATAAAATTTCCATAACTTTGAAAAGCTTTTCCAGCAGCGGATTTAGCTTTACTACGTCCTCCTATTGCTTTTAAACCATCTGTAGATAGATAGTCCATTGCACCGCCATGCTCCATAAACTCTTCGTATATCTTTTTGTATTCCTTTGTGCCTTTTACTTTGGATCCAAATGCTTTTACAAAATCAAAAGCAAGTTCTGCTCCTCCTTTAAATTTATTATTTGAATATACATCCGATAAGAATAATATGTTTTGAAAGTCTACAGCTGTGTTTCCTACAATAAATAAAGGGTTCCCTGATGTTGCAAAAAATCTTAAAGCTTGAACGGGTTTATTAATTAAAGCATCTCCAACCTTACCTAAATTTACATCTGAACTTTTCTTTATATCTAGCAACTGATTTGCATAAGCATTGTCTATTACCATATACTTGTCTACTCCATCTTTCTTGAAGTGAACTTTTGTAAATCCAGGAGGAGTCTTCTTGTCGTATTTTCTTTTTGGCTTACCTTCTTTTGTTTTCCCTATCACAGGATTAGGTAACACATAGTTTTCTATCTCAGTCTTAACGTCTCCTTCAGCAGATTCAACAGCTTCGCTAAATGCATTTAACATTTTGTTTTCAAAAACTTTAGCTTCAATCATTCCTAGGTTAGATGATAACAACCATCTAGTGTCCATTATAATATCTTTTAAGTTTTTATCACTAAGTGTTTTTATCACGTCTGCTTTCATACCTGATATTTCAGCCATTCTATCTATTTCCGCAGCGTCTGCATTATCTGGTATTATATAGTCTAAAGTCTTTATAGGAGAGTAGTCAATGTCTTTCAATTGATTAAAAACCTCTTCGGATATTAATCCGCTATCTTTCATCCTAGTCAAACTTTCATTCATAGATTCAAAGTACTTATCTGCTCTAGATTCAAAGTCTTTGTATTTTTTATCCCCAAGCTCTTCCTCATAACCTCTAAGAGCAGCAACAGCCGTATCATAATCAGTGTCATTAATACCTACGTAAGGTTCTTTACCTTGAGCTTTCCTATTTTCGTTTATAGCTTTTAATCTTCGTAGGTATATGATATGGTCTAGGGTTTTCAGATCTTGATCCTTTAGTCCTTTATATATTTTATCGTCAGCCTTCTTAAATCTAAAGTTAGCAAAACCAGTTGCGCCAGCTTTTGTTACTAAAAGGTTTTTAGCTTTTGTTGCTTCCTTGTTTCCAACGCCTTTCAATAAATCTTTTACTCTGGTCTGTCTATCAAATATTTTTTCTCTAAGTAGTCTTAATTTTTGTTTAAACGTCGGCTTCTTAACTCTATTTTTTAAAGCTTGTTCGCTTTGTTCAAAGTCCTTCTTTGTCTTTTCAAGTGATTTCTTAGGGTCTTTTTTTGTTTGAGTTTGTTCACTCTCATCAATAGGTCCTTTAGATTCAGGTAACAACTCTGAATATTTCTCAGGCATCAACGCCATTTTTTGTGGAGCAAAAGGTCTGTCTTTAGGAGAAAGATATCCTTCTTCCCCTTTTTTTATTAACTCTCCCTTTTTGTTTCTCATTTTAGGGCCAAAGTTAACCCAACTATTCTGACCTCTTGTCTCACTAGTCATAGCTCTTCTAGCTAATGGCGAGTACATTCTTGAGTGCACATCCCATGCATTCTCTTCTCCAACAGGCCCAAAACCATTACCTCTTTCTGTGTGTCCAAAAAAGTCATGAACAAATCTAAACAAATCGTTATAAAGTAAAGTTTCTCCATTTTTATCTTTGAATCCAGAGTCTTGAAGTAGTTTATTTTGCTGTCTTTGTTTTTTTGTTATTGCAGCATCTCCAAAACCAGTTTCAGTAGAATATATGTACATATGTTTGTTTTCACGAACATCTTCAATCATTTCCTGAGAGTTTGCGTAAGGTTCTCCTTTTCCTTTCCATATTTCAACCTCATATCCAGCCTCAATAATCGCTTTGTGTTGTTCAGCTGTTTCGTCTGCCATAGCAGAGTATGCTTCTTGAACTTTAGGATCGTTAGGAGAATCTTCTAAAGATTCAAATACATCAGCTATTTCTTTTGATTTGTTTTTATCAATAGAAGTAACAGGAGTACCATCAGGTGTTTCGATATTTCTATCTTTCTTGTATTTCTTAGATATCTCTGTAGTTTCAGGGTTTGGATCATTAAATAATCTCTTACCAGATGGTACTACTTTTTCTTCCGTGACCTTTACCTCATCTATTTCAGATACTTTCGTTTCTTTTTTCGTTTCGGTTTCTATACCTAGCTTTTGTTTTTGGTCAGTAGTTAATTGTGCTGTCTTTTTAGGATTGTTTATTTCATTACCACTTCTCTCTGATGTCTTTTCAATTACCTCACCCTCTTGTAATCTCTGTGTTAGTAATTGTTCTGCAGTTAATCCATCTCTAACAACGATATCATTGTCTGCAAGTTTTGCGCCTGTAATTTTACCAAGACTGTTTCCGTCTTTATCAAAACTTTCAACCTCCGCTTTTCTTAAAGAACCATCTAAATTTGTTTTTACTGTTGTTACGGTTTTATTACCAAACTCATCAGTTACAGTAAATGTTTCTTCCTTTAAAACAACATCGTCATCTTCAAACTTTTTAGTCTCTACTTCTTCTTCTGCTTTTTTTCTTTTTCTAGCTGCTTCAGTCCTAAGGTCAAGTTCCTCTTCACGCAGTGCTTTTATATTGTCCTCTAATTTTATTTGAAGATCAGCTATCTGTTCAGTTCTCTCCACGGAAGTGTCCTCTAGAAGTCTTTTCTCAAACGGAGTTAGTCTCTTTCCATTTTGCTTCTTATTTAACGCATAAAGAGTCATCGCCTCTAAGTCTTCTTCACTTATGGTATTATCATCAAAAGCATCTTTTAATTTTTTATTAGGCTTAGTAGTCTTAAGTGGCTCTACCTTTGGCGTAGTTTCTACTTCCGCTTCTTCTTCAGGAGTGATCCGTACTTCTTCTTCCACTTCTTGTACACCTTCGGCTGGTTTAGCATCAGGTACTTCTCTTGTTTCTTGCTCTTGAATGGCATCTTGAATATCTGTATATGAAAGCTTCTCTTCAATTGTCATCTTACTAAAGTTATCAATAGCTCTTTCTGTTATAGCGCTATCCTCGATAGTAAAATCCTTTTCTCCTCTTTCTTCAGCCTCCTTAGTTAATTGCTTCCCTGCATCCTCTTTTAACTTTGTTTTACCTTTTATGTTTACATAATCAAACTCAGTAGCTTTTGTTACTTGAGTCCTGATATCTTGTATTTTTTTATCTATATCTGCATGAAATGACTGATCAAGATTTTTTTTCTGATTTTCTAGTTGGTTTATTTTTTCTAAAGAACCCATTACCTTCAAAGAGGTTTCAGGTGTAAGATTAGGAGGTACTCTTCCTATGTTTTTAGAGTAAACATCTACGTCTGAAATTATGTTATCAGCTTGCTCTTGACTGTAAACACCTTTTTTAACCATGCCGTCTAATAACTCCTTTGTTTTTTTAGAATTTCTAGACAAAGCATGTAATGCTTCCATTCTATCTATAGCTGCCTCACCAGGTCTAAAAGAAGCCTTTAAGCTACTTCCTGTAGCTGAAGTTAAGTCGCCTCCAAAAGGCATTAGTAACCCTGCCATACCTGCTAGTATTGTAGTGTTAGTATATTCAGCACCTGTTATGGTGTTCATCATAATTTCTTTCCCAGCTAATTCATTTACATTATCAGCTATTATGAAAGCTTGTCCAGCTTGCTGAACGTTTTCTTGGAACATTTCTTTTCCACTCTCTCTGAAGTATACAGGATAATTTTGTATTATGTTTTGTCTTACTTTTTGAAAATAAGCATTAACACCTTTTTTACCGCTCTCTTGATATATTCTTACAACTGATTCACTTATTTTTTTAGAGCCTTGTTCTCCAAATATTTTGTTCATTGCAGTAACTTGTGTAGATATAGGCGCTGTTAAAGCTCCTAGTGCATAACCTTGTCCAGATGCTAACTGTCTTATTTCTTCAGCCGTCTCTTGATCAACACCATTTTCTATAGCTTTTTTATATGCATCACTTGACATATTTGTTGCAAACAAAGTACCCTGTGCTATCATAGCTGAAGCCGTATTAGCCTTCATAGGTATTTTACTCAGCACATTTAAAACCTTAGAACCTTTATCAAAAGCACCTAAAAAAGCTGATCCTCCAGCCCCTAAGTTTGCCACACCACGTGTTAAGGCTATTTGCAAGACCATATCACTTGCTATTCCAGATGTTGCTATTACAGCTCCTGCACTACTAAAGCTTTTAAAAGTTTCATCACTTCCCTCAACTTTTTTTCTTATAGATTTTTCTTGATCTTCTGTTAGTACTTGCGTTACATTCTTTTTTATTTGAAGATCATATATTTGACCTCTTTCATCAATTCCATACTCTCTTCCATCAATAGTAGCCTTTTTTCCAGAAGCATATGTATACCTCATGAAATCATCTCTTTCTAATTCTGTTTGAGCGGCGCTCATCCTTATTTCGTCAGCGGTATTACTCATTCCTATGAATTCATAAACACCTTCTGAGAAGCTAGATATTCTATCTTCTACCGATCTCCAGCCCTGTTTTACAGACTGGTTTACCCAAGGGTTTTCGCCATTCAAGTATTCTTGGTAGTTTTTTTGATTCTCTCTATCTCTGTCTTTTAAATAAGATGTTAATGTAGGAAATTGCTCTTCCACATATGAAGATATTGCTTTATCATCTAATCCTGTGCTAAAATCTATCTTAACACCGTCAAATGAAGGATGTCTACCGTCGTTTTCTGCTTGATACTTTAATATTTGAGATTCTACATTCCTTTCTACCTTATCATTAATATAATTTGATAGATACTGAAACTTTAATCTTTCTGAAGCTAATGTTGGATTGTAATTACCGCTTATATCATAGAATCTGCCGTTTTCTGAAACTACCTCGTCATCTAATAACTGTTTGTATTTTTCTTTATATCCCATCTCTGAAAGATATCCGTCAAAATCCTTAGCGTTAAAACCTTTTATGTTTTTTAGTCTTTGACTGTCATACATGTCATCAATGTCCGAATCCTCAAAACCAGTTGGTGTAATGAAGTCTTCTGCTAGATCATACTCTTCTTCCGTTGGAGCACCATCTCTTTGGTATATTTCAGCTAACTGCTCTTCTGTAGGGTTTTCTATTTGACTTAAGAGTCTTTCTGTTTCTTTATTGAAGTCGTTGACTTTTTTTACCGCTTGATCTTTTTTTGTTTTCTCGTCTTCAGTAACCTCATATGCGTTAAGATTAGATGAATCCTCGTAAGCGTTTTGTTTGTCTAGTCTTTTTTCTTGTATCTCTTGAAGATACTCCTCTTTTCTTTTTCTAGATAGGCTTTGTATGGTTTTTAATGCGTTTTTATTTCCCTTTAATGCAGCATCTAAGGTTCTGTCATCTATAACGTTAAACTCTAGAGCGCTAGAAATATTGTGGTCAGATAATAGTTTACTTTTTAATATAGGATCTACCTCTCTGTTTTTTTCTCGCATAGCCCTAGCCCTAGCAGAAGCACCTGGGGTATAAGTCTGAGTTGAGGCTGTCTCTATCTCTTCAAGTTTTAAAAGGTCATCTTTTAAATACTCGTAATCATCCTCAACCTCTGGTGTAGTTACTTGAGGTATTGATGTTTCAGTTACTTCTGAAGAATCCAAGGACCCATCTGTTGGATCCTCTTCTGTAGTGGAAACCATATCTTCCGTCTCCAAAGTAGAACTTGAGGTGTCGTCTGTCTTTTTTTTTTCACCGAATCCAAACTGAACAACAAACTCTTCAAATGATTTTGTATAGTCACCTGCTTCGTTTAGTGCGTTGTATAAAACCTTGGATTTTTCTGTATCACCAAATTGATTAACAAACTCTTCAAACGACTTTGTGTAGTCACCTGATTTAAAAAGATTATCGTATAACTCTTTCATTAACTTGATTTATTATTTATTCTCCTGTACCTAAATCGTCAAACTTACCTTTTTTACCGCTAGCTATCGTTTCTAATTTTTGAGCTACTTCAGTACCTGTAACCGTTCCTATAGCTCCTAATTGTGTATCTCCATACATCATTACACCATTTGTGACAGTCACTTGGTTTGGATCTAATTGTAGCTTTCTTGCAACAGCTGTTACTGCTGATTTAATCTCAACATCTGGTCTAGAAGTATAAACAGTTTCTCCAAATGCATCTTTACCAGCTACATCAGATAATTGCTTATTAAATGTGTCTATTTCTGAACTACTCAACTTCGTCTTAGTACTAATAGGTGTATATGTCGTAGTATCTAAAGCTTTTTGGTTCACATTTGATGTTAACGATCCTGTTCCTTTATTTCTGTATGTTCCAGCTGTTTTAGGATTTATTATACCAGCTATTTCTACTCCAATATCTCTTTGTGGTCTTGTTAAATCTATAGTCTTGACTAGACCGCCTAAAAGTTCAACTGTTAATGTTTTACTTTCTTCATCAAGTGTTACATTGCTAGCAACCTGACCAAGCGTAGCTTTTAATCCAGAGTACTGACCTCTTACAACAAAGTCATCTATAATTTTTACTACATTCGCTTCTTCCTGTAGTTTAGACGTTTGACTAGTAGGCGCAACATATTGCTTGTCTTCTTTTTTTCCTAGAGCCATCTCTAGTGCGTTACCATAAGCTTCTCGGGCTTTAGTTTTTTGTTTATCAGTAAGTTCAGGTGTAGGAAACCCGTTGTTCTTGTCCTTCTTCAACAACACAGTATTCTCGTCAACCTCATCTGGATTGTATGTATAGTCGTAACCCATGTAGTCTGTAAGTACAGAGAATAATCTTTGATCGTTGTTTAGAGACTTTGTTATGGTGTTTTCCTTCCACTCCTTAAATGCAGGATTATTTCTAACATTTTCTACATCAAATGTTGATGAAAAAGCTTCCTTCCATACGGCAGCTCCGTTTGCGTCTTTAATCACAGCCGCATTGACATCTATGGAATCCCATTCAGATGCTTGAACCTGCTCTATAGACCTGATAGCCTGTAGGCTACTCTTATCAATAACACCCTTATCATCCACAGCTGCGAGGTATCCCTCACCAGTTTCAGATAAATATATTTGCTTGTCCTTAACGTTTATGCTATCAGCTAAAAACTCGGCCAATGCCAAGTCCCCTGTCTTACCACTCTCTGAAAACTTTTTGAATGCCTCTTGGTGTCCCTTCATTGCAGAATTTAACCTTGTCCAAGTATTCTTTACGTTGGTTTGTATAAGCTTGTTATCGTTAACGGATCTTAGACCAGACTTCATAAGGTCATGGTTTTGTTTCAAAAAAGCCTTGTGGTTTTGGACCTGTTGCATCATAAAGGCATTAGCCTCTACGTCTAGACCTTGTTGATAATCATTTAGAGTATCTAACTGATTATTGTAAGTTGTTTCTAACTCAGCCTTTAGGTTATCCCTTCTCTCAGTCTCCTTGATTATTCTATCAGAAACATTCTTAGTTATCCCAGCCCAGTCAATTACAGAGTTCTGTAGTTGTTCTGTGGTACTTCTTTTATATCCGTAACTCATCTCTTATTAAAATCCTATTGATTGTAAACCTGCCATCTGCTGTGGGGTAAATGGTACTATACCCATACCTAATCCAGCGATCTGTTCGCCAGTGTATCCCATATCTTGCATAGCTCTTCTGGCTTGTCTAGCGTTAGTAACTCCCTCTCCGAGGTCCATACCTCCAGCTGATTGTATCTCTAATGCTTTCTGTCCTCCAGCTAATTCACCTTGTCTTTTAGAAAACAAGTCGCTACCTTCATATAGTTTTGCTCCAGCTCCTAAAAAACCTTTAACACCAGATGATATCTGCATAGCACCCATCTGATTAAGGTCTTGTGCTTTAGCCGTTTCTCCTTCAGCTACTTTTAAGTTGATACCTGCTATTGACTTAGAATCATCAATTTTTTCTTTAGCAATCATCACGTCTCTACCATATATGTCTTTAGCCATGTTTTGACGTATCCCCTCTGAAGATCTAACAACACCCTCTTGAAGTCTTTGAACCCCACCTTGAAGCGCTCTTTGACCAGACTCTCTCATACCTTGTAAGGCTGCTTGTTGAGCTGCCATTAAACTTTGTGTCTGTATTTCGTATGCCTCTAAAGGAACTTGAAGTCCTTCTGTTTCAACTCTAGAGACCTCTCTCTCAGCTTTTAAAACTCTCTCTCGAGCTCTCATTTCAGCCTTCTTAGCCTCCTTCTTAGCCTGTATCCCTTGAAATATACTAAATCCAGAACCTAAAACCTGAAGTCCCATGCTTATAGGATCTATTGCCATAGTTTAATTGTTAATGATTATAAGTGCAAATATACAAAAATTTATGGAAAACTCTTGAATAAACTAGATCCAATGCCGTATAACTCAACAAAATTAGATGATGTATTAGATAACGTGTATTTCAAGAAATATCCAGTGGTTCCGTATGACTCCGCCTTGTTGTCTTTTACACAGAATAAATAGTCCCCTGCAACAGGTATAATACCTGATGCGTCTGCATCTACAATGATCTGACTTCCAGATATAGATGTTATAAGACCAACAACTGTTGGGCTGCCACCTACTATCTTGTATACCTTATCTCCAACACTTATCATAGAGCTTATGGTGAACGTAAAGTTCAACTCTACCGCAGTCGTAACAGATGGGTCCACAGTATCAACGCCACCTATACCTTGTGCAGATCTAGCCTCAAATACGTTGTCATCTTGGTTTCTTCTTATAAATCCGTAGTAGTCACCTTCCTTTAGTGAAAACCAAGTAGAATCTATGTATCCGCTCTCTAGATCACTTAAAACTGTACAGTCCCATGCGGCCGTTCCTTCTAAGCTTATGGTTTTAAACTTCTTCACCGTAGATGGAGAATCGTTTATTACACCAGTTATTGTTGAAGCGTCAGGAGTTAACGCATCGTAGTACGTGTTTCTTTGAGACCCTGTATTGTGTCTATATAGGTTACCTCCTTTAAAAGAGTAGAAGTAGTTATTCATCCCTACCATCATCTCTGGATAAAAGGAGTAGAACGAAGGCCACCCCTTTACTGATTCACTGTATGTTAATGTATATGCCATTTATTTATTTTTAAGGTAGTGTCTGGTCTTGAGGGCACCCTGGTGTCATGCTCCAAGTGTTTGTGCCTGAGTTCACAGACCATATCGTAACTTTCACTTGATTAGCTATGTCTGAGGATCCTGTCGCGTCTTTAAAAAACTCAAGTTTAATCTGACCGTCAGATGCTAACGCTGTAGGCGATGGATAGCCTGCCACAACTCCAATTTGTCCTGTCCCCGAACCGCTTGATCTTGTCTCAGATCCGTCAGAAACCGCTATATCTGAAGAAGTGAAGCCAGCGTTTGGAACAATATAAGTTTCTCCGAACTGACCGTTTCCGATATAATCGTATGCTTGTACCGTACCACTAAAAGATGTTATTTCAGATTCCAAAGTAGAATCTGGAAGGTCGTTTCCAATAAACAAAGAGTCTGCAACAATTTCGTTAACGTAAGTCAACTGTATCCTAGCAGGTTTGTCACCCACGTCAAAAGTAAACGTAACATCTCCTATAATGTTTGGCATGTTAACAATCGTTTCATATTTACCTTCTTCATCAACAGTAAATGAATGTTGACCTCCGTAGCACTCTATGTCAGGTTCTACGTAATCCCATACAAGATATAAATATCTATAGCCGTTAGGGTTTGAATATATGAACTCTGCCTCATATGTTTCTCCAGGTATTGATGTTATGGATGTTTCAACGTCATTTAATGTTGTTAGCAACGGAGTCAACTGGTCTATCTGATCAGCAGTATATAACGTATCAGACACTAAATACTTAAACCTATCATATTCCCAATTAGCTGTTCCGCCACCACCAATGTGACGCATTTTTACTGTAGACCCATCAGATGGGAACACGCCATCCCCAGCCAACCCAGTGCTTGTGTGCCACTGCGATATTGGTCCCCCCAAAAAAGTTACAGGTAATGTTAAAGGAGGTACAATTAAAGAAAACGGCCCTGGATATATAAATTTTGAGTCGTGAGTTGCTGTTTTCCCTTCCATGTCTCTTGTATTTTTAACAATTCTAAATACAGTTAAGGACTGATCTATTACACATCCTACCGAAAGACTAAACGTTGCATTTGTTGGTGTTATAGTTACCGTGCATTGCTCTGTTTCAGGGTCTGATTTTGTGAAGTCTATAGTCCCACTTCCAGTTATCGTTTGATTTACAACCGTTGATGATGCATATACAACACTTATTACAGCAGACCCTTGTGAGACATTGTAAGTTATTGTGCTTGTTCCTATTGCAGATCCTAGGTCCACGTTAAATGTAGTAGCCGTGCTGGTTTCGTATTGGTTTATTTCTGCTCCACAAGCCAATGTATCAATACCTTGAGTGTAAGTTGAATCTGTAAATGTCAATACGTATTCTCCCATATAAGGGTCGTAGCAACCTAGCTTTATATTATTTTTACTATCTATAAATCTATCTCTAAACCATGACCTCATACCAAGACTTGATATGACGTTAAGCTGCTCACTTCTGTTACCACCCTTTAGGTTTATGACAGCGCCTCTTTTTTCGTCTGTAAAAAATACGTTGCCTCCGTAAGAAGCAAAGCTTTCAATGTCAGAACAACCATACTCTTCTATTCTAGAAACTTGTTGTCCTAAAACCTCTGGAACAGAAGTAAGTGTTCCGCCTCCAACTGCATCAGACAATATATTCTTACCAGCTAGTACATAAGACACCTTATCCTCTTGAAGAACTAGTATGTCTGTCTGTCTTCCGTGTAGTACGTTTATAGGTCCAAAAGACTGTTCAAGTGTTTTAAAGTTAGCGAGTCCTAAATTAAACTCATTAAGCTTGTTTATGTTTGTCTCTTCATTGTATACGCCACTATAAGTAACGTCTGAACTCCTGTGAGCTTCTTTGTAATCTTGTTCAGAAACAGAAGAAACTCTAGACCCTATATTAAATCCAGGGTTTGCTAATCCGTCTCTAATTTTAAAACTTTCAACACCATTTCCGAAAGAAAAGCAATCATAAAGATCTAAGTCTATAATAGCAGGCTGAGACAAACCGCTGTTTTGGTCTTGAAGACTACCAGAGTGATTCCTGTTTGTTATTGAGTAACTTTTATGACTTTGAAAGTATATCTCACTATCGTTGTCTAAAGGCTCTGTCTCAAACACAACAGTCCCCAATCCAGTTTCTATTTTAATTTCGGCTGATAATTTATTGGTATCATTATCATTAAGTGAATTATTCATAACATATTGAACCATCCACATTCGTCCCGTTGGTGCATCTTCATGAAATGATATCATCATTTCTCTTTCTTTGTTTTTATATCCAGTTATTTCAGCTTGATCATTAACAAAAGGCTGAGCAGCCAATGTAGTGGTATCAGTTAAATTTAAAGGAGGATAAAATGATGAGGGTATAATTACACTAACTGCATTTCCTAATGTCTCGTTAAAAACAATCTTATTACGATTACTAGTTAAAGGACCTCCCAAGGATCCTGAATCAACATATATGTTTGCTGAACTAGAAAAGTTTATGTTTTCATTTTTAATAAAATCAAAAAGACTGTCGTAATCGTTGTTAGAAACTCCTTCATACCTAAAACCAAAGTCATAATTATACGTACCACCTCTTCGACATCTAAAGTCTAGTATAACCCTACTTCCAGCTGGTACGGGGAACGGTCTATAAAGCGTTGCTGACGCATCAGACCCTCCATTGTCAGGGTGATCAGGGTTGTCTTCAGAAACACTTATAGCTTTACCACCTAGCACTGTAGGTCTATTTGAATAACTTCTATCTAAAATATCGTCATCATCCAACTCTCTAAGAGAGTAGCTCCCTGGAGTTACTTTCATATATAATCCAGTAGGGTGAGTGCCAAGCTCATCCTCCGACATAACCTTAATATCTAGTATCCTTGTTTTAACGAGCCTGTCTATAGGCCCAAAAGAGTCTTTTTTAACTATTAATGTATCGCCGACTTTAGCCTTGGTTTGATTGTCTCCGTCAAGTCTTACCCAAAAAGAGTTCTCATAGTCTAAGGGTATCCAGTATTTTGAGAATATAGTTTCATAACTAGTCTTGCTTGGTTTTAACACAAACCTATACCTTTCAGCCCATGAAGGTGCTAAGCTATTAAGTCTTACCCTTATACTATTTTTCTTACTAGAAGTAGATGCATCAAAAAACACGCTATTTTTCTCGCTTATCAGAACAGTTGAGGCTCTGCTGTATTCATCTAAATATTCTATCCCTACCTCAAAATCTCTGTTACTATGTAGACTCTTTCTTTGTTCATCCGAAAATATTTCAGTGCTTGGTGCTGAGTATTCAAAGTACTCATACACAAAAGCCCCTGGGTTTGCTATTTCTTCATAAGCGATTCCCATAATATTTAGCTGTATAGTATCATTACTAGGATTTGATATAGTAAAACCTCCCTGAGAAGTTGTATTTGTTACAACCCCATTTACTTTACTCCAGTTTGCATCTGATACTATAGATGAAAAGAACACATCTGTAAGAGAGTAATTATCGTCAGTATTTGTCCACTGGTCAGTAAGTGTTATAGCATTTATAAACTCTTGGCTTGTAGCTAAATCAACAGCACTATAGTAGTCTCTAGGAAGTGTAAATGACCATGAGTCCTGAAAATCATTTTCACCACCTGGATATGATATAGAACTAAATCCTTGACTTACTAAGTTAAGAGATATTGATATTGTTTTTCCTTCAGACAAATCTATACCTGCAAAATCCAACACTATATTTGTGTCGTTATCTTGAGTTGGTATAGTTTCTTCCTGAGCGTCCTCTGTAATTCCAAATACATCATAATCAACAACGGTGTCAATGTTATATCCATCCACGTAGTTTCCATATATTATTCTATTACCCATTGTTGTTTGAGTTTTAGCAAATCTTGGAACATTGTCAAAATGCCTTAGTATTTCAGAATCCTGTAGAGCTGTGTAAATTTTCTGCTTGCTAAACCTAATGGTATAGTCCATATTGTCAGCCCAACTTTCATCTGCTTTTATGTATTTATCTATAACGTTAACTGTGTTAGAGTTTGATTGCTTAAAGCATACATCTAGCCCTATAACTTTTTCGCTTCCAGTATTTACAGTGACCCTAGCTTCATTAAACCTATTTAACATCCCCTCGTTGTCAAAGGTTCCAAAATCAAACCTAAAGCCTTGTGGATTAAAAGCTAAATCTGAAAACTCAGAAAGAGCAGAGTACTCTCCGTCTTTATACTTGTATCTATATGAAAATCTTATAAACCTGTCTTCTATATAGTTCTCTTCACTATTATTTATAGCAAGAACAACTTTTGGAGATTCAACAGGTGGTTTTACTATTACTGATATATCGTCTTCAGTTATTTGATCTACACCTGCTATTGGAGCAGGGTATGATCTAGTAACATTTATCTTTCTTGGTTGGTTGTAGTTATCTGTAAAGAATAATAGGTCGTCTACTAAGTTTATACCATTTACTAGGTTTTGGCTAGAAAAATTTAAAACAGTGTTACTGACAACATGTTTAACTAATAATGATGTGTTTTCGTTAAATGAGACTATCATGTCAACATTGTCACTAGTAACAAACCAGTATATGGTTTCTCTTTCTCCGTCTTCAAATGCACCAATACATACAGGGTTTGAAAGAGGTAATCCATTATGAGTTAATGTAGTTAGCTTTTCAGTACCCTTAGCATTCTCAGCTGATCCAGCTTCTGCACCCTCTGGTGATGAGATACGAATATTCATCGCATCAATGTACTCTCCAGGTTTTAAAAGCCTCTCATCCAAGGATTTATTCATCCTGGACCCAATAAAATTCTTATTTACTTTCATACTACTTTATCCATTTATTTTGACCTCTCATGTTCATGAGTAGTCTGCCAGGGTGAATGTTGCTTAATCTAATCTTTGCATTTCTCAACAAAGAACTCTTGTCTTTTCTAGCCCTGTTAACGATGTATTCTTGTACACCAAATTTAGAGTTTAATATCGCATACTTAATGTACGCATATATGTAGTCTTCAAATAGTTTATTTACACTAACCTTAGAATCATCTCCACCTTCCATTCCATCTGATATGTATTCTATAACCACAATCTCGTCTGTCATGTGTGAGCTAAAGTTTATTACACCATTTGCTTTGTCAATTTTAAATGTTGGGTTCATATTAGCTGTTTCAGAATTGCTTCCGTACCTAGCTCCTATTGAAAAATCAAATATCCATTGACCGTCAATGCTATAGCCTAAGCTTCCATGAAAAGGCCCGTCACCTAAATATTGTGTTTTATGCATTCCGTCGATTCTTGTCCCATCAAGTAATGATGTTCCTATAAGTACATCTCCATCCTGGTCAAAAAGAACTCTACAATCGTTGTCTTGCAGATAACTCTTAGCAAAGTTTGTTTGTATGTTTTCTGTTAATGGAAATAATGTTCCGTCCTTAAATAAAGATATTCTATTCCAATTTACAAAATCAGGAGGAAGCACAACCTTTAGATTGTCACAGACAGTAAGTTCTACTATCTTAGTCTCCTTCATTGCATCGTAGTTCAATTCCTGTATCCCACGCTTAGCGTGAAAAAGAACGTTATATCTTTCAGCATTATTAACAAGCTTATCATTGCCAACGTACATTAGCATAAAATTGTTAACTATATCCTTTAATGATGTGTACTGGTATGAACCCCAATTAGCATCTTCTGGGAGGTTACCGTTGTTTTCGTAGTATTCGTATCCTGTTAAGTATGCCATTATCCTTGTTTTTGAGTTTCTTTACCTTCTTCGTTTTGACCTGAAACATACAGATCTTTTTCTCTTATAGAGATACCAGCATACTGTAAGATTTTAGCAACCAACAATGGCTCATCCTCTGGTGGAAGTTCAAAATCTTGATAGTCAGTAGCTGACTGATCAAAAACAGGTTCACTGTCTCCAGCGCCTAATGCAACATACGTCCACTTAGGGTCTAATGGTTTTCTTATATACTGTATAGTTACACCAGTGGTTATTGCACTAGGATATACGGTTATATCTGAACCATTCATAGCATATGCAGGAAATGATGTGGTAGGTGCGGTTAGGTTTGATGATGTAAGGTGTAATAGCTTACTGTTAGAAACCCTTTCAATTTCCGTGCTTCCATATCTAACTACGTTTAATAGGTAGTAATCATTGGGTATCGGAAATACTGGCCCGTTTGTATCATCAGGTGTATTTATAGTTGAGAATATATCTATAGCCTGTTCAATGTTTTTTACATGATCAGAGTACCCGCTTCCAGATTGTCTAACGTTTTGCTTAGTAATCCACTGGCTATATCTATAGAAGTAATCTTCAAAGATATCAAGCTGTGCTTGCTTTGCATATAGGTTAAAATCGAAGGGAGTGATGTATCCGAAGTTTTGTTTGTTAGCCACCGCTAGTACGGTGTTTCTTACGCTGTTTATCATCTCTATAACAATTTATGCAAAGATAGTAAAAATAAATAAACCCCTCCGTTTTTGAAGGGGTCTAGCATGTGTATGTAATTTTATATTACTCTTCTAGTTTATTCTCTAGCATAGTCATTACCTCTATACCCTCATCGGTTTGGAAGTAAGATGCAATAGTATAAACTGGAGATTCTCCAAATGGAAGGGTAATCATTTTCTTTTTATTACCACCTAAGTTAAAGTATACATCCTTATTATTGTTTTTAAGCCTTAATAAGCCCTCATCTAATAATTTTGATGCTAAGTTCTGTAGCTTAAGCATTGGATCGTTTAGAGTGTCTAAGAAGTCCTCTGGTTCGTTCTTAGCGTATAATCTAACGTCTCTCTTAAGTTCAGCTGTAGACATCTTGTCTATATTCATTCCTAATACAACTCTACCAATGGTTTCTAGCATCTCTATATTAAGATCTCTAGCTTGTAGCTGTGCTTCTAACTGATAGTCCAAGTTTTCAACTTCAACTGAAGCGTCTTTCTCCGTATCTACCTCAACAAAAACACTTCCGTTGTCAGGGTGTATTGATAAAAATTCCTGTAGTACTACATTTGTCTTGTCAACATATAAGAATCCATTCTCAAAAACCACAGGTTCTAGGATTGCATTTCCATCCTGTTCATCTTCAAATGGTGTTTTTTGGTTTGATGCGTATCTCAACGCTCTGTTTGACTCTCCGTCAAAGTGTAGTAGTGGTTTTCTTCTTGAGTTTCTTGTTCTGATTGAATAACTCAAAGGAGCGGTTGCCCCTGATAATCGATAGGTTCTGTCCTTAAGGACCTTTTGTTTTTTCATTTTAATTAAATTTAAAGTTTATAAGAGTAGTAATTACCCCCGTCACAACGACGAGGGTAAGGACTACTTATGTTTAATCTTACTTGAATAAGAAGAAGTTGTTTGCACCTAAAGTACAAAGAGCTCTTTCAGACAAGAAGTGAACTTCCATAGCGTCTAGGTCGCTGTTTGAAGCACCGCCAGCAGAACCAACGATCCATGACTTCATTTTGCGATCTTCAGCTTGGTCAGCTCTATAACGAACGTGTAAGAATGGACGCTTAGCGTTCTTTCCTAATACTTGATCGTATACAGTAGTTGATCCAGCTGGTACTAATACACCATTGATAGCTCCACCAGTAATACCACCACGCATAGTAGCGTCGTTCAAGTATTTCCAGTCAGACTTGTAAAAGTCATAACCTCTACGGAATCCTGTGAATCCAAGGTTTAATGCCATGTCTTGATCGTTATCAAACAATCCGTAAGATGAACCTGAAGAACCGAAGTTATTCTGTGCAGCCAACATAGTGTCGATATCAAAAGACATTCCACGATCTACAAAGATCACGTTCTCTTCGATAGCTCCTTGCTTATCTAAACGAGCAACAACGTCATCCCACTCAGTAAGAGCAGTTAATTGTCCTTGTGCAACGTTACCACGATTCTCTAGTACGTAAAGTAAACCTTCAGTACCTTTAGCAGAGGCGATAGCTCCTGAGTTAGCTTCAGCAGGCACAGCTTCGATCATAGAAGTCTCAAGGTAATCCTCAAAACGTAGACGAGTTTCGTGCTCAGACTTCAAGTACCATAGGTATCCAGAAGCACCGTTTTCAGTTGTTACCTCTACCCATCCGATCTGAGCCATGTCAGAACCGTTTACAGCGTACTTATCTTTCAAGATAATTGGGCTGTTCTCAAAGATTTCGCTTTCAGCTTCAATAGCACCTTCCATACCGTTAGTACCTTTAGCAAATTCAGAACCGTATACAAATACAGTTACACTTCCAGCGTAGTTAGCCTGTCCACCAGCTTCGTAAAAAGCAACAGTAAAGTCAAGACCAGATACGTTAGTAACGATACCTTTGTTGTTCAATGTAGAAGCAGCAGTGTTATCAGAGATCATCACTGTTTGTCCTTTTCTAATAGCTACAGCTGAAATTCCAGCGTCAGCTACAGTGAATACAGCAGTGTCATCAGTAGAAGATCCAGCAGATGTTACAGATGTATATTTAATGTGTAGTCTTCCTTGCTCAGTCCATTTGATTAGGTCAGAGTTAGAAGGCATCTCAGCTCCTACTAAACGTAAGAAAGAAGAGATAGATCGGTTTCCATAACGCTCAAATTCTTTTTCATGAGTGTCAGGTAAGTATTGACTTAAAAAGTCAAAACTTGAAATGTAAGACGCAGGAGTAACTTGTTGAGATGGACTCGGTGTTAAGCTAAATCCTGGCGTTGAGTTTACAGATAATGCCATAATTTTTTAATTTTTTGTGTTGTGTTTTTATCGTTTTTTAATCTTTAATCCACGCCCACTGTCTGTATCTAATGCTCTAATTTTAAATCCAGAATCATTACTTATTTTTTGAGGTGAACTCTTTAAATCCATGTTTATATTTTTGGACTGTCTTGAGCCATCCACTACGGCATCAGCCTTACCTTTCTCATAAAAGAAAGTAGCCAACTTTTCAGGATTCATAGCAGCAGCAAGTGCTTTATGGTATCCAGCCGCATCAGTAACCATTCCATTATCATCTAAATACTTAGAGATAAAATTGTTAACATCAGATTGAAGAGCTTTGATTTCCTTTGTTTCTCCAGGGCTAAACAGAATCTCTTGATCACCGACCTTGAACCCAAAACCTTTGAATTCGTCACTGAAAATTTCATCCGTCTTCTTCTGAAAATACTCTGATTTCTTAGCATTCTCTTCTTGAATAGACTGTGCTTGTGATATATATTCCTTGTAAGCATTGTAAGTCTCCGCTTCATCTTCGTTGACAGGTGTACTAGCCGACTCGGTAGGCACCTTGTATGTCTCCTTTAATTCATTGAAGTACTTCTTTGCTTTCGCAAGTTCTCTTTTCTTTGCGATTTTCTTTGCCTTAACATCAGAATCCTCATCCAACTCTTCATCATAAGAAAATTTTTGACTCATAAGATACTCAATATCTTCTGAATCTAAGTCACTTTCTGTAGAGGCATAGTACTCACGCAATACTTGATCAGGGTTCATCTTATCATAATCGGCTTGTAGCTTCATAAAATCGTCAATCCCTCGACCAGTCTCCTTCTTGTATTTTAAGAAGGCAGATACGTCCTCTGGTAAATCATCGTTTGCTTCACGTTGAGAAAACAAATCATCCACAGAGTTAATCTCTTTGTTATATCTTTCTTTAATAAATGAAAGAACGTCGTCCTCAGTAAACTGAGGCTCTTCAACTTCTTCAGTTGTTTCTTGCTCTACTGACTGCTCTTCAACAGTTTCAGTAGCGGTTTCAGTAGGCTGCTCTTCAACAACCTCTGTTTTTTCTTCATGCTGCTCAAGTAGTTCATTCTCAACTTCTTGTACAGACTTTTCTCCTGGTCCTGGGACCGCTTTTACTTTTATTTCCATATTAAATTAAATTTACTGCGCAAAATTACGAATTATTATATTATAATTATCTAGGTTCAAACTCAGCAAGATCAAAACCATCTAGCGTGTCTTCATTAGACTCAAAGTTAATAGGAGGGAGATCCTTCTTACGCTGATCTATCAATTTAGATTGTTGGCTATTTTGCTTGCTAATTCTATCACTCTTTGCTTTTTCTTTTAAATCTTCTCTAGACTTTAATGCCTCAGCTTCAACACCTTTTAACTGCATGTTCAGCTGAAATTCTAACTGCATAAGTTCAGACTTAATAGCTGCCTCGCCACGCATTCTTTCAATATCAAAACCAGCTTTTGCTTGTGCGATCTGCATCTCAGACTGAGTTTCCATTTGAAGTTTTTGTGCCGAAACTTGAGCTGCCATTTGTTGTGATTGCATCTGAGCTTGTTGCTGTTGTTGAATCTTCTGCATCTCAAACTGTTGTCTCTCCTTTTCTTTTCGTTTTCTCTTAACCTTAAGAAGTTGGTTTGCAAGTTTTACATTTTTAACCTCTCTAATATCTATAGCGTCATCAAGATCAATAGATCCCTTTGACAGTGCCATTTGAATGTTTTGCTCAAGCATTTGTTTTTGCTCGTCATCTGGTGCCATTTCTATAAATACACCGAAGTCATATATATGCAGGTCACTTATTTCCTTAAGTAAGTTGACATTATATTTACCAATCTGCATAACAAGCTCCTCCTTGTGTGGGTGGTATTCTAATGCATCAGATACTCTACATGTTAACGCTGTAGCAAGGTCTCTTGTAATATCTAAACTAGCATCAAGAATATGTCTTGTTGCAGTGTTACTGTTAAGGGCCGCTAATTTTTGTAAGCCAACTAATGAGTCTGGATCAGGCATAGAGCCATCTCTAGCTTCATTTAACCCAGTTACATCTCTAAGCATTTGTAGATAATGGTTATAGCTGTTAACTAAAGAACTTATTTTTCCTTGACCACTATTTTTGGCAAGCTCTTGAATAGGAACTCTAGCATTGTTAAACTCACCATCTTGAGTGTAACTACGACCAACAACAGAACCAGTTTGAAAGTATAGCCTTAAGGCATCCTCAG